>FWPV01007530.1_pt1 | contig 19681 bp, 19 predicted proteins | sample 2228371 | NCBI WGS metagenome assembly FWPV01 (sample SAMEA103939776, study PRJEB20133) | metagenome
ACGAAGCCTTGCCTGCAAGGGAACCTCCTGGACGACGCGCACCAGACACGAAAGATTCCCGTGACATGCCTTCTCATAACTTTTCCAGAAAGAGACTTCTTCGGATTCCATGGCCATACACACGGGGATCGCGACGAACCACGCGACCATCCAAAAGAACGTCGTTTTAAGCCATTGAGCCGGGGACCGCATCCCATGTTCTCCTCGCCGCACTAAGGGCTCTGCACACCTTCTTTCTGTCCAAGGTCGCCGATCAAGGCGTTCTTAGCCCTTTTGGGTTTTGCCGCCTTGAGAATAAGTTCTCGAAAGGCTTCTGAATTGATGGCCCGGTGTTGGGCTGCCAGAAAATGGCCGATAAACGTTTCGTAATCTGCAGCATAGCATTCGAGGAGCAGGCGGCGGGCCAGTTCCAAGGCGTCCGGATGGAACGGAAGAAGTTCTCGAACGGTTTTTTCCAAGGTTTCCTCAAAGCCCACCTTGTCACACACCTCGTCCAAAATCCCCCACTCTAAAGCCTGTTGCGCCGTAAAGGCCTTACCACGTAACACCAGATTCTTGGCGCGGCCCAAACCCACGTACTTGGCCAGTCGAAAGACGGCCATGCCCGGCAAAAAGCCGAGTTTGACTTCATTGAGCTGAAAAACGGCTTTTTTTTCCGCCAAACGGGCATCGCACAGAAGGACCAGTTGCACGCCGCCTCCGATGCAGTCGCCTTCGACCGCCGCGACCGTAAACTTGTTGAGCCTTTCGATTTGGCGGCACATGTTTTCCCATTTTTGCAATCCATAAATGTCCGGAGGTTTTTCAAGGGAAAAATCCCTGAGATCGATGCCGCCGGTAAAAGTCCCGTCACTTCCTCGCAGGACCAGGACGTCCACATCGGAAGCATCCGCCACAATGTCCACCACATCCATCAAATCATAGACCATCTGCATATTGATGGCGTTGCGCACGTGAGGCCTGTGAAGCGCCACGGTCACCACATTGCCTTCCTGCGTCACCTTCAACGTTTCGTAATGTTTCATGCCCTGTCCCCTTTACCAAACCACCAAAGCTGTTTCGATGGATGTCCCGGGTCCCATGGTGATCATGACCCCAAGGTCTCCTTCCTGCACCACGTTTTCCATGCTCAGTTCCTTGAGGGAAAAAATGAAGGAAGCCGACGACAGATTGCCGTAATTACGCAAAACACTTATGGTGTGACGCAAATCGTAGCGGGTCAGTCCCAAATTGTAGGCAATGGCATCGATGACTTTTTTGCCTCCCGAATGCACCACCCAGTGCTGCACATGGCGCCGCTTGATCTGATGACGGCCCAAGAGCCGCGAGACGGGTTTGCGCACATTTAAGCCGATCACGTAGGGAATGTCCCGGTCGAGGTAAAATGACAGCTTGTTGTCCTCCAGATCAAATCGCATGGCTCGAATGGCTTCGGGAATGATATGCGGCTCAAAGTCCACCACTTGAGGTCCATGCCGCCATGTCAAGGCCGGATCCGAGCCGACCAAAAGGGCTGCCGCTCCGTCGCCGAAAAGCGAATTGACAACGGCGGTGGTCAGCGACCTGTTGTACACATAAGCGGCCGAGCAGATTTCCAGGCACACCAGAAGACCCCATTTGCCCGGATTCGCTTTGGCGAAGTCCGTCACCGCCTGAAGCCCGTTCAAACCCGCATTGCATCCCATGCCCAAGATATCCGCCCGTCGAATATTTTCACGAAAACCCATCTTTTTGATGAGATGCGCCGTAATGCCCGGGCACAGAAACCCGGTGCTGCTGATACAACACAAAAAGTCAATGTCATAAGGTGCCAAGCCCAGAGGATTCAAACAATTTTCGATGGCCTCGGGGCCGATCTCCAAACATCCTCGAAGATGCTTGTCGATGAGATCCTGGTTTGATTCTTCAGGCATGGACCCATTGACCGGCTCCGGCAAATACAAATGCCTCGTTGCAATATGGCCACCCAGAAAGATGGAACGGATTTTCCAGTCGGTTTCTTTGTACAACTCAAGGACTTCTTCCTGGGTGTAGCGACGGGGTGGGTTGGCCGTGCCCACGGAGACGATTCGAGGGACTGCTTGAGAAAGGGTGGTGGGATCGATTCGGCAACTTTTCATGATGCACATCCGTCGGTTTCGCGGGAACGTTCCCATTTGAGCTGATAGAGCAGGGCCTGAACGATTTTTTCCGCTTCACGGGGCCATGTTCCCGCAGCGTTTAAAACTTCTTTCGCCAAGCGCAGAGCCAAAGGATCCCGTTTGGCAATCTCGATGGACCAGGCAAGGGCTTCCTCTTGCAGTCTGTCACGGGGAACCACACGATGGATTAAACCATAATGCAAAGCTTCTTCGGCGCTCCACGTCACACCGCCGAGGATAAGCGCTTTGGCCGCGCCGATCCCGACAATGCGCGGAAGCCAATGAACACCGCCGGCGGCAGGAATGATGCCCAGGGACGTCTCAGGCATGCCAAACACCGCCTCTTCCACACTTATTCTCAAATCACACGCCAAGGCCAGTTCCAGTCCTCCACCAACCGCCGCCCCATTAATGGCAGCCAGGGTCACCTTCGGACAGGCCGAAAGGCGCGAAAAAACCTCATGGCTTTTCAAATCCAGAGCTCGGCGATAATCCCCGCCGGCCATCTCCGAACGATCCGCCCCCGCACAAAAGGCTCGGGAACCAGCTCCCGTGATCACAACGACCCGTATCCCTTCGTCCTTTTCCATTTCAGCTCGAGCCTGATCCAAAGCCTCCAGCATGGACGCCGTATAGCTGTTGGCCTTGTGAGGCCGACTCAGCGTAATCCATCCGGCGGGTCCTTCCCGCCGACATTCGACTCCTTCGGGCTGATGGTTCATGAGTGAATCCTCAAAGGAGGGTCGCGGACGAACCTACTTCCAGGGTTGAGGGGCGCGAAGCCGAATCCGAAAGACTGGAATCCAATGTCACCAAAGGCGAAGGCGGGTGATTCATGGGCTCTGGGTGGTCCAGTCGGTTGAACCTTTTGGGGTGAAACACTTGAATGGATTTGTCGTTCATTTTAAGCATTTTTGATAGGCTCTCACAAAAACCGCATTCCACAAACCGCGTCACACCCTTCTCCAACAGAAGCGCCACCGTTGCCCGCCAATGAAGCGGACGAAGGACATTGGTACAAACTTCCCGTCGCACCTCGTCCACAGTCCGCAAAATCTTTTGGTCCGTGCATGCCACCAAGGGAACCCTCGGGGGTTTCCATGATAAAGTCGCTGCAAAGGCCTCGATGCGCTCTTCAGCCTCCGACATCATCTCTGAATGGTAAGGCAGTTCCACGGCCAGCAACTTGGCGTGAAAGGCCCCGTCCGTCAAAGCCTTGGCCACAATGGTTTCCAGTTGGTCCTTTTTGCCGGAAACAATGATCACCATTTCCGACATTTCATCGGAAACCGCCGTCTCCGGCCCGTAAAGCCTGATCAGATTTTCCATGCGATGACGCCTGAGACCGACCACGCTTGCCATGCCGTAGCCCTGGCGATGCCGGCCCACTTGGTGAGCCGTGCGGCACACGTGGTTCATCATGGCAAAGCCTTCTTCAAAAGAAAGACAACGGACGGCGTAGAGCGAAGCAAAAAGCCCCATGCTGTACGGAGCCACCCATTGCGCCGTGACTCCCCGTTCCTCCAAATGATCGACCAGCAGGGCGCTGCTCACATAACACAATTGGTGCTTTTGGTCGTCACTGAGACGCACGTAATGATCCGCCGACGCGTAAGCCTCAACCACACTTTGCACGGTCAAGGTGCATCGATCTCCTAGAATTTCTAAGGCCTTCGCGAGACGTTCCTCAAATCCCTCAACAAATCGAACGTCATAAGAAGCATATTTCATCTCAAAAGCTGGAAAAACAAAGGCCGTGACAGGGTGCCCCATTAGCCCGCTCCTTTTTACGCCTGCTCACCTGAGGCCTTGGCGAACACGAGGGTGGCGTTGACACCACCAAAACCAAAGGAATTGGAGAGCGCTGTTCGAACGTCCATCTTCCGTGCCGAACCGGGAACATAATCCAGATCCAAGTCGGGATCGGGATCCCAATTAATGGTCGGATGAATCCATCCCTCATGAAGCGTCAAAACACAAACCACCGCTTCGATAGCCCCGGCGGCGGCGGCCGTGTGCCCCAGCATCGATTTGGTGGATGAAATGGGAATGCGGTAAGCCCGAGGTCCAAAAACTTCTTTGACGGCCATGGTTTCGTAACGGTCGTTGAAAGGAGTGGATGTTCCATGAGCGTTAATGTAATCCACATCCTCGGGACCGATTCCGGCATGATTCAACGCCAACCTCATGGTATGGGCCATGCCGGCACCGTCTTTGGCAGGCGCCATGATGTTGTAGGTTTCACTGGTCAGGGCATAGCCAAGCATTTCAGCCCAGACGCGAGCTCCCCGCGCACGGGCACAATCTTCGGACTCCAAGACCAGAACACCAGAGCCTTCCCCCATGACAAAACCATCCCGCCCTTTGGAAAAGGGACGGCTGGCCGTCTTGGGGTCACGATTGCGAGTGGACAAGGCCTGAAGCTCGTTAAATCCGAGCACATGTTCGGGATTGACGATGGCACTGGCTCCCCCGGTGAGCACCACATCGGCCTTTCCGTAGGCGATGAGATCGTAGGCATGCGCGATGGCAAAGGCTGCGGAGGCACAAGCCGCCGAGATCGTGTAATTGGGGCCGCTGAGTTTGAAGTCCAGAGCAATCCAGGCAGAGAGGGCATGGGGCATGGTCTTGAGCACCCAGAATTCATCATCATCAAGACAAGAATAGCCGGTGTCCACGGCCCCCATGATCACGGCACATCGGTCTCGATCCAGAGTGTCGAAATGAACGCCGCTGTGTTCCACCGCTTTGTGTGTCGCCACGTAGCAGAGTTGGGTGGCTCGAGCCATCTGACGGGCCCGTCGCCCCTTGACAAAACCTCGAGCATAGGCATCAAAGGCGTGGGGGACCTCGGCCGCTATGCAGGTTTCATAACCGGAAGCATCAAAGCGCCGTATCACATCCACCCCACTACGCCCTTCAAGAAGCCCATGCCACGTGCTGGTCCAATCCAGCCCCAAAGCCGTGACCATTTCAAAACCCGTGATCATGACTCGGCGGTTTCGCCTTTCACTCATGCCGGCGCCCCTCGAAGGCTTCTCATTCAGCAGGCGTCTTGAATAAAGCCTGCCTGCATCCATTGGCTCGATTCGCTCATAAAGCTCACCCGACGGTCTTCAGAGCGCATGGGCGTCTCTTTGGCGATGCCCCCCCGCCGGTGCCCTCGACAGCCTCGACGCACAATTTTCGTCGAAGATGGAACCTTCGGAAACTCAAAGTGGCGACACACCCCCTTGACCAGCCCATCCCTCATGTGGTTTGTGGGTGTGTTGGCAAAAAAAACAGATCATCTCCTTGACATTTAAGCCGTCTTTCCCCGTGTGGTGTCAAAGCCCTGTTGGAGGTGCGCAGGGGCCGACTCGGCCACCGTCTTCATGCCCTGCTCTCGAGGGTGCCTCCATTTCGCATAGAGCTCCATAAGGTGGTCTTGCAAGGCTTCTGCCATCATGGATAGGCTGGAAGGTATCCGCAGGTCCCCTCCTGTCACTTTCCGGCATGCACTCATGGATTCCTCACGGATGGCGGGAAAGGCCTTTGGGGATCACCTGGGACGCCGTGGGGCGGCGATGATGATCCGGATCGAGTCCCCCGGGTTCATTCTTAAGCCCATAGTCAGGCCTTGAGCCCCAAAGGGGACCCGGCTCTTTGGGATTGCCCAACAGCCGACTTTACACGGAAGAAGAAAGTCCCGAAGAGGATTCGGGCAAAAGCTCGAGGAAAGCCTCGCTCGCCAAAGTGATCAGGTCGTATTCTTTCTTGTCGCGCGCAGCCATAAAGAGCTTCAGGGCCTCTTGAATTGCTCGTTGCGGCACAGAAAGGATGGTACGCACCCACAGGGCGGTCCTTTCCTCAAATTCTTTGCGAGGAAAAACACGATTCACAAGACGGAGCTCAAGAGCCTTGGAGGCGGAAATCAGATCCCCAAGCAGAACCATTTCCATGGCGACTGCTTCCCCGACAACTCGAGTCAGGCGCTGGATTCCGCCAAGGCCTGGAAGAAGGCCTAGATTCAATTCGGGAAGTCCTAACCGAGCCCTCTCGGAAGCCACCCTCAGATGGCAGGCAAGCGCCAATTCCAAACCGCCACCAAAACAAGCGCCGTCTATAGCCGCGACGACTGGTTTTGTCAATTGGGAAAGGGCCTCAAAGATGTCGTTACCTGAGCGAAGGAGGGCCGCCTGTTGGGACAGATTGATCGTTCGCAATTCCTTCGGATCAGCACCCTTGGAAAAGTTTCTCCCCATGCCCCTAATCACCACCGCCCGAACTTCGTCGGATTTCATAACCGTAAGGCAAGTGGCCAGCTCTTGGAATACAGCAAGCTTGAGACGATTGTCGGGAGGATCGTTGAGCCCAACCGTGAGAATGCCGTCGTTTATGGACAAAGCAAGGGTGCGAGTCGAAGGCAGTTCCATAGGCTAAAATCCTCGGGGCAGAGGGTTGTCTGATAAGGCGCGTCGAACGCTGCGTCAAATGCCGTTTACGGGGGCCAGGCGGCGCCTCGCCCCTGCAAGATCAAAACTGTCTCCCTTTTCAGCGTCACGGGCCTTGGGTGCCTTCATGGTGCGGGCAGGAGTCCCGCCCTCCCAGGGCGACATCCACTCTCACACAGGCTCCTCGTATCCATGGCCGCAAGGCGCTCCTCTTTCACTCATGCACTCGAGCGCGCACCGGCTCGACAACAAGTTTCATGAAAAGACCGATTGGCAAAGACAGGGCAATAAGGATGCCTAGTTGAATGATAAACAGGATCACCAACGGGGCTCGGCGCCTCTGACCTTGACGCCCAGCCCAGCGTATGATGCGCGCCCAGCGCCGAAACATGGCATGCCCTACCTGTTCTTGGCGCACTAAATCGGGATCTTGAGGCGCCGGATTCAGAGACCCAAGCACTGAATTTCCGGACCGGATTCGGCCGTCCTGTAAGCCTTCTAAAATGGCTCTTCCAAAACGTTCCGTGGCTGCGATGATTTCCACAGGTACCCCAGCATCGGGGAAACACCAAAATCCTTGCTTTTTCCCCGTCCACAGCCACCGCAGAGTGCTCACGAGACTTCCAAGAGCCGACCCCACATGGACCACAGCCACATGATCAATCAGAAGCCCTCCCCGCCGTTTCACCCACGCCGCCACTGCTTCTTGCGCTTTCACCCACTTGTCCCGGGCGTTCACCACGGTGATGACCGGAACGCCTCGCATCACATCGGCCTGCTCGGATTGCAAAAAGGCGGAGATGGGTAAAGACGGGGATAGAAACCAGACCTGATAAAAAAGAAGAATGAGATCCGGTGTCCCGATATTTGAAAAATCCAAGGGCCTTAAGGATGGCGGCTCCATGAGGACGCTTTCTGGAAGCGTGTCAAAGAAGCGATAGAGAGGCCAGGGAAAGGGGTAAGGCGCCTCAGGTTCCACGCTCCTGTAAAACATGCGGATTTGAGGGCATTCCGAAAGAGGCTTGGTCAGGCATCGCGCGATGTTTTCCAGTTGACCACTCTGAGAGTAATACAGCACCAAGACCTTCCACCTCTTTTCAGGTTCATCGGTGACGCCCTTCTCCATGCGTGACTCCCCCGCATTCCACTGGGACACAACACCATCCCCCCTGGAAATCGTTCTGTAGAACCATCAAGCATCCGTCAGTCCAGAAAACCCAATCCGCTCGGTTCGTGCCTCGTCACCATCGGCCGCTGCCATCCCCACCAAACTTTCCGCGTATTGGTATGCCGTGAACTTTTTCGGGTCCGCGCGCGAAAGGAGAAAACGCGGCCCATAATTTTGCTTCTGGACTGAAAGTTCGCCCCACGCCGGAACATGGACCCTAGACACATTGCTAAGTAAAACCTCGTTAGGAATCCGTTTGTCCCTTTTTTCATCGAGGATTGCACGGCCGCCTCTCTTTAGGCTCGAATCAACCATCATTGGCTCGTTTACGACATCCTTCCGTCGAACCAGCGGTGCCAAGCCCAGTGGGTGAGCCAGCCGATGACTGGCGGAAACAAGAAGCTCAAGCCAAACCGACAAACCGAAAACTTCCAACCCAAAAGAGGAACCTCTAACATGACGAGCCGATGCACACCCACGAGAGCCCAGGCAGACAAGTAGGCCGCCAAAGGGCCCACGGCCACGCCCCGTTCATACAACGTCGCCACAATGGGAAACTGGATAAAGGGTCCGCCGGGGGTCAGCAAACCTGCTAGGGTAGCGACGCCTATCCCACGCCACCCTGAGTCTTCTCCTAACCAGCGAATCAGGGTGTCATGAGGTACCAATCGCGTGAGAAGCGCAGCCACACAGAACGCAGCTAACATGAGGGGCATGACACGAGCGAAGCCCATGATGCCGGCTCTCAGATCTTGCCACGGGAAGGCCGACTCCTTCCACGTCACAAGCCCTACAAGGCTGAGAAAGAGAACCAGAAATAAAGCGCCGACAAAACCTACCGTGGTCATGGGCTTCACCCTTCCCCTGGACGGTTTCAAGAAAAATCCCCTCTTGAGGTTCAGCTTGCCAACGCGCCGCGCCAGACCGTGTCACGCGGCCCTTCCCTTCGATCCAGTCCTGTTGCTCCGCGAACGTTGGAGAATACCAATAAGTTTTCCGTCATCTGATGAGCCAGCCGCTATCCGTCGCCTCGAATCAAGCTTAAGCAGCCGAAGAAAATCAGGCCAGTTCAAAGACATGGCCCCCTTTCATGGTGTGCGGCGCCTGTGGCCGCCTCCGTACGGAAATTTTCATTGTCCTGTTTCCTGGCAGCGGGAAAACCAAACCTTTGGAAAATCTCTTCAAGATCGGAAACAATCCGCTCGGGCGTGATTTCTAAAGCTTCAATGGTGTAGTCGTGCTCACTCTTGTAGCTTCGCGCCCTTCGTTCCTCCTCTTCCAACATTCTGCAAAAATCCTTGGAGAGGCTTAGGCCGAGCCCCCGATAGATCTTTTGAATTTCTTCCTTGGGCCGTGCCACTAAATCGTCGTACTTAACCAGGGCATAGGAACCTTGTGCAGCTTCCTCAAAGCACCTTAAAGGATAAAGGTAGTAATGCTTTAAAGTCTCATAGACTTGTTCCTGCATGGGATATCCAGGTGCAATACGTATGGTCGCCCTCCACATGGCATGGGCCATGTTGACCATTGAAGGCACCACCTGTAAAGGATTCCGTACCGGATAAATAAATTGACAGCCTGGAAAAAACTCCATCAGACTTTTGATCTTTGGAGGACACACTGGATTCTTGGAAAGAAGCCGTCCCTCAGTCTTCTTATAAAAGGCCTGCCTTCGAATACAATCCGCATAAAAAGTCATGATTCTACGTCGGTCCCGGTCACCCACCATCTGGTCAAAATAGGCGTAATCTATGGTTAATTCTTTAAATGGGAAAAACCACAGGAGATCTAAGGAAGAAAAAATGTGAAGCGTCAGTTTGTCATCCTCTTCCGGCGCAAAAAGGCTCAGATGATGCATCTTGTTAAAATCTTTGAACACGCGGGATTCAATGAAGACAACAAGCTTTCCCAGAGGGCTTCCAAGCCGTCGGTCCAAGGCACCCAAGGCTGCCAAAGCTTTCTTTTGAACAATCGCAGGAAAGAAGATTTCCCAAGCCTTGAAGTAAAAGAATTGATCCGTATCATGCGCCATGACACGATGGATAAAAGTGGTGCCGCTACGAGGATTCCCGACGATGAAAACAGGCGGTTTAAGTTTTACCTTCCTCCAATCTTTGTACAAAATATCATCCACAATAAAGCATATTCTGTTAAACAACTGGACCAATGAATAGCCTATAAAGAAGCCTACAAGAAATAACACCCTCTTGGCATCAAAAGGTGCGGGGAATTCGTGACGTTTCTTGACGGATACATAAAACGCTCGAAAGAACCTATTAAAGTTAAAGTACAACATGGCTTGAGCCTCGACACAAAGAGGAATCATTTTCATTTGGGCATTCGACGTTCCTGTTCTTTCCGCAACAACCAGTCCACGGCGCGGTCGGAAAGAAGTCGTGTCAAAAGGCCTAAGTACGCGTCCAACCCCACAAAGTAACGGGTCTTAGGGCGCGGGGCTTGCATGGCTTTAACAAGAGCTTGAGCCACCTTTTGCGGCTTGACGGCGTACTTGACCAGGTTTTGCATGTATCCGTTCATGGCCGCCAAGGGTTTCTCATAGAGAAGTTGGCCTTCCGTTGGCATACGCCGGGCACGCTCTTCGGCGCTCGCAAAGGCCTTATCCCAGATGGGCGTTTTGACAGATCCGATTTCAAAGAGGATGACAGGAATATTCCACCACGACAGCTCACGACGGAGGGCATCTGTCAGGGATGCGAGAGCGGCTTTTGAGGAGGCGTATGGCCCCGAAAAAGGCAGGGCGACTCGCCCGGCCATGGACCCCACATTGATGATACGTCCCTTTGAGCGACGCAAAAAGGGCAAAAGGGCTTGAGTCACCGCAAGGTGTCCTAAGACGTTCACCTCATACTGAAGCCGAAGATCTTCCACAGCCAGAAATTCTAAAGGTCCTCCAATCCCAATTCCTGCATTGTTGATGAGACCTTTGAGCTGGACGCCGTCGTCAAGAGACCTTGACACGAAAGAAGCCGCGTTTGCCACATCTTCTTTCTTTGTGATGTCTACAATCAAAGGCGTCACACCCTGAGGACAACGCTCGAGGAGCCGCTTGCCGTCTTGATCCTTACGAATCCCGGCAAAAACACGGTAGCCTGCTTTCTGGAAAGCCACCACAGCCGCCTCTCCGATCCCTGATCCCGCTCCGGTGATAAAAACAGCATGTTTTTTTTCGCCCTGCGGATCCTTCATTCTTTTCTTACCTCAGTTGACCTTTGTGTTGACCTTGCCCCTGTTGGGGAGCGTTTCCCCTGTGTTGAGTCGTGCGCCACCGTGTTGCAGCCCGTGACGGCGGATCCACGAATCGGCTCGGTGCATGCGATATGCCAGCCATTCCCTTGGCATGGTCGCTTAAAGACCATCCTTTCGCTTCCAGCCGTCGCTAAATGGATGCGCACTCTACAGAACTTTACACTGAAAAGTCAACAGACCGCTTGCCACCCACCTTCCCGTCATTCGAGCTTGTCGTGCGCACTCAAGGGTTGCCCTGGGATGGTGTCAAAGGCTCATGAGGATCACCGTGAGAGTCGTCAAGCAACGATGATGATCCCGATCGAGTCCCGCGGGTTGATCTTTGAGGCAATTGTCAAGCGTACCCCCCAAAAAGGACTCCCTTTTTCGCGGAAAGGCCAGGGGGAAGCTTGAGGCAGCGGTGATCTTCGGCCAGAAAGCTCTTTGCCCTGCCGGGTGGCCGCGATGGAGGGCGAGAAGAGGCCAGGGCTAAAACTGGTGTTGAAAGCCGAGATAAATTGTTGTAGACAGAGTGTAATCGGGTGTTGGTACCAACTGCAGTTGAACTCGTCTTCAGTGAGAAGAGAAACGCGCTTCCTTTGAACATGAAGTTTTTCCAGATCTCGTGACGCCATCGTCAACCTTTGAAGCGTAGCGATTGTCTAAGGTGAGTGATAGAGGATGTTTTGTCTACCACAAAAAGGGAGGGTCACATGAAAGGCATTTGGCGCTTACTGATGACGGTCGTTTTGGGAGTGTCACTTATCGGCTTGAGTCATGGGACAGTGGCACAAGGAGCAGACCCAACGAAGGAGTCCATACGTGCTCGAGGTCAAATGATTCGCCAAAAGGGACAGATGCGTTGGAATTCTCTGACACCAGAAGAACAACAAAGGATCAGGGAACAGGCCAAACAAGCCACCGCCAACGCCAAGGCGAAAGGTAAAGCCTATTGGGACTCGCTGACTCCTGAGGAGCAACAGGAGGCCCTTCAAAGAGCTCGGGCCGGGGCTGCGAAAGCTCGTCAAAAATGGGAATCGATTCCGGAATCTTCCGGAACGGCCAGTACCTCCGAGACCTCAACAACCCCTGGAAACCGAGGTCCTGGCGTCACTCGAAGCCAACTAAAACAAACAGGACAGGCAATAAAAGAAGCGGGAGCAACTCGATGGGAGTCCCTGACACCTGAAGAACAGGCTTACATGAAGGAGCGCGCCAGTGAACTTCGAGCTCAGGGAAAAACCAGCGGGCAGGAGTGGTGGAATTCCTTGACTCCTGAGGAACAACAGGAAGCATTAAAACGGGCACGTGAAGCTGCAGCGAAGGGGGCGGCTAAGTTCAAAACGCTTCCACAATAGTCGTCCTAAGGAATTCCCAACATGAACAGTCCGGGTTTGGATGCCGGTTTCTCTCCATTGATGTAACCTCCCACATGGGTTCCCCGCTTCTTCGCGAGGAACCCTCGTAGGGATAAAATCCGAAAGGAGTGTTAGAATGAAGATTCGAAGCATCTTCATCAATGGCCTTGTCTCACTGATCTTTGGGATCGTGGCTCCGCAGGCGCTTGCTGCACCTGTTAATTATTGCAAGCATCCGCTTTTCCCAATCTCCGGGGGCTCCTATTGGGCTTATTCAGGATCGGCCATGGATCCGCAAACAGGTTATACGTTGACAACGGTCCTTGTTTCCACCCAACAAGATATCAGTACGGCAATCATGACGCTGACTTATGAGGGTTCGGACCTCATGTTTCCTTTAGGGTTTGCTTGCGACCAGGGCGGACTGAAATTGATACAAGATTTGAGTTTTACGATTCCACTCGGAAAACAGCTTAAATTGACCCTGCAGCTTCGTGAGCAGGAAGGTTACATATTGCCTGCAATAGAAAATGTGGACAGTGGTGTCCCGTGGCAAATGAAAGCTTTATTTAGCGGCACTTTGTACAATGCCCAAAAGCAGACATCCATAGACATCAATGTACTGCTTGAAATTAACTCACGCTTGATCACGAAGCAGAGTGTGGTCGTACCAGCTGGAACCTTTTCAAATGCTTACGAGATTGAACAAATTTTTACCTGGCGCCTTCAGGGCCTGAAACAGGAGTCGATTCCCAAAGGATTCTCTGGAATGACCCATGAACGCATGTGGTATCTTGCTCCCAATGTGGGTCCCGTTAAGGCTGAGCTTCGAGGTGCCATCAGCGAGCTTGTCGAATATCTCATTCGATAGTCGCCAATCCCGCTGGCCTTCACATTCTTACAGACAATAAGGTGGTGAAAAAATGACCCTTTTTCTTTGAGAAAAGAGAAAGGGTCGTTACGAAAACCCTGCCTTCATGACGACAGCCACGACCTTTCAAAATAGATCATGAGGAATAGGAACATCAAAACGCACTCCTTCGGTTCTGACTAATTCTTGAAACGCCTCTTTCAGTCCTTTCAGTCCATATTGACGCATCCAGGTTACTGGACCGGCTCTCATTTGAAGGATGTCCTGAATCGCCAGATCCCCTGCAACAGGTGCCAGAAACCCCAGGTAAATCGCCCATAATGTCCCATTGAACACCGAAAACAACAATCGACGGGCTATGTATTCTTGCTTGTGCGACTCAAAAACCTCTCGAGGAACACCGTAACGTTTTTCATTAAAATAAAAACCTCCCGGATAATCATAAGCGCGCCCCTTGTCGTATCGATATAAGCCTTTGCCAACCTTTTTGCCTAGATGTCCCTCCTCATGCAAGCGCGTCAATAAGGGTGGAAAATAGAATCCCTGCCGCCCTCCAAGCTCTTCATTGGTGGCTTCGGGACGATCCTTAGGAACAAGGCGAATCGGCCCAACAAAGGGAACTCCGGCAGCGGGGGCGTGCTTGAGACCGGCAAGGAAAAGCTCGATACCTATGGTATCGATGGATTCACAAGGCCCGGCATAAAAATACTTGCGTGCTGCTTGGTCCACCGCGGAGGGTCCATCTATCCCCTCTTCTAAGATATACATGCCTTCGGCGTAATAATGAACCAATATACCGTTGATGACCGATCCTGGTCCATCCCGAACCACGATAGGCCACTTTCCCAGTTCTTTAACCAAAGATTCCAACCGTTGAATCACCAGGGGAGCCGTCATATCCCCTTTGATAATCTCGACAACAGCCATAAGGGATAGAGGATAGAAAAAATGGAGGCCGCAGAAACGTTCGGGTCTTCGAAGTCCGGAGGACATCGCATTGATAGAGACCGACGACGTGTTAGACACCAAAAGGGTGTCATCCCGAACCATTCCCTCCAATTGCTCGAAAAGCGCCTTCTTCCTTATCAAGTCTTCAGATACGCTCTCTATAATGATGTCTGCATCGCGCAAGCATTCCGGGTCATGATGAAAAACGTGCGCTTGTTGAGGACTCGCTTCTTCTGAGTGTTTTGTGGCCTGGGCAGATGAGACATTTTCCGATGTCAATTTTGACTTCTTGATAAAAGCCCTTTGCGCTTCTAAAGCCTTTTCTGGAGTGCGACACACCACTGTCGTCGCATAGCCACGGCGACGCAGAAGCGAGAAAATCGCCTGTCCCATTTTTCCATAGCCGACAATGCCGACGCGAGGACTTTTCACAGACTCTTTCCTCCTTGGCCTTAACCCTCATGCCATGGAATCCAAAATGAATCCTGCGTGCATCCACTTGCTGGACTCGGTCACGAAGCTCACAAACCGATCGCCGGGTTTGGCACCAACCTCTCGAAGGTACTCATCCAGCGCAATGATGATCGCAGGAGCTCCTGGATAGCCACGACGAGAAAGTTTGCTGTAAAACTGCAACTCGGGATAAGCAAAGTCCTTTCGAAGCGAGCTTACCAATAGATCCATCATATGTTTGGTCGGAATATTGGCAAAAAAGCACGTTATATCTTCAACCTTGAGCCCCGTGCGCCTTCTCATCTCTTCAAATCCGTTCTTAAACAGCTCCGGAGCCAACTTGGAAACCGTTTTGATGTCTTGGACTAAATGATGCCAGCCCTTTTCATACAGCTCGAGCAAGTTTGCGTGCACAGCTCCGGCCATGGTTTTCATGGAAGCAGGCTTCCCAAGGCCTACAGATTCCAAATAAGTTTCTTTGATCAGAAGGTCGCCAGTTTTCTTCTGCTTGGGTTCTATTACGAGAGCTCCAGCCCCATCGCTTAAAAACCAACGAAGTATAACTTGATCAACCGTCAATTGCCTCTGGTTAAAGTACTCGCTGCGCAGAAACACCGAAGATAACTGTGATGTGACGATAAGAGCATTCTCGTACCGACCCCCGGCCACCAAATCTGCAGCAACCTGAATCGCTTTATATATGGCGGTACAATTGGAGTGAATGCTTATCTCAGCACAGTACGGGATCTGCAAGGCTTCCTGAACCAGTACGCTGCTAGGCGGACATAGATAATCGTACAAAATGCCGGCATAAACAAGGAGCTGAATCTCTTGAGGTTCCACTCCGGCACGCTTCAAAGCAATCCGTGCACATTTTTCACACATCGATACGTTCGTTTCCGTCTGTTGTCTGGTCTCAGGATCGATCGCATAGTACGAATATTCGATTCCCAACATCTCCTGAACCACACCGCGCAATCGAGGAAGACGCTTTTGCAACAAAGGCGGCGCGTCGGTAATCTCCCCCAAAACATGTTCCATGTCCTTTAAAGGTATTGGTTGACCCGGTGAGTAAGAACCCAACCCTGTGATAAACACGTCTCTTCCAGGCACAATCTCCTCCTTGACGTTATGACATCCAGCCATACTTTTCTAGAACGTACCTTAAATCTCTGACAATGTCCTCAGTACGTAATCCGAAACTTTCAAGAGGAACATTTTGATGCGCACGTTTATAATGAGGTTGCAGGCGAGCAGCTTCAGCGAAAGCCTGTTGCGTTGCTCCATCGTAAGGGACTCCACAAAAAGCGGCGATTCTCCTTCCGACGTTTTCAAGATCTTGTGTCAATTCCTCATAGGTGACGACAAGGCAATTACCCCCATGAAGAATCCCTTGTTTAAAAAGTGTTTCTATATATAGATAGTAGACAACGTTGGCCCAATATCGGCGCATAAAATAACGTTGTAAACGCTCTTTAGGAATGCGATCTTTACCAAACCTATGGAAGAACATCTTTTGATGCAAAGAGAGGTGCGAAGGAATGGTTTCTAAAGGAGATCGAACGAGGTAGACGATTCTGGCATCGGGAAAAACTTCAAGAATGGATCGCAGTCGCATGCCGGAATAATTCGCGTTGCAAGCCAGTCTTGAAGTTTGAGTGAACGTCAGTTGTCTTTGGAGGCATTCTTTATAGAATTGCATGGAATGCTTTCGCACATCCTCTGGCTGCCGATCCCAAAAAACGACCTCATCAAAATCCTCATCTCCAAGCCCCCATGCCGTGGTAACGGCCATAAACTGAGTGTTGAAAAGATGGAGGAACAAAAGCTCGTCTTCCTCAAAGGAGTCTAGTCGAAGTTCATGCCCCACCTCCTTGGGGTAAACCACATCCTTCCCGTGACGTATCAACCATTGAAAAACAGGTGCCAGAAGGACTCGCCCAGTAAGGGAAGGAATAAGAAGATGCCAGTAACGAAAGGATTCCCACTGGCCTGCTGAAGCAAGAAGTCGATGCAAAAAGGTGGTACCGGATCTAGGGTGTCCGATAATGAAGAGCGGATTCTTTATTTTTTTCGTCAAAAATTGCGGGAAAAAGAGATTGTCTAGAGCAAGGAGAAAATCTATCAACAAGACACGGACAGGCATGATACAAAAGGCTCGAAGAAATTCCTTGCTGAACCCGAAAACGAGCCAGGTGGCATGGAGAATCTTTTTGTAAAGCCGCCACTGAAATTCTTTCATCGCAGTTCATTCCCCCTCTGAGAAAACGCCTGAGCTCCGCGTCCTCCCAGGCAGACTTCCCATGGCACACCTGTCTGCGTACACTTTAGCCCCCTTGGAACTCACATCACATCCATGGCTTAAGGTATCCGTTCAATCCGAAGCCGAGTTCTTTACATCCTTGACGAAAAACCGATGCCAAAACAAGAAACCACTCTGCTCTCTGCCTTTTAAAGCCGTGATTGATCCTTATTTGACTCGCTTTGGCTTCTTCACCTGAGGTCGCGACAGTAGATGCACCCCTACATCCACTGGTAAGATGTGGCCGGTAATGCCCGAAGAATTGTCAGAGGCTAGAAAGACCACAGATCGAGCCACTTCATCCGACGTCACATTACGCTGCAAAGGGCTGTGTTCTTCTGTGGCCTTTAGAGCCAGTTCAAAATCCTCCACCGCCAAGGCCGAAATAGTTCGTACTGCCGACGGTGACACAGCATTGACTCGAATCCCATGTGGACCAAAGTCATGAGCCAGATACCGTACCGAAGCCTCGAGCGCTGCCTTAGCCACCCCCATAACATTATACCCCGGTACGACCTCGTGCGATCCGGCGTAGGTCAAAGTGACAACCGAGCCGCCTCCGGCAGCTTCAAACAGAGGAAAAGCCTCTCGAACCATGGCCGTCAAACTGTAGGCGCTGATCTCTAGAGCTTCAGTCCAAGCCTCCCTGGTTACCGTGTAAAACGGTCCTCCCAAGTACCTCATGTCAGCATAAGCTATTGAATGCACGAGCACATGCAGCTTTCCATCAAAAACCTTCTCGACCCGCAACATCAGCTGCCTGATGTCCTCGTCGCGGCGCACATCACATGTCGCGATCCCCAAGGCCTGGACCTCTGGCGCCAGTTTTTCCACGCGTCTTTGATGGGATTGTGCACAACTGAGAAAAATCGTGGCGCCCTGCGTATAAAACGCTTTCGCAATTGCCCACGCCAAACTCATTTTGTTCGCAACTCCCACAATCAATGCCTTTTTGCCACAGAGGTCACCGTGAGACGGAACTGTTTTGTCCATTGTCCTCATCCTTAACCGCCAGAGCCCACCATCCATCGTTTCGTCAAAACGCGTACTCAACGCCTAACCAAAAGCTGTAATCTCCTAGGCGGCGATACTCAGTTTCTTCAGCACTTGCTGGCGACCACAATCCCCACAACTGGTTTCCAAAGGTTTTCGAACCGACCAGAAAAAGCATCCAATGATCTGACAGTTCATATTCTAGAATAGGGTTAATGCGGGAAGATCCATCGTCCAAGTTCATGGTGTAACGAAGCACCGCATCCAACCGGCGTCCGATATCTCTTTGCTGGTATTGGAGCATCAGATAATGCCTCCGCAACAATCGTATCTCAGGATCGAGGGCTCGATAGAGAACCTTCCTCGCCAAAGTTTTCGCAGGACCGGACTGACGAAACGCGATGCCTGCTCGGCGGACTAATTCAAAAAACCTTTCGGCCTCCTCCTCGCTGTAACCAGCTTCATTGTATGCATACTCCGCAACGAAGGTTGGGCCCCAGCGCGTTGTGTAGGAGATTCCTAAAAGTGCTAGAGAATGCCAACCGGAGCCGTTTGTTCCACTGCGTTGAAAACTCAATCCAAAGGGTGAAGATTCGTCCTGCTCCACATATAGCCCCATGGTCCCCCTTTGGGCAGAGCCCTCTGCGTAAACTAGTAACGCATCGTTAACATTCGCTCCGGCATACGCTCCAAAAACAGGGCGTCCTTCTTGTTCATCTTTCCAGCTGACAAGCGCAGACGCGTACCAGCGGTACCCAACGTAATCAACTTTTACAGCCCATGTCTTTTCAAAAGGGGATACCAACTGTTGCCTCCCCTCGTCGGTGTTCACAACAAATGAGAAACTCCACTCGTAAGAAGGTGTCCACACAAATCGCAGAAAGTCCATGCCTCCCACTTCTTGCTTGGGATTGGATCGTCCGTTGTCGCGAAAAAAAGGATTTGTAGGCGATAGGAGGTAAGCTGGCCCCCACTGGAGGTTCTCACGACCATACGAAACCATAACCGATTCTATCGGTCGAGCCCGAATGGCCCATTCGTTAACGAAAGCCTCCTCGTCAAAATCCTCCTCTCCGGTTTGTGTTCCCTCCGTCCACCTCCTGTACTGCAGTTCCCAGCGCGGTCGAAAGACACCTTCAACAATACCCCCACCTACGCTCAAATCGGGGCGAAAAGCCACCGTCCCTCCAGAAGTGGGTATGTTTAATAAAAGATTGTCCGGGTTTTGGACTCCATACACCGGCTTTTGGACGAATCCGTATCCTAAGATCCGTCCTTTGACCACGGCATGGCCCATGAGCCACTCCCCGATTCCTTCCGTCATAGACGACCCTTCAATTTCGGTGCTCCTTGCTCTTGGAACAGAAGCAAAACAGAAATAACACAAAACAACTGTAAAAATCGCCACTCGGCTGCCCATGCTCATTAAATGCGACGCTGGCGTAGACAATGGCTGTTCTGCTCCTTCTTGCTCGGCGGCTTAGGACTCCACGGCTACGGATCATTGGCTCATGAGCAAATTGACATTAAAATTAGCTGCAGGAATCGTTCTCAGTTGAGGCTCACTGAAAAGGAGATGTGTTTTTGCATCCGGAGTTACGATTTCCGTAATAATCATTCGTGAAATGAAAGGTTGAGGATTCTGTGGGTCCCCTAGCTTGTGATCGTATTCAAATTGTGCCCTTTTAAAAAGTTTCCCGGAAACGGTGTAGTATTCCGCCTGAACACCGACGAAGCGTTCCTTGCTAACCCAATACAATATCCTATC
>FWPV01005589.1_pt1 | contig 19680 bp, 17 predicted proteins | sample 2228371 | NCBI WGS metagenome assembly FWPV01 (sample SAMEA103939776, study PRJEB20133) | metagenome
GGGCGCTTACACGTTGGGCCACGACCACAGGACGATCGCGGCCAATCGTCGGCGGGTGTACGCGCTCTTCCCCCGGCTGGAGGAACGTCAGCGGCAACTGGCCGGGACCTTATCGGGGGGGGAACAGCAGATGCTGGCGATCGGGCGCGCGCTGATGGCGCGGCCGCGCCTCTTGCTCCTCGACGAGCCGTCGTTGGGATTGGCGCCGCTGTTGGTCAAGGCCATCTTCCAGACGCTGCAGGAGATCAACGCCGCAGGGGTGACCGTGCTCCTCGTCGAGCAAAACGCGCGCGCCGCGCTGCGGCTGGCCCATCGCGGCTACGTGCTCGAGACGGGGCGCATCGTGCGGGCCGGGCCAGCCAGGGAACTGCGCGAGGACCCAGGCGTGCGCAAGGCTTACCTGGGCGAGGAGTAGCAGCTCTTCACCCTCGGTGGCGCGACCAGCGGCGGGGGCCAGGCTCGGAAGGCGCGCGATAGCGAAAACAGGAAGAGAGGGGATGACCGTCCACGAATTGCGCTCACGAATCCACGAATTGCTTGTGCCTTGATCGCTTTTCGTGCACCCGGGTTATTCGGATAGGCTCAAAGTTGGCGCCCGCCCTATCCCCAAGCGATCATTGCCAGCACGGCTGAGAAGCGGTATACTTGGATACATCGGCAGCGCACCAATGGGCGGAGCTGGTCATGGGTCGGTGTATCCTGTTCGTCGGCAAAAGCGATTCGATCCTCGACCCAATTTGGCCTCGCTTGGAGGCGCGTGGCCTGCGCGTCAGCCTGGCCACCAGCCAGCGTATGGCCGTCGAACAGGCGCGTAAGCGGCTGCCCGATCTGATCATCATCGACGGCGCTGCCTCCCGCTCAGTTCAGCGCCTCAGCCGTTCCCTGCACCGCATCGCCCCACACAGCGCCTTCCTGCTCCTGGCCGACGAGCACGGCATGCCCGACGATGTCGAATGCGATATGTGCCTGCCCAAGCCATTCACGGCGCGCAAGCTGATCGCCCGCGTGGAAAAGCTCTTGGAACAACACGCACCCAGGGTGCTTCAGATCGGCGCCCTTCGGCTCGATCCAGCAACCCGCGTCGTGCACGGCGAGCAAGGCGAACAGCACCTGACCCCTAAGGAATGCGCGATCCTCGTCTTCCTCATCGAGCACGCTGGCCAGGTCGTGAGCCGCCAGCAGCTCATGCAGGCGATCTGGGACACCTCCTACCTGGGCGACACGCGCACCCTGGACGTGCATATCCGCTGGCTACGTAAGAAGGTGGAACGCGACCCCAGCGCCCCCCTTCACATCATTACCGTGCGCGGCGAAGGATACCGATTCGATCTCTCTCCCGCCGACGGCGAGGCCCCTCCACCTGATCCGCAACCCGCCCCCTGAACGCAACCGCTCTGGCAGAACAGACTCCGCCGACAAACACAAAAAACCGGCCTGGAGACCAGGCCGGCCGATGAATCGTTTAGAGACAGCCGTTACAGGCAGAAAGAAAGCCAGATCACGCTGACGCCGGCTGCATCGCTTGGTTGAGGGCCTTCATCAGGCGCGATTTGCGGCGCGCGGCGTTGTTGCGATGCAACACCCCTTTGCTGACCGCTTTGTCAAGGGACTTGATCGCAACCAAGATGGACTGCTGCGCTCCAGCGACGTCGCCGCTCGCCAGAGCCTGCCGTACACGTTTCACAGCCGTGCGCGCTCGCCCACGCACGACACGATTCCGAATGCGCTTGCGCTCCGAGCTGCGAATGCGCTTGATCGCTGACTTATGATTGGCCACCGACTCCCCTCCTCATAAGACGACCCGTAGTCTGTTTCGCCAGCCCGCGGCTGGAGAATATTCACAAGCGACGATTATACTTAGGGCGATACGTTTTGTCCAATCTGCGCAGCCTGTGAGTGCATTTCAGTTCGGTGGCGGGCTATAGGCCTGCCGCCAGCGCCCGTCAAAGCCGTTTGGGCGTGCCGGAGAGCGCGATCGTATCACAATCCTCTGAATTGTGAAGCGCGACGCAGCGCAATCCGGCACGGCCGGCCATGGCGCAGTCCCCAGGCCGGAACACGTATCACAACGCGAACGGGAAGCGCGCTCTGGACGCGAGCCTGTAGGCGGTCCGGCTGTGCGCAGCAACAAGCGGCCGGTTAGAGCCGCCAGTCCGGCCCTCAGCGAGCCTTCGCCCAGGAACTGGGCCGCACCTGATCTCGATAACCGCTCTCCCTGGAAGGCCCCCCGTCCCAAAGTCAAGGTGTTGACGACGCGCGCGCGCGGACCTGCCGCTCGACATCCTCCATGGCCTGATCAACCAACGGATAGGCCAGCCAGACCGACGCCGCCCCGAACAGCGCCCCCGTGATCGTCCGCAACCACCAGTTGCTCTCGCGCAAGCCCACCATCTGGGTAATGCCATCCAAAGCCAGAGGGATCAAGAAAAGCAGATAGATGCGCCAGTGCAACGCGCGCGGCCGCCCCCAGCGGCGCAACAACGCGAACCCCAGGCCAGCCAACAGGATCGCCCCATAGATGGCGACATCGCGCTCACAAAAGGCGACTTTGTAACCGATCTCAGGATCGCCCTGGAACCAACGACGCTCCCAAGGCGTCAACCCGGCCGCCATGCCATGCGCTTCAAGCTACTCCAGCGTGTACACCAACCGCTCTCCCCCCAGAAAGTATGAACGTTCGGGGAGCTGGTGGCAGGTCGGGACATAGACCAGATAGATCAGCCGCGCCGGCGTGGTCGCGCCGGCGGCCATCAAGAGCGGCGCGGCGATCGGCAGGCCGACGAAGAGGGCCATCGCCAGATTGGCCAACGCCAGCCAATGGCGCGCGAGGAAGAGGACAAACCGGTCGATGGCCGCGACCCAACGTTCGAGGCGCGCCGCGCGCCCGGCGACCGTCGCGGAGGGAGAACTCACCTCGGTGTTCACAAGATCTCCCGCAGATGCTTCTGCAACTGCTCGCGGCTCAAGATCCCCATCCAGCGCGCGCGGATCACACCCTCGCGATCGATGAAGAGGCTGCTGGGAAGGTTGCGGACCTGGTACCGCCGCGCGATGTCGCCTGTCGAGTCGACCACAACCAGGAACGGCATCCCCAGCTCGGCCGCGTACGCCTGGGCGACCGCGCTCTCCTCCTGGACATTGACGGCGATCACCTCCAGCCTCTCCCCGCGATGCGCCGTGTATGCTTCGATCAGTTCGGGCATCTCCACGCGGCAGGGGCCACACCAGGACGCCCAGAAGTTGATGAGCACTGGCTGGCCGCGCAGGTCGCTCAGGCGCAGACGACGTCCGTCGGCATATTGCATCTCAAAATCGGGCGCCAGATGCCCCTCCACCGGCGCGCCGCCGTCCGCCAGCGCCAGCCCCTCGGCCAGGATCATGCTCGCCGCGGGCGCCGCGGGCCGCGGCCGCAACCACTGCGCGGCGATGGCCAACGCCAGCAGGACGATCAGGGTGACGGCCACGCGCGCCCAGATCACGGTCGCGCGCGCGGCTGGCTGAGCGGAGGACGAATCGGGGACGCCCATTGCTACCTCTGCGCCGCGACCGTCGTGGAAGGGCTGGCCGCCGACGACGCGGCCGCCCCCGCCAGCGCCGCCCCGCTCAGATAACCGATGTAGCCGGGGATGATCGGCAACACACAGGGGGAGAAGAACGAAAGCAGCCCGGCCAGGAAGGCGATCGGCAACGATACCCCCGCCCCCGCCGCCAGGCTCGACTCGAACGCGACCAGTCCCGTCCCCAATGAACTCTGAAAGCCCACCGCCAGCAAGCGCAGTTGATCGCTGAAGAGCAGCCAGCCGACGAGGATCAGGAACAGGCCGCTCACCCAGGAGACGATGCCTGCATAACGATTGAGCCGACGCAATACGCCCGTCATCGTGCTGAACGCCGCGCCCGTGGCCAAAAAGGGAATACCCAGCCCTAAGGAATAGGTGAACAACAGCGCCGTGCCTTGAGCGACCGTCTGCAGTTGCGAGGCCATCAGCAGGATGGCGGCCAGGATCGGGCCGACGCACGGCACCCAGCCCGCCGAGAAGAAGATGCCGGTCAGGAACGAGGCCACATAGCCCCGGCCGATCGCTGGCGCCTGCGCGCGTCGCTCGGTGTAGGTCAGGGCCATCCCCCACTCCAAAGCCGCCGACGCCGCTCGCCCGACCACGCTCTCCCGCCACGACGGCCGACGCTCGATCTGCTCGCTGAGCCAGGCGAACGCGCCCAGCGTCACGAGGCCGAAAACGATCAGGATGACCCCGCCGATCTTCTGGATCAACGGCAAATACCCATAGATGATGTAGCCCACCAATCCCACCGACGCGCCCAACAACGTGAAGATCAGGGTGAAGCCCAGCACGAACGACAGCGCATGTACAAACGTGTGATTGTGACGCAACATCGCTTCCCCTTCATGACCTCGCGGTCGTCTGAAATACGATCTCGCCGTTCACCCAAGTTTGCCACACGGCGCCATCTTCGTCCATGACGGCCAGGTCGGCGGCGAAGCCCGGAGCCAGCTTCCCCAGCCGATCGCCGTAACCGATGGCCGCGGCGGGCGTCTGCGTGGCAGCCATCACCGCATCGGCGTAGCGCGCGCCCACTTGCTCGACCAGGGTGCGGATGTTCTGGTTGAGCAGCGTGGTCGCGCCGGCCAGCGTTCCATCCTCCAGGCGCGACGTCTGGCCATCGAGGACCAGGCGATAGCCCTCCCACTCATACACGCCGGGCGGCATGCCGGCGTAGGGGATGGCGTCGCTGATGAGGGCAGTGCGCGCCGGCCCCTTGATCTTCCACAGCAACGCCATCGCCCCGGGATGCACATGATGGCCGTCGGCGATCAACTGCGCCACGATCTCATCGTAGAGCAGCACCGCGCCGAGGACGCCCGGCTCACGATGATGGAAGCCGCGCATCGCGTTGAAGGCGTGCGTGGCGTGGTTCAACCCCTGGCGCACCCAGGCTGTCACCTGATCGAAGGTGGCGTCGGAGTGGCCGATCACGGGCGTGACGCAGCTCTCGATCAGGCGAGGGATCAATTCCGCCGCCTGGCCATCCTCCGGCGCGAACGTGATCATGTTCACATGGCCGCGCGCCGCCTCCTGGAGGCGCTGCATCTCCTCCCATTCCAGAGGATGCTGCAGGTCAACGCGCGCCATCCCCGGACGCTTGCGCGAGAGGTGCGGCCCCTCCAGATGGATGCCCAGGATGCGGGCGCCGCGTGGGGGGCGCTCGATGACGTCGGCCATCTCCTCGAGCTGCTCCAGGAGATGACCGATCGGCGCAGAGATCGTGGTCGCGCAGAACGCCGTGACGCCAAAGCGCGGCAGAGCCTCTGCCACCTGCGCCAGTTCGCCGCCCAGGCAACTGTAGCCCAGGACGCCATGGATGTGGAGGTCGATCAGCCCCGGCGTGACGACGCGCCCGCCGACGTCGATCACCTCACAGCCAGCGGGGATGGCGACCGCCTCCGCCGGGCCGACGGCGACGATCCTGCCGCCCTCGATCAGCAAGACGCCGTCGCCAGCCAGAGCTTGCGGAGTATAAAGACGAGCATTGATCAGCGCTTTCATGAAAGCCCCTCACCGATCCCAAGATTCCTGACGCCCCTCTGGAACGCGAGGCGCGATCTTTGCGACCCCACGCCGTGCGTGTTACAATCCTCCAGGTTTGTGAGGGCACGCACAAACGCGCGCGGCCACAACCGTTTGCTCTTGAGCATCCTCTCTTTCCGCCGCAAACGCAGTAGCGCCCCCTCCCAATTTCCAGGCCACTCATCCATGACAGGTCGAGGCGTCCTCGCGGGCGCCTTCCTCCCGCAGCGCATACTCATGCGCCCAAGATGCCAGAGATTCCCAAAAAGTCAAGCCCAGCGATCGTCGAGCCGATCGGGCAACGTTGCCGGACGCGCTCCCGCCAGCGGAAGCTCCCGGCTGCGCCCCGCAAATATCATGAGGAGGACCCTATGGGCAGTAGACGAATGCCTCGCAAATTGGGACGACTCTCGCTCGCGGTCGGGCTGGTCGCCAGCCTGGCCATCCTTCTCGCCTTTCTGGCGACGCTCAGCGTCAGCGCTGCCGATCGCGCCGAATCGCCCCAACCAATCGCGGCCGCCGTTCACGAGATGGACGCTCCGGCGACGCCAGAGCAGCAGCGGCCGTCTCCTTTTTGGTCGTATCCGCACACGGCCGTGCGCATCCCCCCCGATGATGGCCTGGAGCCGCTCGCGCTCCCAGGCCTCCGGCTGCGCGTCAACCAGGACCACGACTGGGTGGACGGCCGCACCTCCCCCAACGCCACGGTCTGGATCACCGCGACCGACTCGCTGGGGACGATCAAGGGCGCGACTCAGACCACGGCGCGCGGCGACGGTCACTTCGACGGCATCAGTCTGCAAGACAACGTCGGCCAACAGGTGGATCTTGCGCCTGGCGACACGGTGGTCGGGTCGTCGAGCGACGGTTCGGAAGCCAGCGTGGCTATCCTAACGATGACAGGAGCTGTAGACGCCACCGCCAACACCATTAGCGGTCAGATCATCGGCGGCGTCTTCCCCGCCCTGGCGCGCGGCGAGGTGTGGGCCGAAGATGGCCCCACCGTCTACGGGACAGTCGACGCCACGGGGCATTACCTGGTGGATTTCAACCCCTACGACCTGCAGGCCGACAGCGATATCTTCCTGACCTACCACGAGCCGGACGGCGACTCCGTAGGCATCGTTCGCCATGGGTTCACGCTCGTCGTCAACTCCACCCAAGACTGGGTGGAGACCACCTACGAGGCCGGCTATACGATCTGGATCACCGTTACCGACGGCAACGGCGCCGTCAAGGCCACGACGCGCGGGACGACTGGCCAGATCCCCTGGTGGTCGCCAGGGCAGTTCGGCTACTCCACCATCCTGGGCGACTGGCAACCTACCCAGCCTGATCTCGCGCCCGGCGACTGGGTTTATGGGACGCTGAGCACGGGCGAGACGCGGGCGGCGCGCATGGGGACGATCACGGGCAATCTAGACATCGTCCAGGATCGCGTCAGCGGGACGATCACCGCGGCCTGGTTCGCGCAACCTCTCCAGGGATCCTGCACGGTCTGGGAGCCGGGCGCGCCGCCATCGATCGACTTCTCAGTCGCCCCCAACGGCGGCGCCTACCACTGTGACCTCGGCGCGGCCGGCTGGGATCTGCGCCCAGGACAACAGATCGCGGTCGCCTACTTCGAGCCGGACCGCGATCAGGTCCTTCAAGTCTTCCGTGAGCCTATCCCCGACCTGGCCGTAGACAAGCACGGCATGGCCAATCCGGCCGCGGGCGGCAACTATGTCTATCGCATCTTCTACCACAACCGCCAGGACGGCGCGGCCAGCAACGTACAGATCACCGACACGCTGCCCGCTGGTATGTCCTATCTCGCGGACACCGCCGGCTTCCCGCACACGATCGACGGTTCGCAGGTCATCTGGGATTTGGGAACGATCGCAGGCAATGCCCACGATCAGTTCGAGGTTTTCGTCCAGGTCGACGGAGGGGTGGCAGCGGGAACGCCGCTCACCAACGTCGTGGAGATCACGACGCCAGAATTCGATGCGGATCCTGGGAACAATTCCTATACCTGGTGGACGACGACGGTCGATCCCGATGTCCAGGTCAATGTTGGCAAGTACGCCCAGACTATGGATCCGGTCCCCGGCCAGAATGTCATCTTCGTCGTCAACGCCTGCAATCAAGGCGCCACTGGCAGCCGCGCGGTCACGCTCAGCGATACGTTGCCCCCTTCGTTGACCCTGCGTTCATGGTGGGGCCAGTACCCGGGCTGGACTGAGGTGGTCAGCGAAGCCCATCATCTGGTTGTGACGCGCCCCTCTCTCCCGGGCGGGTGGTGCAGCGAAGTGTACGTGCGCGCCAGGCTGGACGCGTCCCTTGCGCCGGACACGGTCATCACCAATAGCGCCTGGATCACAGCCAGCGACGACCTGAACGTCGATGACAATGAAACGCAATGGGAGGGACGCGTCGGATTGGCGCCGCATACCAACTTACATATTGAGAAGAGCTGGCTCTGGGGATCCTTGATCCCTGGCGGCTCCCTCAACTATGAGTTCGGCTACGGCAATAGCGGCAATGTTCCGGTCGCCGACGTCCTGATCACAGAGACGCTGCCCACGCACACTCGTTTCGTGCGCGCCTGGCGTCTGATCGCCGACCGACAGATACCGGTGATGCCCACAGTGGTGGCGGATGGGTATGTCGTGTGGGACCTCGGCGTGCTGGGGAACGGTTACAGTGGCCTCTTGGGCGTCGAGGTCAGGATCGATGACGATCTCGCTCCCGGCGCGTTGCTCACGCATACAGCGGAGATCAGCCTGCAACCGTTCGAGGACAGCGACTTCGACAATCGCGCCGTCTGGGTGGACGTGCTCAATGACCTCGGTCCCAATCTGCGCGTGGAGAAACGTCTTGCCGGTTGGCCGGGCGGCAGCCATTTCCAGTGGGAGCTGCGCGTCCTGAACATGGGCAGCGAGCCTCTAGAGGGGATCTGGGTCGCCGACGCCTATCCGATCTCGACCACCAACCCTGGCTGGTCACGCAACCATGGGCCGACGATCACCGCCACCCACGATGCGCCCAACCATCGTATGGTCTTCTGGCTGGAACGGCTCGCTGGAGGCGAGACCGCAAGCCTCAATTTCTGGGTCGACGTCGAGGGCAGCGCAGTCGGTGTGCGGGGGTTGGCCTTCACCAATACCCTGACAGCGCCGCTCCCCAACGATGTCTACCCGGAGGACAACACGGATGAGGCCGTCGCTTATAGTGGGCCGGACTTGGCGATCGTAAAGGGGCTAAGCGGCGACGCGCCGCGGCCAGGCGAGCTGCTTACCTATACGCTGCGTTTTGCCAACGTAGCTTTGTGGAGATGGAAGACGGAAGGGACGGTGTGGGTGACGGACACGCTGCCGGCCGGGATGGAGTTCGTCAGCGCGCGACAGCGTTTCTGCGACCCCGGCGTTTACTACTGCACGCGCGATCCGGATCGGCAAGAGGGACAGGCGCTGGCCTGGTCGCATGGCGCCAACTGGCATGGCGGCGCCTGGAACGAAATGGTGATCACCGCGCGCGTCGCCAGCGCCCAAGCCGGCGCCGTCCTCACGAACCGCGCCGAGATCGCCAGCGACAACGCCAACGACGTCGAGCCGGACTACAATAACAACGCGAGCGAGGTCGCAGTCGTCGTCGCTGGATCCCAGGAGTACTTGCCCCTGATCTGCAAATAGCCAGTAAGCCACAAAGGGGTGGGAAAGCGCATACGACGCTCCCACCCCCTGGACTTTGGCCTTTTGCGGAGTTTGCACCCCACGTGCGAACGAAGCTACGAAATACGACACGTGGGCGTGCTCCACTCCACAACATATAGGGGCGTTGTAAAAATGGCCAAAGTCCGGGTTCTCTTGACATTTGATTCGTTCCTATGGTATAAAAAAAGTAGTTGTGGTCCATGCTCCAGCGTCTGTGCAGTTGCCTCTCTGTTATTCCCACACCGTAGCGCGGCTTAAGTGTTTCCAAGATGCCGAGGCGCGTCTCGGCAGACAAGAAAGGAGGTGATCTCTGCCAGTAAGACCAACACAAATGGCCGGCAGGGAAGCCGAAGAAGTGCTTTTGCGATCCTGAGGAGGGAGCAAAATGTCTCGCAAACTGTTTGTCCTATCTGGCCCCTTGATGGTTTTGTTCCTGGTTCTGAGCGCCTGTGTGCCAGCCGCTCCTGCGGCGGTAGAGGAGGCTGCGGCAACGACGCCCGCGGTGGCGCCCAAAGCAGAGGAAAAGATCGTCATGGGATTCCCCCGCAGCGAGACCGTGTTCGCCCAGCAGTTGACGGGGCGCGTAGGCACTCCCGATAACTTCAACGAATGGGTGGGCTGGAAGAACCGCGACCGCGGCATGGCGCAACTGATGAACGAGCCGCTGTGGACCATCGAGCCTGCCGTCGGGGAAGTTATCAACAGCCTGGCAGCCGCTCCACCTCAATACAACGAAGACTTCACTCAGATGACGATCAAACTCAGGGAGGGAGTGTACTGGAGCGATGGGGTGGAGTTCACCGCCGACGATGTGGTATTCACCATCGAGAAGGTGAAGGCCACGCCGGGGCTGAACTATAATGTCCAGCTCCAGACAGTGAAGAGCGTCTCTGCTCCAGACAAGTACACCGTGGTGGTCGAACTGTCCGAGCCGAACTCGCGCTTCCACGCTTACTTCCTCGATCGGTGGGGATGCCTCTTCATCATGCCCAAGCACGTGTTTGAGAAGGTGGAGGATATTCTGAACTTCACCTACAACCCGCCGCTCAGCCTGGGCCCCTATGTCCTCCACAGCTATGACCCCGCCGGATTCTGGACCGCCTGGCAGTTGCGCGACGACTGGGACAGGACTCCCACCGGCATGCTCTATGGCAAGCCCAAGCCCAAGTACGTTGTCTTCGTCACCCACCAGGACCCGGCATCGGCGGTGATCGCTCAGGTGCGCCATGAGCTTGATACAGCCCAGTTGACCCTGGAGTCTCTGCGGGCCGTATTGGCGCAGAACCCCCACGCCCGCGCCTATCGCCGCGAGTTCCCGTGGGTGGTCAACACCGACCCGTGCGTCACCGGGCTTACCTTCAACACCCTGAAGCCTCCCTTTGACAACCCAGAAGTGCGTTGGGCCTTGGCCCTGGCGATCGACATCATCTCGTACAGCGCCAACGCCATGGACGGCGCCCTCATGATGAGCGCCCTCCTTACCCCATCCGTGCCCCTGTACCTGAAAGAGTACTACAAACCGATGGAGGCATGGCTGCAAGAGTTCACCCTTGACCTGGGAGGCGGAGAGACCTTCAAGCCTTACGATCCAGACGCTCCCTTCCGGCTGGCCGAATATGCGAAGAGCCGTGGGTACGTCGTCCCAGAGGACCCCGAGCAGATCAAAGCGACTTTCGGCTATGGCTGGTGGAAGTACGCCCCCGACGTCGCGGCCAAGCTGCTGGAGAAGAATGGCTTCACCCGGGACAAGGATGGCAAGTGGCTGCTCCCCGACGGCACGCCGTGGAAGTTCACCGTCCTCACGGATCCCAACCCCGGCCATCATCACTATCAGAACACCTTCGCTGCAGTGCAGGAGTGGCGGAAGTTTGGGATCGACGTAGAGGCCAATGTGAACGAAATGTGGAGCACACTCAACCAGAACGGGCAGTTCGACATCAGCACGGCCTGGCCCGCCTACGAGCCTTGGGGCGGCCACGTCGACCTCTTCCGGACGTTCGACAACTGGAACTCCGCCTACGTAGAGAAGGAACTGGGCAAGCCCCACTACGGCCATCTCTCCCGCTGGTCGGATCCGCGCATGGACCAGGTCATCGCCGACCTGCGAGCCACCGACTGGAACAACACCGAGCGGATCGTGGAACTCGGCATGGAGGGGCTGAAGATCGCCGTCGAGGAGATGCCGGGCATCGCCACCTACACCTACGTGGGCGCCCTCACCTGGGACGAATACTACTGGACCAACTGGCCGGGCGCTGAGAATATCTACACTCAGCCGTACCATCACTGGCCCAACTTCAAGTACATGCTGCCGTTCCTGGAGCCTACGGGGCGATAAGACAGGACCATTCAGAAGAGAGGGCCACGAGCAGGGGGAGAATCCCCTGCTCGTGTGCTATAGAAACGAGAGGGGACAGTGAGGTTCGTAAGGCGGTATCTCATTCCACGGCTCCTGCAATACGTGCTTGTGACCTGGCTGGGGATCACGGTGGTCTTCATCATCCCGCGGTTGCTGCCCAGCGACCCGATCGAGAGCATGATCGCTACCCTTCAGGCCCAGGGGACTCTCCGAGACCCGGAAGCGATCAGACAGATGGTTGATACGTTGCGAGACATGTACGGCCTGGAGAGGCCGTTGCCAGAGCAGTATATTTCCTTCTGGAAAAGGCTTTTCGTCGGAGATTTTGGGCCTTCCTATTTCTCATTCCCCACCCCTGTGATCAGCCTGATCGGCCGCTCCTTTCCCTGGACGGTCGGCTTGCTCTTTACGACCACGGTGTTGTCCTGGATCATTGGGAACATCACCGGTGGACTCTCAGGGTACTTCCAGGGGAATCGGCTGCTGAAGATCCTCGACTGGCTGGTGATGTTTCTGCGCCCCATCCCCTATTACGTTCTGGGCCTGACCCTTGTGATCTTGCTTGCCTATATGTTTCCGATATTTCCCTTTGAGGGGGGGTACACGATCGGGGCGAAGATCGCCTTCACCTGGAGCTTCATCAAGGATGTCCTCAACCATGCCTTCCTGCCAGCTCTGTCTCTGAGCCTCTTGGGCGTGGCGGTCAACCACCAGACGATGCGGCTCATCATCCAGGGCGTCAAAGAGGAGGACTACATACGCTACGCCAAGATCGCCGCGGTCAAGGAGCGGACGATCTTCAGCCGTTACGCGATGAGAAACGCCATCTTACCTCAAATCACCGGCCTCACCCTCTCCCTGGGCCAGATCTTCGGAGGGGCCTTGATCACGGAGATCGTCTTCTCCTATCCCGGCCTGGGGTTCCTGCTCTATCGGGCCATTGTCAACAGCGACTACAACCTGATCATGGGCATTACGACCATCTCCATCATAGCGATCACCACGCTGATCCTGCTGGTTGACCTTCTGTATCCGTTGTTCGACCCCAGGATAAGGTTCAGGTAAAACTGGAGAACAGGCCAGATGAAGACATTGAGAGACCTGTCCAGGGACAGCCGATTCAGCCTTGGCGCTGTGGTGGCTCTGATCCTCCTCCTGCTCGCCCTTCTTTCGTTCTTCTCCCCCTATGACCCAGTCGAGTGGCGCGTCGTCCCGCGCGACCTGCCACCTTCATGGGAACATCCCCTCGGAACAGACTCGAAGGGCCAGGACGTGTTCTGGCAGATGACGTTCGCTGTGCGCAACTCCCTTGCCCTGGCGGTCTTCGCCGCGACCATTTCCAGGATCATCGCGGTGGTGGTGGGGTTGCTGGCCGGCTACAGCGGAGGCATGATCGATCGGCTGCTCATGTTCATCAGCGACGGATTCCTGGTGATGCCCCTCTTCCTGATCATCGTGATGCTGGCCATGCTGGTGCGCGAGCACATGAACACCGTAACCCTGGCGCTATTGCTGGGGGCACTGGGATGGGCCTGGGACGCCCGACTCATACGATCCCAGATCCTGAGCTTGCGGGAAAGAGAGTTCACGTATACCGCCATCCTCTCCGGGACGCCCAGGCGTAGACTGATTTTCAACGAGTATTTCCTCTTCGTTGTCCCGCTTGTCTTTACCACGCTCATCAATAACATGGCGTGGGTGGTGGGGATGGAGATCACGCTGGCGCTCATCGGTTTGACAAACCTGGAGATCCCCACCCTGGGAGCCATGCTGCGGTGGGCTGTCAGCTATCAGGCCATGCTGCTAGGCCTTTGGTGGTGGCTGCTGGCTCCCATCGGGGTCAGCATCGCCCTGTTCGTTGGGCTATATCTGGTATCTTTGAGCACCAGCGAATATCTCGACCCCAGGGCTCGCATCCAACGCGTGGGGGCAAGATGAGAGAAGCTACACCATCTACGTGGGTACTGAAGGCGGAGCAACTGAGATCTTTCTACATCCTGGACATGTTCGGGACCCGGAAGGTCGTGCAGGCGGTCAACGGCGTGGACCTGGAGATCCAGGAGAACGAGGTGTATGGAATCGCTGGCGAAAGCGGGTGCGGTAAGACCACGCTGGTGAAAACCCTCTTCGGCAATCTCGAGCCGCCGCTGAGGTTGATGAGCGGAAAGGTCTGGTATCGGGTCAGCGGCGAGGAACTGGACATCTTCTCCTTGAGTCCAGAAGAGAGACGACAGTTGCGCTGGGAGTTCATCTCATACGTCCCCCAGAGTTCGATGAGTAACCTTAACCCCGTCATCAAGCTCAAAGGGACGTTCGTGGACTTCCTCGAGAGCCATGTCCCCAGCCACGCGAAGCGCGAGGTGCTCGATCTCGCCCAGCGGCACCTTGCGGAGCTAGGGCTGCCGCCGAAGGTCCTGGAAGCGTACCCTCATCAGCTCTCAGGAGGGATGCGCCAGAGGGTCGTTATCGCGCTGGCTTCTTTTCTCTCTCCCCGCGTTTTGATCGCGGACGAGCCGGTCACTGCGCTGGACGTGGTCGTCCAGCGTGGGGTCTTGCAGCTCCTCAAGGAGGTCCAGGAGAAGCTCGAGAACACCCTCGTCATGATCACGCACGATATGGGAGTTCTGGCCAATATCGCCGACCGCATCGGCATCATGTATGCGGGAAAGATCGTCGAGGAAGCGAGGGTGGAGACCATTTTTGAGGAGCCGTTCCATCCCTACACCCGATATCTGATCAATTCCCTGCCTAAGTTCGGCGACAAGGGGATGCGTGAGAGCGCGCCTGGCGCCCCTCCTTCGCTCGCGGATCCGCCCAGCGGCTGCGCCTTCCATCCGCGGTGTCGCTTTGCAATGGAGATTTGCAGTCAGGAGACGCCCCAGTTCCAGAGCGTGGGCCATCAACACAGGGTAGCATGCTGGCTGGTACAAAAGGGAGAAGATGACCAGGATTCTTGAGCTTCAGGATGTCACCAAAGTGTTCCATATGGGCAGCATGTTGTCCAGGCTCAGGATCACGGCCGTGGACCACGTCTCCTTCCACGTGGAATCGGCGGAGATTTTCGGGCTGGCAGGGGAGAGCGGCTGCGGGAAGACCACGATCGCGCGGATGATCCTGGGCTTCGAGGAACCCACCTCGGGGCAAATCATCCACAGGACCAGAGAGGGGAAGCCCATCACGGGGAAAGAGGTCTGGCGTAGCGCAGACGTGCAGGCGGTCTTCCAGAACCCCTTTGAGACCTTCAACCCCTTGCGGCAGGTGGAGAACTACTTCTTTGAAGCCGTGCACAACTTCCGCCTGGCCGATAACCGGGCGGAGGCGATTGCACGGATTGACAAAGCCCTGGCCACAGTTGGCCTCAGCTATAAGGAAGTGGCTGGCCGCTATCCCAGCGAGTTTTCCGGCGGCCAGTTGCAGAGGGTGTCGATTGCCAGGTCGCTCCTGACCGAGCCTTCCCTGTTGATCGCGGACGAACCCGTATCCATGGTGGACGCCTCGATCCGCATGTCCATCATGAACCTGTTCCGGGAGCTGGTAGGGACGCTAGGGATCAGCGTCCTCTACATCACGCATGACCTCGCCACCGCCTACTATGTGTGCGACCGCATCGCCATCATGCTCAGGGGGAACATCGTCGCTATGGGCGATGTGGAGAAGGTGCTGATGGAGCCTAAGCATCCTTATGTGGAGCTTCTGCGGGAGTGCATCCCTGAGACAGACCCCAAGAGACGGTGGACCACCAAGATCCAGCTTGCGGAGAGCGAACACGAGGAGTACCTGCGGATCGGCTGCAAGTTCGCCGGCCGATGCCCCCACGTGATGGAAAGGTGCAAACGCGAGACCCCCCAGGATGTCCTGGTGGACGGCGCACTGGTCAAGTGCTTTCTCTACTAGAACCTATCCGAAAAGTTCCGGCACGGTCTCCTGACCGTGCCCCTGGCTGGTCAGGAGACCAGCCAGAACCGTTTTTCGGATAGGCTTTCAGTCGTTCTCCAATAGCTCCAGGATCGCTCCCAACTGGGCCGTGCTGTCAATGTAGGCGTAGCGGCCCCCCGTATATTCTCCCGCCTGAACCAGGGGCATCCCCTTGCTGGCCAGAAAGCTCACGGCGTCGGCCATCCCTTTGACCTCGAAGGCGATGTGATGGATGCCCTCGCCGTGGGTGTCCAGGAACTCCTGCCATGTGCTGGGCTGGCCATCCGGCTCGATCAGCTCCAGGGCCAGGCTACCCATATCGAAGAAGGCCAGCTTAGCGCGGGCAGGGGTCGGCGCGCCGCGGTAACGGGTATGGGCCTTCTCCTCGCTGTCGGTGACGATGATCTCGGGCATTGGCAGCCCGAAGAGGTCCGCATAGGCGCGCGCCGTCTTGGCCACATCCTTGACGACGATCGCCACCTGGGTGATCGTATGGGTCCCTAATGTCTCCATGGATGAACTCCTTGCAGTAGTCTTCAGGCCCGACACCACAAGGCCGCGGTCGGAGTGTATCATCCTCAGCAGGGAACGTCAATCAGAGAGAGGATCTGAAACTTTGGCCTTCCCCTGTACGTATGCATCAGTGACGGGGACCACTTTGCAGGACAGGTGCGGTGAACAAAGAGGAATCGGCCTGGGTCGAGCAAGCGCTGGCCGGGGATCGCGCGGCTTTCAATCGTATCGTTGAGAGTTATCAAGTCCCGGTGTACAACCTGGCCTATCGCATGCTCGGCAATGAAGCGGAGGCCGAGGACGCTGCGCAGGAGACCTTTTTGCGCGCCTACACCCAATTACATACCTACCGACCAGAATATAAACTCTCGACATGGCTGCTGTCGATCGCATCGCATTATTGTGTGGATCGCCTGCGCCGCCGCCGCTTCACCTGGGTCTCCGCCGACGAGGAGCCGGTGCAGCAGATGTTGGAATCGTTCGCCGACGACCAGGCGCCCGAACAAGCGCTGCTCGCGGCCGAGGAGAGCGACCGGGTGCAGGCCATGCTCGATTCCCTGGACCCCATGTATCGGACTCCCCTCATCCTGCGCTATTGGTACGATCTGTCTTACCAGGAGATCGCCCAAACGCTGAAGATCACCGAAGCCGCCGTGAAGACGCGCCTGCATCGCGGTCGCCAGCAGTTGGCCGCTCGCCTGCGCACACAGTCGCCCGAACCCGCCTTCAACGCGAGTCTGTCGAGGTCGGCGGAAGGGGGCCAGGCGCTGATAACGCAGGCGAATGCAACAAGGTGAGAGGAAGACGAATGCACGAGAAATATACGTTGGCGATGTCGTTGGCGCTGGATGGGATGTTGACGTCAGAAGAGGAGGTGGAGCTGCACGCTCACCTCGCCGCCTGCGCCGCTTGCCGCGCGACCTGGGCGCTGTGGCAGGAGATCGACCGACGGCTGGCAGCCAATGCCTGCCAGCCAGCCGCAACGCCAGCCGCAGGATTCGGCGCGCGGGTAGAAGCGCGTTTGCTGGCTCGCCAGTTCCGACGGCGCAGCGCGCTCGGCGGGCTTCTCTTCCTGATCGCGTCGCTGGCCACATGGATGCTCGTCGCCGCCGTCGGCGCTGGGCTGATCGGCTGGTGGCTGGCTGACCATCCACAGTTGCTGAGCAAACTGGTCAGCCTGATCGCCGCCCTTATCACATCAGCCACGGCGCTGGCTGAAGGCATACGGCTCTTCTGGAACAGCCTGTTCGCGCCTTCCATGCAGCCAATGATGGCAGGCTGTCTGGCCCTTGTCTTGATCCTGAGCGCGGCGTGGGTCGGCCTCGTCATGGGGACAGGTCGCCGACTGGGCCGCGCCGCTGCTTGAAAATATCGTACGGACACCAGTAAAGGGGAGGAATCCTGTTATGAAACGGCTACGCTGGCAGCCCATTGTGGTTCTTCTGGCAGCGTTCTGGTTGTTGCCGATCACGGCATGGGCGCAGGGCGGCGGCGGGGATCAGACGATCTTCGGCCAATCGTTCACGCTGCCGTCAGGGCACAGACTGGACGGCAACCTGGCGGTCTTCGGCGGGTCGGCAACGATCGAAGAAAAGGCTACGGTAGAGGGAGACATCGTCGTCGCAGGCGGCAGCCTCGATGTGGCCGGGCGCGTCGAAGGGGACATCGCCCTGGTCGGCGGCAGTGTGACCCTGCGCGCCAGCGCCTACGTCGACGGCAACGTGTCTGTGTTGGGAGGGACGATCACGCGCGCCCCCGGCGCCGTCGTCACCGGCCAGGTGGTGACAGGGCTGGCAGTGGGCCAGGGGGGGCCGCTCCTCCCGCGGCCGCCGCAATGGACGCCGCAGACGCTGCCCGAGCTGCCGCGCCTGACCGCGCGCGCCGATGGCGCAGATCTGCTCGTGCGCGCGTTCTTGAGGCTCCTGGGCGCCTTCTTGCTGGCGGCGTTGATGGCCGCCCTGGCCATGATCGTGCTCGCCTTCGCGCCCAATGTCAGCCAACGCGTCCATGACGCCCTCATCGTCGACCCGGCCGTGGCCTTCCTGTTGGGGTTCATCACCCTCCTGCTGGGCGCGCTGGTCACGGCGCTGCTGGCCATCACCCTTTGCCTGCTGCCCGTGGCCTTGCTCCTGGCGCTCGCGCTCCTGCTGGCCCTGACGTTCGGCTGGATCATCGTCGGCTGGCTGGTCGGCGAGCGGCTGTTGCGCGCGCTCAACGTCGCGCCGCCCAACCCGCTGCTGGCGGCGGTAATCGGGGTCGCGCTCCTTACTCTGGCCGCGCGCACCCCCTGCCTGGGAGCGCTCGTGTTCATCGTGGGAGCCAGCTTCGGCCTGGGCGCTGTGGTGATGTCCAGAGCAGGGACCCAGGTCTACCAGCGATCACTTCCGGCAAATCGGACAAATGTTTGACAGAATTGAGAGGATGCGCTAAACTGGCCCGCTAGTGGGGAGTAGCCGCCCGTTGTAGCGGGGCGCCCAGTCGTCAAGCCGGAACGAACAATCGGAGCATTCGTCCGCTACCCGTTCCCGGCTGAGCGCACGTGAGAGATCACGCCAGGCGAGACCACCATGACACCATGTGCCGTGGGGTCTCGCTTTTTGTTGCCCACGGCCACTCTTGGCAGGAGGCTGACATATCATGGGCGGAGAATCGATCTGGGTTTGGATAGGGTTCAACCTTTTGGTGCTGGGGTTGCTGGCCCTGGACCTGGGGATCTTCCATCGCAAAGCGCATGCGGTTTCCATCAAAGAGGCGACGATCTGGAGCGTCGTCTGGATCACACTGGCGCTGCTCTTCAACGTCGGAATCTACTTCTGGCGCGGCAGCCAGACCGCGCTGGAGTTCTTCACCGGCTACCTCATCGAAAAATCGCTGAGCGTGGACAACATCTTCGTCTTCGTCCTCATCTTCAGCTTCTTCGCCGTCCCCGCTATTTACCAGCACCGCGTCCTGTTTTGGGGCATCCTGGGCGCGCTGATCCTGCGCGGGACACTGATCCTGGTTGGCGCGACGCTGCTCGAACGCCTGCACTGGATCATCTACATCTTCGGCGCTTTTCTGATCTTCACGGGGGCGCGTATGGCGCTGCAGAAAGAGGTCGAAGTGCGTCCCGAGGACAATTTCCTTGTCAAGCTTCTACGTCGGGTGATGCCCGTGACCGACGAGTACGAGCGCGACCGCTTTTTCGTGCGCCGCGCTGGCCGCCTGTTCGCCACTCCTCTCCTGTTGGTGCTCCTCATCGTCGAGAGCACTGATGTCGTCTTCGCCGTCGACTCGATCCCGGCCATCTTCGCCGTGACGCAAGATCCCTTCATCGTCTATACATCCAATGTCTTCGCCATCCTCTGCCTGCGGTCGCTCTATTTCGTCCTGGCTGGCGCGGTGGATAAGTTCCACTATCTCAAGCTGGCGCTCTCCGCCATCCTGGTGTTCGTGGGGATCAAGATGGTCGTAGCCGAGGTCTATAAGATCCCGATCGGGGTCTCGCTCAGCGTCATCGGCGCGATCCTGGCGGCGGCGCTGTTCGCGTCTTGGATGCGCGCCTGGCGTCGACAGGCGCATGGCGGAGTAGGGTAGAGACGTTGCAATGCAACGTCTCTACGGTTGA
>FWPV01007531.1_pt1 | contig 19679 bp, 24 predicted proteins | sample 2228371 | NCBI WGS metagenome assembly FWPV01 (sample SAMEA103939776, study PRJEB20133) | metagenome
TCATCACGGACGTCCGATGGGTAAGCACGGCGGTTCATGCTCTAAACATAACTGCAGTGCCTGATTTGGGTAAGGTGGTTTGTAGATTCTAGGGGCAAAGGGGCGAGCCACCTTGCCTGAGCATAAAACTAAGCCTGGACGAGATATATCTGGACACGGGCTGGTGTTAGACCCACCACTCGAGCCTGTCCTCCCCAAACGCCAGCGGCGCAACCGCCGTACCCTTGTTGAAGTAGATGGGATGGTAGTCCGGGGCGCGGTAGACTTCTAGCTTTTCTTCCAGCAGGTTCACAATCCAGATTTCGGGAATGCCTGCCTGGTTGTAAAGCGGCACCTTGAGGCTCTGATCCTGGGACAGCGTGGTGTCGCTCACCTCAATCACCAGAAGCACATCCTGGGGGTAGGGGTCACGGTCTTTATAGGTAGAGAGGGGCGGCTTCAAGAGCATCAAGTCAGGTTCGGGCTCGGAGTCGGGCGCAATAATCAAGGAACACTGCGGCATCACCACGGCCCGCTCGGAAAAGGTTTTGACCAGCCTCTCGGTGAGTGCCGTAACGAAATAGCGATGACGGTAGCCCATGGGCGACATGTGATAAACCTCACCATTAATCAGCTCCACCCGGCCCTGCCCCAAGGCTCCGGCAGCATAGGCTTTGTGATAGTCCTCGACGGTGAAACGGTGCTTCACCATGGCCTGAGTATAGCGCCTGTCCCAGCCACTTTGAAATTTTGATTGCCTCGAGCTAAACTAGCAAAAACTAACAAGCGTTAGTTTGGTTCTTGGGAGGAGAGATGCCAGCAAAATACGGAGTACCCAGCGATCCCGACTACAAAGAGCGCCTGGCCGAGTTCGAGGCCCGTATCCACCGGGGCGAGAAAATTGAGCCCGGCGACTGGATGCCCGAGGAGTACCGCCGCCAGCTCATCCGGATGATTTCCCAGCATGCTCACTCCGAGGTGGTGGGGATGCTCCCCGAGGGGGCCTGGATTACCCGCGCACCCACCCTCAAGCGCAAGATGATTCTGGTGGCCAAAGTGCAGGATGAAGCCGGACACGGCCAGTACCTCTACCATGCCGCCGAGACCCTGGGCGTGAGCCGCGAAGCCATGCTGGAAGCCTTGCTCGCGGGTAAGGCCAAGTACTCCTCCATCTTCAACTACCCCACCCTGACCTGGGCCGATATCGGCACCATCGGCTGGCTGGTAGATGGGGCGGCCATCAAGAACCAGACCATGCTGGCAGCCTGCTCCTATGGCCCCTACAGCCGGGCTATGGTACGCATCTGCGCCGAAGAAACCTTCCACCACAAGCAGGGCAAGGAGATGGTGCTGCTCTACGCCAAGGGCACCCCCAAGCAGCGCCAGATGGCCCAGGACGCCATCAACCGCTGGTGGTGGCCCGCCCTGATGATGATGGGCCCCCACGACGCCGATAGCCCCAACACCGAAATCCTGACCCGCTGGGGCATCAAGACCAAATCCAACGACACCGTGCGCCAGGAGTTCATCAACGAGCACGCCCCCGAAATTCTGGAAGCGGGTCTGACCCTTCCCGACCCCGACCTGCGCTACGACGAAAAGAGCGGCAACTGGCTGCACGGCCCCATCAACTGGGATGAGTTCTGGCAGGTGGTGGGGGGCAACGGCCCCATGAACAAAGAACGCCTGGAAGCCCGCCGCCGTGCCCACGCCGAAGGGGCCTGGGTGCGCGAGGCCCTGGATGCCTACGCCGCCAAGCAGCACAAAACCGCTGTCGCAGTCTAGCCGTAGCAAGAAGCCATCTGCTACAGGCGCTCCGGAGGAGCACTATGGACACCCAATGGCCCCGCTGGGAAGTCTTCAAGCAAGACACCCCAAGTAAGCCCCACCAGGCGGTCGGCTCGGTTCACGCTGCCGACCCCCAGCACGCCCTGCTTACGGCCCGTAACATCTTCGCCCGCCGGCCCCAGGCGGTAAGCATGTGGGTGGTGCGGGCTGATGAGATTTTTTCCGTTACCAAAGAAGAGCTGCTCGAGTCAAACCACGAGCCACAAACCACAAACCACAAGCCACAACCCTTCGCCGCCTTCCGCAAAACCAGCCACAAGCGCTCCATGACCTTTGTGGACTACGTGGGCGAGGTGGAGGCGGCCACCCCCGAGGAAGCCCTGCAGAAGGCTCGGGCAACGTTTACCGATGCCGAGGCCCTGGCCTGGTGGCTGGTGCCCGCAGCTCAAATCGTCAAAAGCGACCCCAGTCCACAAACCATCGAGAGCTGGTTTGCCCCGGCCAAAGACAAAACCTACAAGCAGCAGCAGTATTACGCCACAGTCGGCTCCCACGTAAGCAAGCACAAAGGGGGGCGGGGGGTAGAAGATGAACGCTCAGGTGAAGAATGCGCTAGTTGCTAAGCTGACCGCGCTGGCCGACGACGAGGTCATCCTGGCCCAACGCAACAGCGAATGGACGGGCCACGGCCCCATTCTGGAAGAGGACATTGCCCTGGCCAACATCGTTCAGGACGAGCTGGGCCACGCCACCCTCTGGTATGGCTTGCGTCAAGCGCTGGATGGCTCCGACCCCGACCAGCTGGCTTTCTTCCGCGATGCTTACGAGTATCGCAACTGTGAGCTGGTGGAATTGCCCAGGGGGGACTGGGCCTTCACCATGCTGCGGCAGTTTTTGTACGACCTTTACGAGTCCTTGTGGCTCGAGGCCGCTCAGCACAGCACGTACAAGCCTCTGGCGGAGGCGGTGCAAAAAATCATGCGCGAGGAACGCTTCCACCTCCAGCACACCAGCGCCTGGGTGGAACGGCTGGGCCTGGGCACCGAGGAATCTAACCGGCGCATGCAGCAGGCCCTGGATATGCAGTGGGGCTACGCCCAGCAGCTATTTGTGCCCATCCCCGGCGAAGAACTCCTGGTGGCCGAGGGCATCGTGCCCGACCTCTCGCCCTTAAGAGAGCGGTGGCTCGAGCTCGCCACCCGCCACTTGCAAAACTCCGGCCTCAAACTGCCCATCAACCCTGGCTACCAGCCCACCTCCCGCGCTTACCACACCGAGCACCTGTGGAGCATCCTGGCCGAGATGCAGTCCACCGCCCGCTGGGACGCCGAGGCCAAGGTCTGGTGATCTGGTGATATGACCACCCTGCCCAACACCGAGCAAGTCTGGGAGGCGTTGGCCCGGATTCCCGACCCCGAGATTCCGGTCATCAACGTCGTCGAGATGGGCATAGTGCGGGACGTGCAGATAGAGGGCCCCAGGGCCATCATCTCCATGACCCCCACCTTCTCGGGCTGCCCGGCCCTGCACCTGATTCGGGAGCAACTCGAAGCCACCGCCCGCTCGCTGGGCTTTGCAGAGGTCGAGGTAAAAACCATACTCTCGCCGCCCTGGAGCACCGACTGGATTACCCCCGAGGCTAAAGAGCGCCTGCGCCAGTACGGGATTGCACCCCCCAAACCCACAGCGGGGCAGGAAGGGATGTTGATTCAGCTCGAGGCCACCCCCACCCGCTGCCCGCGCTGCGGCTCCTTCAACACTTCGGTCAAGAACACCTTTGGCCCCACCCTGTGCAAGGCCATCCACGTCTGCAACGACTGCAAAGAGCCCTTCGAAAGCTTCAAAACGGTCTGATGTAACGCCAGCAAACCTCTTTCAGGTCAAATATAACTACCCTCCTCCCAGGCCTGGGTATACAATTAGCTTGCTTCAAAAAGCTGGCAGGAGGATTTTATGAAACGTTTAGCCCTACTCGGCAGTGTTATGGCTCTGGTTATTGCGGGTTGTGGGCTGATCAGCAGCCCCCCCATTGATAACCCCTTCCAGTTAGGAGGTAAGACCACCACGTTTAACCTGGTTTCGGCGTCCGCTACGGGTTCGGCCAGTGTAACCGCTACCTTCGAAGACCTTACCAACCTTAACCTTCCCGCCAACCCAAGCGGCTTCTCCTACAACCTGGCCATCCAGAGCGTGAGTTTTGGTGCAGGCTGCCCTGCGACCCTTCCCTCGCCCATCAACGTCACCATGAGCGCTACTTTGACTGTCTCTGACAATGGCGGCTCCGGAAACACTCCTCGCAGTAGCAATGCTTCGGCCAACAACGTGCAATTCACCCTTACTGTCAGCGGCAATCAAATCACGGTGAGCAACCTGACAAACGGTACCCTCAACCTCAACGTCGGGCAGATTCTACCCATCATCCAGAACGGTGGAACGAACACCGCCCAGCTGGCAGCCCAGATCACTACCGTTAGCACTCCTGATTTGGCCGGTTGCGCCATGAACATCACCTGGGGCGGTGGACAGGGCGTTCTCAGGTTCTAGCGTTTTTCGATACGCAAAACCCACTCCTGGCGGAGTGGGTTTTTATCGCTGGGGTAGCTCGAAATAGCGACGCACAATGTCTCGTACCTCGGGGGGCAAGGGTTCGGACTCGAGGTACTTTTCGGCCTGGCGCTGCACATTTTGCGGGGGCTGGCCCGACTGCCAGGGGTTGGGCAGGGGCTGGGGTCTTCCCTGCCGGTTTTCACCCCGGCTGAGTGGCGCTTCTCCCGCCGGACGCTGCGGGCTGGCTGGAGGGCTCTGGGGTGGTCGGGCCTGCTGACCCTGGGCCCCGGTGCCGCCCTGCTCACTGCCCCCTGGCCGGCCCTGGCCCTGGGTATTCTGCCCCCGGTTCTCTCGGGAAGCCTGGCCCTGTCCGGGTTGGGACCCCGGCTGGGCCTGCCCTGGTTGCGAGGGTTGCGCTTGCCCGGGTTGTGAGGGTTGCGCTTGCTCAGGCTGTTGGGAGGGCTGCCCGGACGGGTTGGGCTCTCTGCCCTCTGAACCAGGCGTGGGTTGCCCCTGCTGGGTTTGCTCGGAGGGCGAACGGCCTGTTTGAGACGGCTGTGCCTGGCCCGGTTGCTGGGGCTGTGTTTGTCCAGGTTGAGAAGGCTGCGCTTGACCAGGTTGGGAAGGCTGTGTTTGTCCAGGTTGAGCTGGGGGTGGATTCTGACCAGGCTGGCCGGTCTGCGGCTGCCCGGTCTGGTCGGGTTGGGGCTGGCCTGTTGGTGTGTTTTGCGGCTGTGTGGAGCCCTGACCATTCTGGCTGGATGCGGACTGTTCACGGCTTTGAGGGCTCTCACCGGGTTGGCCGGGGCGGGCTGCATCCTGGGTGTCTCCCTGGCTCGAGGCCTCGCCCGCACGATCCTGCGCTTCCTGGCTACGCGGGCTTTCGGGCCTTTCCGAAGGACTAGCTGCATCCGGGCTTTGCTGTTGGCTTTGCGGCGAACCTTCCGGCGACAGGGGTTGCCCGCTTTGTGGGCTGGAGTTGGGTTGTGCCGGGCTGGTCGGGCTGCCTGTCTCTGGTGAGGTTGGGGAGGTCGGGCTGGAAGGAGCAGGAGCTACTACCGGCGACGATACAAAGGGTAGTTGCAATGGGGGCAAGACCCACACCACACCCAGCAGGACCAGGTAGAGGGCCGCAAAAACCCAGGGCAAAGCCGGGGGGCTGGCTTCGCGCAAGCTGGCTTCCGATTCGGTTTGAAGCTGGCCTCGCCAGGGGTGGTCGACGGGTGCCTCGAGGGCACTGCGGTAGGCCAAGCCATAGCGCCGGTCCAGATCGGCCAGGGCTTTAGGCTCTTCCCAGCGGGTGGGGTACAGCAACCCTACCAGCGAAAGCAATACCCAGGCTGGATGCACCAACCAGGCCAGCGGAAGCAGCAAAAGCGCCAGCCCTGCGGCCAGCAAGAGCCGCACCCGCCAGGCCCGCCTTACCGCCCATACCCGGTGCATGGGTTCAGGGTAGCGGATGGAACCGGGAGTCGGTAGGATTCAGTACACGTTGCGACGAGTGCCTAGCGCTGCACCAGCAGCGAGGTATTGGTGTTGCTAAACAGTTTCAGGTAGATACGCTGAGCAGCCGAATCGTAGAAGTAAGCGGGCTGGGTAGCGGCGTCCAGCTCGGCCAGACTCGAGAGCGAAGTAAGCGCGGTTTTGCCGGCACAGTTGGTACCGGGCTGTACGGTTTCCAGGGCACAGCGATACACCGTGAAGGAAGATGTACTGGTGGGCAGTACCACCCGCGCTGCCCGAGGGGTTCCGTCGTGATTTTTGTATTTGGGATACAGCCGCAGGCGGAAGTACTGCCATTGGCTCAGGTCGGTATCCAGGGTATAGGTTCGCCCATGAATTAGCGTCCAGTAGAATGGCGCGTTGGTCACGTCGCTACCGCTTTGTTGTACTCCATCGTCGCGGGTCAGGCTGGGCACACCCGGCGCGTAGCTGCGGAAAAAGGTGTTGGTCTCAGGAATCAGGTTGAGGTATTCCATCTGGCCGGGGCAGACCCTGGCATTCGCCGCCGCCCGGAGCACACAGTCCTCGGTGTACATGGCCCTCGAGCCCACCGATGCCGGTACCACTACGCCGGGCGCCCCGCTTCCACTCAGCGAACCATCCAGGTCTTGCACCGCCAGATCGCTGCTGCCGTTGCAGAGGCTAAACTGGGCATTCACCAGGCGAATATTCCGGGTGATCATGTTTGGCCCTTCACGGAAGCAGTTGCGGGTCTGGATAGCGCTGGTGCCCGGCCCGAAATTCACGAAGGTCACGTTCTGTAGGGTGGTGGTACCACCATACTCCTGCACCCCCAACCGGCCAATCTCCCCTTCACTGTCGAGGTTGGCGCTCTTGCCCACAATGAGCGAATCGCGGATGCCGTGACTGCCGATGCTCACACCGTTATCTGCCAGGATCGAGTCGCGCACCTCCATGATCACCTCGCCGGCTGGATCACCCACCGGGTTGGCCCACAGTGCCGAGCGGGTTTTGTAAATGGTGGTGCGCTCGAGCACAAACGGCCCGTGGGTGGTTGGCGCGGCCCGGTTGCCGGTAATCCATAACGCCCCCAGGTCACCCACGTTGCCCGGAGCGCCGATGGCCTTGCCCAGCAAGTAGGAGTGAATCACGTTGTCGCGGAACTCGAAACGGCTGGCATCCACCGAGCCCACATTGTCGAACCAGAAGGCGGTAAACTCGCCCCCGGCGGCCACATTCCCCACAAAGCGGTTGCTGGGGCCCTTGATCCAGAAGGTGGCCGCCTGATCGTCGTTCTGCCCAACCTGGATGGGGTTACTGGGCAGGTACGGGAAGGCCCGGGTCAACACGGCCAGGTTGCCCTCGAAACGGTTGCCCTGTTCCGAACCGTCCTCAGTCATGATGCTGTGGCCCAGGGTGTCGTACAAAACATTGTTCTTAACCAGCACATTGTCGGTGCCATGCACCACGATGCCGCGTTGGAAGTTGCTGTGGAAGCTGCTGTTTTCCAGGTAGTCGCCAGCCGAGTCGCCGTTCAGGTGCCAGTGGAAGGGATAGCGGGCCAGCCGGTTGAACTGACCCAGCCGACGAAACTCCACCCCTCGCACCTTGCCACTGCTGCGCATGGCCGGGTTGGTTTCACGGTGCAGGGGGCTCGAGCCCATCACCATCACGTGCCCGCCAAAGCCCCCCGCATGGTGGTCATCGCCCTGAATCACGATGTTACGCGAGAGCAACCCCACCTCGGCCCGCTGATCCAGAACCCGACCCTCGAAGGTCTGCAACTGGCCAAAATGCCCGTAGTCCAGCGGCCGATCCAGCGTGAGGGTGTTGCCGCTGATAGCCAGGATGGTCCGGGTCTCGGCCTGGTGGGGGTCAAGTGCAGTGGAGGCAATGACGATTCTCTCCCCCACCCGCCAGTCCACCGGACTGCTGAGGGCAATCTGGGTACTTCCCGCAGGCGCCGTGGCGGCCAGTTTGGTCCAGGCCACCCGGTTCTCCCCGATAATTTCCAGCTTGCCACCCATCATGGCCCCCAGAAACTTGGTTCCCATGTCCATGATGTTTTCTTCCGGGTTGGAGCCGGTTAGGGTGATGACCACTCGATGGGTGAAGGGCTGGGCCTCCGAGCCAATGCTGAGCTTGCCAGGGCCGTGCACCATCAGGTAGCTGGTACTGAGGTTGAGGTTCTTTCGGGCAAACTCCAACTCCCCCAGCACTGTAATGCCCGTCAGGGGGGGCGGGTCTTCATCCAGGATGACCCTGCTACCCGCCGGAATGACCACCGAGTCGCCAGCTCGGGGCTTTTGCAGGTTGAGGCTGGCCCAAAAACGCGCATCCGACCAGTAGCCCGTATTGGCCGGCAACGGCGAACCAAACTGGCAAGCACTCAGGCCCAACAGGAGGAGTAGAGACAGGAAGCGTAGATTCATAGGATTCAGCCAGCACGACAGCACGCCCTCCCAAACATGCTGCCACTAATCCATACGGTAGCGGGGTATTGGCAAAACCTCAATCGCTCAACTTAAGGTTACGTTGCATGACACGCAAAAACAGGGTTTTTGTCCTTTCCCACGGCTACACCTAAAGCTGCTCCAGAACCTCTTCAGTCTGCTGAAAGTAACCATCTTTGGGAATCAGCACATAGCCCCTGGCGGTTTGGGCGGGGTAATAGGGCATATCGAGGCGTAACTCCCGTGTTGCGCCCTCGTAGCGGCGGATTTGTGCCGGGTTGAAGGCGGGCCGAGGACGAAACTGTACGGCCTGCGAGATGCGCTCAATTAGGAGAGCTAAATAAGCAGCAATTCCCCAGGTTCGGGCGGATTTCACAAAGGGTAGTGTAGCCAGAAATGGCAAATGAAGGATGAGTTCAGGCTTTCTACTGAGTTGTACAGGTTTATTGTACAATAATTCCGTGACTATTGAGACCAGTTACAGCCAAGCCAGGGAGCAGCTTGCCGCCCTTCTAGACCGCGTGACCAACGATCTGGAAGTGGTTATCATCAAGCGCCGTAGCGGCAAGCGCGTAGCTCTGATTGACGCCGACGAGTACGAAAGCCTGATGGAGACGGTGCATCTGCTCCGCTCCCCCAAAAATGCCGAGCGGCTGCTGCTGGCCCTGGAGCAAGCCCAGCGTGGTGAAGGCATCCGGGGCCAGGCCGCCCAGTTGCGCCGAGAGGTACTGGGTGGCAAAGCCAAGTAAACCTCGCGAGGCCCTGTTCACTCCCGCCTTCCTGGAAGACCTGCGCTTTTGGGTAGACACCGATCGCAAAGTCGCGCTCAAGATTCTCGACCTGATTGACTCGGTCTTGCGCGAGCCCTTTAGCGGAATTGGCAAGCCCGAACAACTCAAATACCTCGGACCCGGCCTCTGGTCACGTCGCATCACCCAGGAGCACCGATTGGTCTATCGGGTCTCTGATGAGCGGGTTGATTTTTTACAGGCAAGATACCACTACTAGGAGCGATTCCCTCGAGCTCCAATACCCTGCACAACGGTTTTTCTGCGTTGAGTCCAGCACGATGCACGGTAGGCGTCGAAACGGTGTCGCAGCAAGTTTTCTGGCATACAGTAATCGGCATGAACCGAATGAGAATATGACCGCCTCGAGATTTCAGTTCCGGCTCACCTTACGGTTCAAAAAGTCCATCAGTACGTATCGTCCGATGTTCCCCGGTGTGGTCATGTAGGCTTTGCCCTTGGTAATTTGCGTTAGCTTCTTGACAAAGGCCAGCAGCTCGGGCTCCCGTGCCAGCATGAAGGTGTGGATGGGAATACCTTCCTTGCGGGCCAGGGTGGCCTCCTTGAGGGTCTCGGCCAGGATGACCGGGTCGAGGCCCCAGGCGTTCTTGTAAATCTGGCCCGAGGGCAGGGTGAGCGCGGAGGGCTTGCCGTCGGTAATCATGATGATCTGCTTCATCTCGCCGCTCATTTTTTTGAGCATCTTGCGGGCTAGCTTGAGGCCCTCGGCAGTGTTGGTGTGGTAGGGCCCAACCTGCACGGTGGGCAGCTTGCCCAACGGCACTTCCTCGGCGCTGTCGTGGAACACCCCAAAACGTACCTGGTCGCCGGGGTACTGGGTGCGAATCAGGTGGGCCAGGCCCAGGGCCACGCGCTTGGCGGGGGTAAAGCGGTCTTCGCCATACAGAATCATGGAGTGGGAGCAGTCCAGCAGCACCACCGTGTTCATGGCGGCGGTGTACTCGGCCAGCTCGATGGTCAGGTCGCCCTCCTCAATGTTTTCCAGCCCCTTCATCACCACACTCTTGAGGGTCTCGCCAATGTTAATGTTGGGCTGGTCACCAAACTCGTAGGGCTTGGTCTCGCCGCTCGACTCCACCCCCGAGGCGTAGTGCCGGGTGACGTGGGCGCCGGGGGCATTTTTGCCCAGCGAACCCAGCAGGGTGCGCAGGCTTTTGAGGCCCAGGAAGTCTACTGATTTGTTGGTGAGCTCGAGCCGGGTGTCCTGCGCTTCGCCCTGGAAACCCTGCCCCGTCTCGGACGGGTCGTTGCCGGGCATCCGGATAAAGCCCTCGTCCTGTAGGCGCTGCATGAGGCGCTGCAACTCTTGTCCCAGCCGGGTCTCCTGAAAGTTCTGGGCATTCCTGGCTTCTTGCAACCACTCCTCGGGAATGCGGTCTTGCTCGAGGAGGGCTTGCAGGATGGCATCCATCAGGTCTTCGGTGGTGGGGCTGCGGTTGGGGTCGGGCTGGTAGCGGTTGTAGGGATCAGAAAAGCCCGAGTCCATCAGGAAATCCTGAATCATGTCCATCAGGTCGGCGCCGTTGAGGTCGTCGAAGCCGGGCTCGTATTTGGAGTATCGGACACGCATGGGTACTCCTTTGTCTCAGGTCACAAGTCACAGGTCTCAAGTCATAGCCTGCTCTAGATAAGCAATAAGACTGTTAAGCTTACCAATCAGCTCGCGGCTTTTGGCATAAAGGCTCCCAGTCTGCTGGGCACTGGTGAAACCAAGATTCTCAGCAATTTGCAAAGCGCTTACGGTCTCGAGCAAGGAACCTCGGGCCTGATAAAGGAACCGCAGGAAATCCTTATCCGAGTTACGGCCCTTGCCCTCTGCAATGTTGAGCGCCACCGAGTTGGCTGCCCGACGTATCTGACTGGTCAGGCCAAATCTCTCTTCAGCCGGAAAAGCCTGACTCAGTTTATAAACCTCCGTAATGAGCGCCATCGCCAGGTGATACACCTCGAGCTGCTCAAAGCTGAAGCTGCTCTCTCCGGCTTTCGACATGCGACCTGAGACCTGCGACATCTATTAGTTCCCGCTCCCCCACCGCTCGCGCTCCCGCTCGATAGGGGCGCTGTAGCTCTCCTCACCCCTGGCAATCTTGCGGCGGCCCGCCAGGCCCTCGAGGATAAACTCCCCGGCGGCTACCAGGGCTTCGGGGGTGGTCTGGGGCTCGAGTTTTTGCGCGGCGGCCAGCAGACCCGGCACTTTTTCCATCTCCTTCAGCACTGCTTTGGCGCTGCCCTCGGGCAGGGTGAGGAGGTTGCCGTCGGCAAAGTACTGCACAATTTCGTCTACCGGCAGGCCCCGGGCCCGCTCGCCATAGGCCAGCCCAAACGCCTTGAGCAAGAGGTCGCGGGCTACCCGCTCGGCCCCCTGGAGTTCGCCCTCGTATTCCAGCTCAATCTTGCCGGTGATGGCCGGCAGGGCCGCATACAGGTCGAGGGGCCGGGCCACCGGACGCTCGCCATGCAGAAGGGCGCGGCGCTCGGCGTTGGAGGCTACCAGTTCCAGCAAGCTAATCGAGAGGCGCTGCGAGACCCCCGAGGTCTTGTCTACGCGCTTATCCTCACGGGCCACAAAGGCCACCGCTTCCGAGGCTTCGGCCACATAGGCCGGTACGTACATGCCTTCCTCTCGAGCAATCCAGGCTTCCTGCTGGGTGATGGAGAGGCCTTCCTCGAGGGTGCGCGGGTAGTGGGTACGAATTTCAGAACCGATGCGGTCTTTGAGGGGGGTGACGATCTTGCCCCGGGCGGTGTAGTCCTGGGGGTTGGCGGTGAAGGCAATCCAGACGTCGAGTTCCAAGCGCACCGGGTAGCCGCGAATCTGCACGTCGCCTTCTTGCAGGATGTTGAAGAGGGCCACCTGCACCTTGGGGGCCAGGTCGGCCACCTCGTTGATGCCGAAGATGCCCCGGTTGGCCCTGGGCAGAAGGCCGTAGTGAACAGCCTCGAGGTCAGAGAGCCCGGTGCCCCGTTTGGCGGCCTTGATGGGGTCAATATCGCCCAGGATGTCGGCCACGGTGGTGTCGGGGGTGGCTAGCTTTTCCACATAGCGCTCGGAGCGGGGAATCCAGACGATGGGCGCTTCGTCACCGGCTTCTTCCAGGAGGCGTTTGGCCTCTGCCGAGAGCGGGAACAGGGGGTTGTCGCGAATCTCGGTGGGCAGGGCCGGAACTTCATCGTCCAGCAGCTCGGTGAGCTGGCGCAGAATGCGGCTCTTGGCCTGACCACGCAGGCCCAGCAGAATGAAATTGTGCCGGGCCAGAATGGCATTGACCAGGCTGGGAATTACCGAGTCGTCGTAGCTCTGGATGCCCGGAAAGAGTTTTTCCCCGGCCCTGAGCTTTCCAATCAGGTTTTCCCGCGCCTCGTCCTTGACGCTGCGGCGGAGTTTCTCCAGGGGGTAGGTGCGCTTGAGTTCTCCGAGGGTTCGGGCCTTGGTCATTGCTCGAGTGTAGTCCGGTATGGCCCAAGATTGTGTAAATCAGATTGGGATTGAGAAGGCACCGGGCTGCAAGTTCAATGCAGGTCGAGGGGCTTGTGCATTGGCACGTGGCTTGTAGCGCGTGGCTCGTAGAGAATGCCTACCGGCTTCACCAAGCTTGGGGCCTTCGGCTTTCAGCAACCCGATAGTACAGCCACCACCAGCCGCCCCGGCCCATGCACCCCCTTGACCATAATCTGCCCGATGTCGGCAGACTTGCTGGGGCCGGAGTGCAGTCCGATGGCCGAGGGCAGCGTGGGCTTCAGGGCGTTCAGGGCCGCAAGAAGGGTGGGGTAAATATGGGCTTCGGATACAAAGACCAGATGTGTGGGCGGCAAAAGCTGGTTGCGTCGGCCCTCCTGGCTGCTGAGAAGCACCGTGCCGGTCTCGGCTACTGCCCCCAGCGCCCAGGAGATGCCCAGCGGGGCTTCCTCGGGGGGCAGAAAGGGCAACCTGGGGCGAAGCGATTCAGGCACGGTCTGGCCCACCGTTACCCCGGCAAAGGTCTGGGCAAAGTGGCCCAGCCACTCCTGGGCGGCCCCCAGGCCCTCCAGCCGTACCACCTCGCCCCCATTCCCGCTCAGGCGCTCGGTAAAGAGGGTTAGGGCCTCCGATGGCGCGACAGTCGCCGCGAGGGGCTCGGGCAGGGCGGTTTTGGGACGGTGCTCGAGGGCGCGGTGGATGCGGCCCAAAATACGCTGGCGCATACAGCCAGTATAACGGCCAGACCCTGAGCTCCCATTTTCTGATCGCGGTTCCGGTCTCGACCTGCGACCTGTGACCTGCGACATGACTTGAAGCGGGTTCAGGCCAGGTGTTTGCTTCTGCAATTGCCCATCGCAACGCTGCCCCCTTAGCATAGAGGCAAATGATCCTGGTATTGAACGGCCCCAACCTGAACCTGCTGGGCAAGCGTGAGCCCGAAATATACGGCAAAACCACCCTGGAGGAGCTCGAGGAACTCTGCGAGGCCTGGGGCGCGGAGCTGGGGTTTGGGGTGGTCTGCCGGCAGTCGAATTTTGAGGGGCAGATTGTCGAATGGATACAGCAGGCCAGGGACGAGGGCTTCCGGGGCATTGTGCTCAACCCCGGTGCCCTGACCCACTACTCCATTGCGGTACTCGATGCAGTACGCGCTCAGCCCCTGCCGGTGGTCGAGGTGCACCTTTCCAACCTTCACGCCCGCGAGGAGTACCGAAGCCGCTCGGTAACGGCAGCCGGGGCCAGAGGGCTGGTTTCGGGTTTTGGTCCCATGTCTTACAAGATGGCGCTGGTATACCTGGCGGATCTACTGGAGGCCCAGCCATGAGGGTACACTGGCAGGAAGTAGCGATGGTGGTGGCCATCGTCTGGATCTTCAGCATTGTCTCGCAAATCCAGCAGATTGGCTTCTGGCCGTCGCTGTTAGCAGGTCTGCCGCTGGGGTTGCTGGCGGGGGCGGCTTACTGGCTCTTGATGCCCTGGGTGATTCGCTGGGCGGCCAGGGGTCTCCCAAAAGAAAACCCCCCTCCCACCGGGAGGGAGGACGGAAATCCTGATCCTAGCGACGAACCAACCGCCAGGCCATAGGCAGCAGCGTTGCGGCCATGGCAGCCTTGACCAGGTCGCCCACCAGGAACTTGGTCATCCCGGCGTAGAGCAGCGCCGAAAGCCCTGAAAAGCGCCCCACACTGCCCAGTGCAAAACCCAGCCAGGTCACGCCGATGGCGTAGATGACCAGGCTACCCAGCAGCATCGCGGCAAAGGTCTTGAGCGGGCTGCGGTCGGTGCCGTAGCGCTCCACCAGCCAACCCACCGCAAAAGCCGCCAAAGGATAGGAAACCAGGTAGCCTGCCGTGAACAACTTGCCGGGATCGAACCAGGTGGTTCCGCCAGCAAAGACCGGGAATACCAGACCCTGAGCCAGATAGGCCAGCATCGCCCAAAAACCCAAACGGCTACCCAGGGCCGCACCCACCAGCAACACCCCCAGGGTTTGCAGGGTGATGGGTACGGGCTGGGTCGGAATGGCTACCTGGGCGGCCAGGGCCATGATCAGGCTACCCCCCAGCACCAGCAGCACGTCGCGGGTGAGGCTGCGGGCCGGGAAAAGGGACTTGGAAAGCGGTAGATACGGCAAACTTTGGGTTGGATTCATAGCAAAGCTCCTTTACAAAACCCCCAGCAACTGCACATCGCCGGCACCGATGCGGTGCATCTGGCCCGAGTGCTCCACCAGGAGCGAGCCATCCGGGGCGATGTCGGTAGCCCGACCCCGGATCTCGCCCCCCAGGGTAGCCACCCTGACCGGCTGCCCCAGGGTGTAGCTTTTGGCCCGGTAGTTGCGCAAAACCCCCTGGGGGTCGTGGTGTAGCTCGAGGTAGCGGGACTCCAGCCGCGCCAGCACGCGGGCCAGCACCCCTACCCTCGAGGCTTCCGCAAACTCCTCGAGGGCGGCAGCCTCAGGGAGCAGCCCAACCGCACGGTGTACATTGAGGCCAATGCCTAAGAGCACATAGGCCACCTCTTCCCCACTTACCTGGGCCTCCATCAGCACCCCCGCCAGCTTGCGCCCATCGGGGGCTAAGAGGTCGTTGGGCCATTTGAGCCCGCCCACCCCGCACGCCTCGCACAGGGCCAGCCCCGCCGCCAGGGGCAGAAGCGGCAGGCTGGAAAGGGGCAGCCGAGGCCGCAGCAGCACCGAGAAGGTCAGGCTGTGGCCGGGTTCGCTGGCCCAGGGCCGTCCCCGTCGTCCTCGGCCCTTCTCCTGGCGTTCCGCCAGCACCACCGAGCCTTCCTCGGCTCCGTCCAGGGCCCAGTTTTTGAGCACGTCCTGGGTGCTGCTAACCGTACCGAGGTAGGCGTAAAAGGCCCCAAAGCTCCCCTTTCGCAGGGCTTCCAGGGCGGCTGGGGTGGGGGTGCCGGGGGCCAGCCGATACCCCTGGCCCTTCTGGGTTTCGACCGGGTATCCGGCCTGCCGGAGTGCGGCTATTTGCTTCCACACCGCCGCACGGCTGATGCCTAACCGCCCGGCCAGGCTTTCGCCGCTCTGGTACTGGTCGGTGAGGTGGTCCAGCAGTGGGGGCACGTCAACCAAAATACCTTTTATGGGTTGACAAGTGCAAGCGGCGTTTACCCCCTAAAGGACTGCCGTTCGCTTTGGTGTTCGTGGTTCCCGACCAACCCTCCACCCTTCGGAGGACTCGAGGCATCCCTCCTTTGTCCACCCTGTCCTGGCAGCCGGGTGAATAAGCTATAGGGGTGTGGAAGTGGCTTGGTTGGATGGTGGTGGGCCTGACCTGTGCGCTGGCCCAGCAGCCTGTGCAGCTTCTGGCCGGGCACCGGGCCCCGGTGGGGGCTGTAACGGTGGGCCCTGGTGGGCTTCTGGTGGTAGGGGCCGACGCCTATATTCAGCTTTACCGGCCCGATGGGCGCCTGGTGCGCACCCTGAGCGGACACGCCGACACGGTGCACTCGCTGGATGTAGCCCCGGACGGAACCCTGCTAAGCGCCTCCGCCGACACCACCCTGCGGCTCTGGAACCCCGCTACCGGAGCCAGCCTGGGGGTACTGCAAGGACACCGCGATCAGGTCTGGTCGGCCCGCTTCAGCCCAGACGGCGGGCGCATTCTGAGCGGTAGCGCCGACGGGGAACTGTGGCTCTGGACCCGGCAAGGACAGGCGCAGCAACTGAGCCTGGGGCGTAACTGGATTTATGAGGTAGGGTTCTCGCCCGATGGCACGCTACTGGCGGGGGGAGGGCTGGACGGAGCGCTCTTGTGGAACCCCCGCAAGGGCAGTCGCCTTCCCCTCCTGGGGCGGCTCTCGGTACGGGCCCTGGCCTGGGGGCCGGATGGCCGCCTGGCTACCGGAGACCGTGATGGGCAAATTCAGCTCTGGGATGCCAGGGGCAGCTTTGTGGGGCAGTTTACCGCCCATCGCCTTGCGGTTAGCGCCCTGGTCTGGAGTGGCGGCGGGCAGCTCATCAGCGGCGGCCAGGACGGGCAGATTATCTTCTGGCAGAACGAGAAGCCCGTGCGAAGCCTTCAGACTGCCTCGGTGTTGAGCCTGGCGGTGTCCGGGAACCAGCTCTTGAGCGGGCACGACGATGGGCGGGCCAGGCTATGGAACCTGCAAGGGGCGCTGCTCCAGACCCAGGAGCCCCCCGCCGCCTCGGTGACGGTGCTGGCCTACAGCCCCGATGGAAGCCTGCTGGCCAGTGGCGGCTGGGAGGGCGAGGTTTGGCTCTGGAATCGCAGGGGCCAGCCCGTACGAAGGCTCCGCGGGGCCGGGCTCGAGATTACCGCGCTGGCCTTCACGCCGGACGGGCGGTATCTGGCGGCGGGGAGCCGCGACGGCCAGACCCGCATCTATCAGGTGGCCAGCGGGCGGCTCCTGCAGACCCTGGAGGCCCACGGCGGCGGGGTGGGGGCGCTGGCGTTTGCCCCCAACGGGCGGGCCATGGCCAGCGGGGGCCGCGACCGATTGCTACGCGTTTGGGACTGGCAAGCGGGAAAGAAGGTGCTCGAGTTCCGCGCCCACGAGTCGCACCTGACCGGCCTGGCCTGGAGCCCGGATGGGCGCACCCTCTACAGCAGCAGCAGCGACGAGAGCCTGGCCTGGTGGGCCCTGCGCCCCGAGGGGGTACAGTTAGGGCGCCGCCTCATGGCCCATGCCAGGGGCATCTATGGTCTGGCCCTGAGCCCGGATGGACGCACCCTGGCCACCGCCAGCCACGACCAGACCATCAAGCTCTGGAATGCCCAGAGCGGCACCCTCCTGCGAACCCTGCAAGGCCATACCGAGGCCGCTCAGGCCCTGGTGTTCTCGCCCGACGGCAAACGGCTCGCCAGCGTAGGCTGGGACAAGACCCTGCGCCTGTGGAGCGTAGAGGGTCAGCTTTTGCAGACCATTGCTGGTTTTGTCCGCCCCCTCTATGCGGTGGCCTGGGCGCGGGACGGCAGCCTGGCGGTGGGCAGTGGGACGCTAAAGCAAGCCGGAACCATCGCTTTATTCAGACGGTGACCTATGGCTCTTCTGGCCAGACCCGCCCATAAGGCCGCACCTCGCCCTGGGGAAAAGCCTGCTGCAAAAGCCCCTGCAAGAACCGGCCTGCGGAGGGAAGCAACCCCGCACAACCCTGGTTCACGTAGACAAACACATAGCGGGATGGGCGAAGGGACTGGTTGAACACCAGCGTACCCGCGTATTCGGGGAAGGCCTCGCAAAAGATACCCAGCAGGCCCTCGAGCAAAGCCCGGGCCTCGGGCAGGGGTTCCTCGCCCTTGGGCCGCACCCAGAAGGTAACCACTTTCAGGGGGGTCATGGCCTTTTTCCGTGCTGCCAGACCGGCACGTTTCGCAAGAGTTCGGCCAGCCTTTTCACGCCCTCGGCCAGGCGCGGCCCCGGGCGGCCCAGGTAGGCTTCCTCGAGGGCAAACACCTGCCGGTGCCGCAGGGCGGGGACGTCCAGCTCGCGGCCCAGCACCACCTCCGGGCGCAGCTTTTTGGCTCCACACCAGGAGACCACAATCGCGTCCGGCTGTGCTTCCTCCACCTCGGCAGGGGTCAGGGGCCTGGAGCGTACCGGCAGGTGGGCAAAGGCGTTTTCAGCCCCCAGCGCCGCCAGCATCTGCGTGACCCAGCTATCCCGTCCGGCAGCGATCATGGGCTTTGGCCACCACTCCACCATCACCCTGGGGGGCCGCACCCAGTGCGGTAGGGTGCCCCTGGCCTGGGCAATCTGCTGCTGCATGGCCCGCACCACATACCGGCCCTGCTGTTCTACCCCCAGCCACCGGGCCACACGCTCGATGTCGGCATAGACATCCTGTAAGGTCTGGGGGTCGAGTACCAGGTGGGGTATCGCTCGCTTTTCCAGCCCCTCCACCACCCGCTCCATCCCCGGCACGCTCAGGCTGGCGATCACCAGGTCGGGCTTTAGAGCTTCTACCTGGTTCAGGTCTATCTGTAAGTCCGGCCCCACCCTGGGAAGCCCTCTCACCTGGGGGGGAAAGTCGGAGTTGTTGTCCACCCCCACCAGCCTGTCCAGGCAACCCAGGGCCCAGACAATCTCGGTGTTGGAGCAGGTCAGGCTGACGAGACGCATATTGAATTGCGGGCAACCGATAGCGAACAGCTATCAGCTATGGGCTATCACCTATCGGCGCTTTTTGACCAACCACTTCTCTTCGGAGAACCCTTCGCGCTGGTTGACCACTCGAGCCAGCGTGAAGAGCAGGTCGGAGAGCCGGTTAAGGTAACGCAGGGCCTCAGGGTTGACCTCCTCGGTTCGCATCAGCTCGACCACGCGGCGCTCGGCCCGGCGGGCGATGGTGCGGGCCAGGTGCAAAGCCGCCGAGGCCGGGTGGCCGCCGGGGTGGATGAAGCCGGTGAAGGGCGGGGCCTCCTCCTGGTAGCGGTCAATCAGGGCCTCGAGCTTCTCCACATCAGCGGCGTCCATACGGGCCAGGTTGCGCTCGTAAGGGCCGCCCTTGCGGGTGGCGAGGTCGGCCCCCAGGTCGAAGAGGGCGTTCTGGAGGTACTCGAGGTCGGCCTGGAGGTCGGCATGGGCGGCGGGCAGGGCCGCGCGGGCCAGGCCAATGGCGCTGTTGGCCTCGTCCACGGTGCCGTAGGCCTCCACCCGGGGGTGATCCTTGCCCACCCGGTCGGCCCCATAGAGGCCGGTCTCGCCTGCGTCGCCGGTTTTGGTGTAGATTTTCATACGCTTATTTAACCCCATTCGATGGGGCTCGAGTGGGTCGGGACTGACATACCCGAGCAGGCTGTACTATGGTTTCATGCGCAGGGGAAGCGTGCTGGCCATTCTGGAAGAGCGCCTGCCGGGCCTGACCGAACGTTATCAGATCAAAAGCCTGTATTTGTTTGGCTCCACCGCCCGCGACGAGGCGGGCCCCGAGAGCGATGTGGATTTTCTGGTGCGCCTGGAGCAGCCCACCTTCGAACACTACATCGGCCTCAAACACGAGCTGGAAGATATGCTGGGCAACAAGGTAGACCTGGTCAGTGCCAAAAAGGTGCCCGCCCACCTGCGCCCGCATATCGAGGCCGATGCGCTGCAACTGGTCTGAAATACCTTCGTGTGCTACCTCATAACTCCACCCCGGCCATCTTCAAGAGAACCCGACTGCGAATGAGGTTGTGCACCAGAAGGATGAGGTTGACC
>FWPV01007532.1_pt1 | contig 19679 bp, 17 predicted proteins | sample 2228371 | NCBI WGS metagenome assembly FWPV01 (sample SAMEA103939776, study PRJEB20133) | metagenome
GTGATTGAGCTATTGGCAACAGTGCTTGGAACTGTACCGGTAAGCTGTGACCAGTTCAGCGTACCGCCACTGCTGAACACAGCTTGGTTGGAAGAGTTGTAAATAGTGAACGACGAACCGTTCCATTCGGCGCGCGCTCCACTGGCGGTACCGACCCGCCACTTGTACGATCCAGAATCGTAGCCCTGCCAGATACCATTGCCGGCGGCAAACGTCGTCGCGCCCCCGCGGATATTGCCTGTCGTGCTGATGGTTATACCGCCATCGACCGTCAACGCACCAGTGTTGACCGCAAGCGCTGATAAATTGCCAACCTTCAGCGCGCTGATGTACGGCGTGTACCACGTGATCTGGTTGGTCACCGGGTTGTACAGACCATCGGATTGGTACAACACCTGACCGACTGCTGGCGTGCTCGGGGTAGCCGTCCAATTGCTCGCGCCAAAGCTACCGTTTGGAGGCAGCGAACTCGCCCCGGTTGTGGTGACTGTACCGCTGCCGAGGCTTGACAGCGTGGTCAGCACATACGCACGTTTGGCACTGATCCCTTGCGGGCCATCAGCGCCAGCAGGCCCCTCAGCACCGGGCAGGCCGTTCAAACCACGGTACCCAACAGCAAGAATGCTGGACGTTGTCCAATTGATACTCGTCGCGGTCGAGGCCGCACTGTCCATGATGGTAACGCGGGCCGCGTACAGGGTCTCGCCGGGGTTGCCGCCTGTCGTGGTCAGTGCCCACCCGCTAGGGGCCGCAAAGCTCTTCGTTGCCCACGTGTAGGTGCTGCTGCCAACCGGAGCAGTCGGGATGCTCGCAGCCCACTTGAACACTTCAACCGTAACGGCTTTCAGACCATCAGCACCATCCTCCCCAGCAGTGCCCGCCGCACCGTTAGCGGACATCTTGTATACGGAGTACCCGCCATCCCAAATGATTGTGCTGCTTGTTGTACCTGCCGGTGCAGTAATGTTCTTTTCTGCCACCCACAGGCCGATTCCTGCGGTGCCGGGGTTTGCCGGCACGCTGCCGACCGTCCAGCCGTTGCCTACAGGGAACGAACCGTCCGCCGTATGCGCGCCCGTCGCCCATGTGTACGTCGTGCGCCCCGTCGAGTTCGGGTTCAGCGGTTGCGCACTCGCCCACTGGTAGAGTCGTGCGGCTGCCGTGCTTACGCCGGGGTCTCCTGGCTCAGACTGCACAAGGTCAGCTTCTGTGACTACAACAGAAGCACTTGCCGAATTTACGCTCTCGGCACCGCTGGTGTTGCGGTGCTTGATGCGCAGCACGTAGGTACCGGTAGCCGTCACGCGTTGCAAGACAGTAGTCGCGCGCCCGGTCCAAAAATCATTTGCCGTAGCCCAGTTTGTGCCACCAGTTCTGGCAACAGTCTCAGCCCAGTCGATTTCTACTGGCCTACCCCAGCTCCACGTAATGATGCCTTGGCCGACCGTCCCACTCAGGCCAGTAGGCGTGGTTGGTGGAGTAGACACACCGGCGACCGTGTGCGCGAGCACTGTGTGCGGTCCTGCGACACCAAAGCTGTTGACAGCACGGATGCTGATGCTCAGCCGCTGGCCTTTACTGACACCTGTGATGTAGCCCGAGTTTGCTTCTCCGGCCAGTTCGATTCGGTCCCATGAGGCCGAAGCTAGACCGACAACGGTCCACTCGATAACAATCTTGCCGCCCTGCTGCACATAGCTATTGGCGACACGGCCCCAAGTCATGAGCACTCGCTCGATACGAGTACCGTCAGCTTGCGTCAGTGCTGTACTGTCGCCAGATGTAGCGGTGACACCGGTGACTGCAGGAACAATCCTGGGGTTCGGCAGCCCAGTATTCTGCGCTTGATCAACCGAGGCAGCATCCGCCAAGTCGTAGATCGCCGCAGCGTCTTCCTGCATCGTCAGTACGACGGGCGCACCGACTTCGAACGACCAGTCAGTTACCCGGAAAACCTTGCTGGACCAGCCGTACTCAGTAGAGCTGACGCTGACACGGTCACCGATCTGCACTGGCCATGCGACCAGCTTGGCAGGGTACCTCACAACCATCGAGTTGCGGGCCTGCTCAACGCGGATGCGGGCGAGGCACTTGGCGCGGAACCTATTGTCCGTGAAGGGGAAGTTCATGTCTTCCCACAATTCCTTGCCGTCGGCGGCCACGAACACCGAATTCTGATACGGCGGAATGTCGCTCGCCGACAGCCGGCCGTGCTCGATCATCCGACCGCGAATGCCGTTCATCAGATCGCCGAATGCAGCACCAGCCTGCACGATCTCGATGGGACCTGCCAGATCGTCGTCATCAAGTGCGAGTACAGGCGCGGTGTACACGCCTGCGTTGATAATCCAGCGTCCGCCGGAATGAGTAGCGAAGCCGGCCATCGAGGCGGCAAGCTCATCGAGCACCGAAGCGGGGTCGTCGTCTGTAGTGACAACGCCATCACATTTGTATTTGCGACCAATCAGATTGTTCTCGTCTTCAAACTCCAGCAAGATGTTGACATCGCACGCATTGGCCGCCGCGATCACGCTAGCGTCGTCAATGTCGGCGGCATCGGCACCGAAGCCCCACTCCGAGATAATGTAGTCACGGCAGCACAGCGCTGGATTGTCACTGAACACCGTGGTCGCCGTACGTGGGTCGTAGACCTTCCGGCCCGACACTTCAGCAAGGATGTTCGGGGGCCCCCCCTGGAAGCGCTGGTCTTCTAGGTCTAGCGTGACAATGATATATGCAATGCCGCGCAGCCGGTCAGTCGTTGTCCATTCGGTCGGGCAGACCGTTTGCAAATACGAACTGGCGGCCTGTGTTGATGTGCCAAGGTACTTCTCGATCCGTACCCGTGAGTTTGCACCGACGAACGAAGCAGTGACGTAGATTGTTTGCCCGCTCGGGTTCGTCACTTGGTTGCCAGCCACAGTCGGCGCGACGTTGACCCACGTATAGTTACCAGTGACCTGATCACCATCGCTGTATCCGGAGGATACGATTGTCGGGGCACTCGGGAAGGTATGGCTAGCTCCAGGCGCTAGCGTCACAACTACACTGTACGTAGCGGGGTCGCCAAATTCACCGCCAGTTGCCCACCCGCTACCATCGAGCGCACCGACCGGTGTGCCTTCGATGTAGATCTCACCAATGGCGTGAACTTCGTGCGCAGCCAGAGCAATGACCAGATGCTTGTAGCCATCTGGTAAAGTGTACGTACTGCCTTTCTTGTCGTAGCTGGTCTTGTCGGAAGTCAAGATGGCAACAAGGTCACCACCAGTGATAGCGGTACCGTACACGATGCGCTGCGGCGGGTCCGCCCGCAGAGTAGTGACCATTCGGTCTTGCAGCGAATCGAGGAACTGCTGACGGGCACGCGCGGCTGCCTTCTTGGCCTTGCGCCGCTGGTAGACCGCACCAAATACCGTAGCACCAATCGAGATGGCAGCCGCCCAGCCAATGGCGATGAGTTTGGCGACTGCCGCCCACTGCGCCGCAAGCGCAATCAGCGGGGCCGCCGCTGCGTACGCCAGCGATGGGAATGTCGTAAGCAGAACAGCACAGGCCCCGAGCAGTACCCGCTTCACTTGTTTGAATCTACGTGCCACGCGGCCTCCGCTTGCGTCATTGGAAGAAACACTACCCCGTTCGCGTCTGCTGCCGGTACGGCGAACAGACGGCCATTGCAGATACCGAGCATGGCCCGGCTCAACACAATGTCGCCAATCTGCGCAAACGACGGGGATACAAACGGCCCAAGATACTTGAAAGCCGCCTGCTTAAAACTTGAAACACCAAGTGCCCGAAACGTATGGCGCATACCGAGAATCCCGTGGGGCATTTCGAGCCCGGATACATCCACGCCAGCCCACCCGGCGACAAAGTGGGCGCAATTCGAAGACTGCCAGTTGAACCCTCGCCAAGAGTCGAGGTACCGCTGCAGTTCTAACGCAGCTTGGCTTGGAAGTCTTTGGACAGCCATAGGGTTGGCTTCTCGATCAGAGTGCGAATATACCGCAGGCCAGTCTCGCCGGGGTACTTCAGCGCCCATTGCTCGGGCGTCAAGCGCAAGCCTTTCTCGTTGCGCATGCGGCTCAGGCTACGCCGGCTGCACCGCATCTCAATAGTGCCTGTCGAACCGTTAGCGCCATCACTGCGCCGCTTGATGCTGACCTTCTCCATCAGGCCCGACCAGCGTTGTACTCGCGTACCCACTGGCTGGAACTGCTCGTTCAGCAGTTGCAGGTAGATAGTCACCTTGCGCCCGCGATAGTTCTCTATATTGCCTAGCGCAAAAGCGACCATCGCACGGTCAACAATCGACAGCGATAGCGTGATCTCGTCACCTGTCACCTCTTCAGATTCGGATACAGGTGACACCGCGCCGAGCGTACCAAGTGCCGTCCAGGTTCTGCCACCTTCAACAACGGTCACGGGTGCAGTGGTCAGCCGTTGCGTGCCATCTGCAAACTCCATTTCAACAAGCCATGCCGTACCGGCGATGGTTGCCGTGTGTTGAGTAGTGCCGGGTATGGTGATCATGTCCAGACCTCGATCAAGTCAAGAGTAACGCCGCTAGCGTAGAAGGCACCAACACCATAGCGCCACACGTTACTGGACCCTTCTACCTTGAAGTACGTGCTGGCCTTGTCCCAGACCACAGTGGTACTTACCGGGAAAGTCACGCGTACAGCCGGTTCAACGTTGACCGTAATGGCTCCCGACCCGTTAGCTGTGGCAGCGTCAACGACCATGAAGAGTTGCGACGTCCCGAGCCCGGTGCCGACCTGCAATTTGTCACCGGGTAACAAGGTCTTGGCGGCTTGCGCTACCCCGCCGGTGATCTGAAGTTGTGTCGAGCCCACCGTAGCCTGCGCGCCGAGTGCCAACGTGCCACGCATCGTACCTAGAGGTGCAGGGCGGCCAAAGTCCCAAGCGAGCAGATGGTTGACCCGGCCCCGCAACTTGGCAAGGATGGCCTGCCACTCGCCGGCTGTCGCCAAGCTGAGCACCTCTGGCTGTTGTAGGGCCAGCGTCCAGCGTGGCGGCCCCAGCAGGATGTCTTGCCTAGCCCCAGTGACGTCCGACTCGTAGGTCAAGTCGTATCGCCTCTGGCCCCAACCGGTAGCCGCCCCCGGCACCAGAGTCGAAGGCCACGTGATGATGCTCATACCATGCCCCTAGCCTTAAACTGCGCCCACATGGCGCGCTGCGATTCTTCCATGCCGCGAGCGACGTACTCGATGATCTTGGCCTGATCTGTGCTGGAATCAATGTTGATGACCGGCGCGTTCGTAATCACGATGCCGCTGCGACTGTATGCCGCGTTTTCCTCTGCGGTCAACACGCGCTCGCCCTTGTGCAGAATAGCCGGAAACTCGTCGTACGGCACATACGACAGGCCATCTTTGTAGCCGCCCAACTTGACGCCTGTCGTCGGCAATGCGTACATGGAGGAACTGCTGGATGTCGTGCCGGCCCCGCCGTAGGCTGACAAGCCCCAGCCAGCCAGACTGATCAGCGTGCCGAGCGGGTCGCTCGATTGATTGGACAGCGCGAGGTTCAGGCTCATGGTCAGCATGCGACTGAACTCATCTGCAATCTGCGCTAGTACGCGAGACAGGATCGAAGTGACCGGGTTGATCACGATGTCAATCGTGCGGTCTTGGAACGTGCGGCGCAAATTGTCCCACAAGGCTTCGCCAGATGCACCATTCTTGATAGCATCCTTCAAACTCTCGTTGATGTTGTCCGCGTCTTGCATCACGCGTTTCTCGTTTTCGAGGTCGATGCGCTTCTGCAGTTCAGCTTGCTTGATCAGTGCCTGATTGCCCTCCAACTCTTTGCGTTTAGCAATCGCTTGGTCGTACAGGTCAAGCAATATCCGCATCGACCTGATCATCGGGTCGTCTTCAATTGGGAAGTTCGACAGGTAGCCCAGTGTGGTGTAGAGCTCGTCTCGCCTGCGCTGTAGTTCGTCCGTTACGAACTCTTGCGAGCTACGTGTCTTCATGATCAACGCGTCCATGGTGGCGGTGTCGCGGTTGATCCGCTCGCGTACCCTGTCTGCTTCTTTTTCGTATTCTTCTGTCTGCATCTTGTTGAATTTGTCAATGTCCTTACGGCGCTCAAGTTCGGCTTTCAGCGCAGCGTTCGATTCGATGGCGGCCCTACCACGCATCCCGAGCGCGCTCGCTTCGCTCATACCGGCAGCCGCCAGCTTGGCCCGGAGCTCGACAAGGTCTTTGGCAACAGCAGCCTCGCGCACGTTGCCATCCAGCACCAGCTTGTTCGCGGCGGCTTCGCGCTCGCGGGCTTCGACAAAGTCCTTGAGCGACTCGCGGGCGTTCTTCAACCTGCGCTCTGCTTCAGGATCAACTGTAGGCTGCTTAACGGGCGGCCCCTCGTACCGTTCGCCGTAGCGCAACTCTTGCTGCAACGAACGCAAGCCAAGGTACGACCTGTAGAGTTGGTCAACTTCCGCCTGCATCTGCTGCAATGCCGGTGCACGACCAGCTTCTTCTGCGGTTAGCTCTGGTGCGGCAGCCGCAAAGCGCTTCCGTTCGGCTTCAAGTTTTGCGGCTCCTTCTTGGTACGCCTTCAACGCAGCGTCAACCTGTGCATCAACGACCACGGCGAATGCTTGTTTGGTCTCCCCAGTACGAGCGTCGATGCCCATGCCCTCGATGCTGAAGATTGTACTGTAGAAACGCTTGAACTTCTCCCACCAGCCGTCGTCACGCGCACTGTTGATGCGATTCAAGTTCTGCAATTGCTGAGCGCGGGCATCGAGTGCACGGATGATCGTCCCAAACACACCCTGCTTGTCGTCAACAATGAAGTTCAACGCCTTGGCTATTTCGCCAATCATGACAGTCATGGCCGAGCCGACCGCAGTGGCCGACTGCGAGAACGTGAGTGGGATCTCCGATGCCTTCTTGTCAATGCGCTGGAGCATATTCAGCCCATCCTCGCCCCGCTTCGTCATGATGTCAAACAGTTCCTTCGGGCCGAGCTTGCCTTCCGAACCCATCTTCCGAAGCTCAATGACCGTCTTGCCGGCAGCAGCGGCCAATTCGTACATGAACACCGAATTGTTCTCAAGGATCGAGCGCAGTTCGTCGCCTTGCAGCCGACCAGAGGCGAGTGCTTGGCCGAACTGCACCAGCGCGGCGTACGCTTCCTGCGTGCTCGCGCCCGACAGGCGCAAGGCTTGCGAAAAGCCCAGCGTGATCTCCTTGACCTGCGACGTTTGCATCCCGTACGCGATGGCAGCGCGCGACGCCTTCTCGTATAGCTTGCCGACACCATCAAGCTCGCGGCCAGTGAGAAGTGCGATTTCAGAAATGTCCTCGACCGCGATGCGCGCCTTTTCTGCGGAGCCAAGGATGCTGCCGAAGCGGTCTTCCAAGATTTTGTACGCGCTCGCCATCTCGATGACGCCTCGCGTAATGGCGCCGAACGCAGTGGTCAGGCCGAAAGCACCGATGAACGAGCTCAGCTTAGTGAACATCCCTTCGATGCCACCGAAGCCCTTTGCAATCGAGTTCCGCATCTGGTCAGTTGATTTCTCAACCTTCGCCATGTCCGAAGCAAGCGCCTTGATTGTGCGCTGCGCATTGGCTGACGTAACGACATCAATGCGGATGACCCTTTCCGTTATCGTTGCCATACTTGGCTACTCCACACTCAAAGCACGATACGGATGCCGCCCTTGCGCGACATCTGGATAGATAACGTCGGTACGCGGTCGTCGCGACTCTTCTTGCCCCAGGACTTTGCCGGTGGATAGCTGATCCAGCCATCACTGAAGTGCAGCGCCTTGAACCTGCGGTCACGGCTGAGCACGCGCTTGGCGATCATGTTCGCACCCTCGACCACGCCGGGGTGCGTAGCGAGCAGCCGCTTGAGGTTCTCGGCTTTGTCACCGGGCAATGCATTCGCCAAACGGCGCAAGGTGCGCGGGCGGGCGGGCTTGAAACGCGGCTCCAGTGGTCCGCCGTAGTGAAATACATCTCGGCCTGCTAGTGAAGTTGTCACCTTGAACTGCATGGTCTGCGAGCGGCCGATGGGGTTCCAGTAGAGCTTGCGCCCGTACGGTACCAGCGGACCGACAATGCGGATGACACTCTTGTACGTGAGCTTATCAGGAGTCAAGCTGGCGAGCGCACCGGGCAGCAGACCTACAGGCTTACCGTCCAGGTACAGCCAGAAGTTCTTGCGCGCCACGATGGTGTTCTTTGGCGGCTGCTGGATGCGAGTGATCGCAAGCATCGTGCGGTATGCAGCACGTACAGCTTCTAGCAGCGTGCGAGTGTCAGCGAACCGCATACTGACCGAGCGCGTGGCCTCGTTGATGCCACGCCGAGCCACCGACCGGCCATCAACGAGAATCTGGCTGGGCAAATTACCAGCGGTAATCTGCCCGTCGAGCTCCTGCCCAGCTACGCCCCGCAGCATCGTGAGCACCTCTTGTGGCAGCACCTTCAGGACGTAGGTGTCAAGACGGGAATCGATTATCGTCGCGCCACGGGTCTCGTAGGTTGTGGTACGGGACTTGTCGAAGATGGCTTGGTCGATGAGCGCCATTGGTTAATCGTTTCCAGTGCTTTGTTGAGAACAGCCCAAAGGTACTCCGGCTCAGCTACGCCATACTCTTCAGCCCACCGCATGAACTCATGCCACGTAACGCTGCCCTCACGAACCAAGTCTGCGTAGCACGTGTATGCGACCAGCAGGTACTCTGGCAATTCGGGGCGGTTGTCAAGCGCTGGAACTTTCTGGCCGCGACGCACAAGCGCTTCCAAAAAGGCGCGCTTTTCACCCCACTCGATATGCCAGACGATTACTTTCCCAGCGCCTCCCCGTCCGTTGCAGCTTCGGCAGCCTGGAAATTCTTCAGGTTGTCGGCTTCAGTGCGAAGCGTCAGCCACAGGTCGGGCAAGTCGGTCATGACCTTCTTGAAGTTCTCGAGGTTGTAGGCCAGCGGTGTACCGTTCTCGTCGGTCACACCTTCCCAGCCGATCACAACGGTCTCGAAGTAAATCTCCATCTGCAACGCAGCGGCCACATCGTCTGGCAGCACGCCGGCATCGATGGCGCGACGGTGCGGCTTGAGCTTCGCCGCGAGCGCAGCCAGAAAGCGCCGGTTGCTGCCACCAGCGCGACGAATCTTGAACTTGGCGACGCCGAAGTCGAGCGTCACACCTTCGGTCTCGTACTCCTTGACCGTACCGAATGCCCTGTAAAGAGAGTTCATGTGCGTCACAATTTGAAAGGTTGAACAAGTGGGGCCAGATCACGGGCTGGCCCCGCCCCCGTGTGCGAACCAAGCGTCAGACTTGAGTGCGGGTCACCATCACCGTGTACTTCCACAGCGGGTCGTACAGGGCTTGAATTGTGACGTTAGCGACAACATCCTGGTTCGTGCCACTGGCGTTCGCCCCCGCTGCCGTCATGCGGCAACGCGGGAATTCGAACTGGTACTTGTTGCCTTGCGGGTCATCGAGCGTGACCGAAGCGGCGAAGTCGCTCTGGTTGATCAAGTAGTCGAGCAGGTCGTTGCTGACGAAGTACGCCGACCCACGGATTGTAGCCTCAAAGCGACCAAGGACTTGCTCTTTGAAGCCGAGCGTGCCGATACACTCGACGCCACGCACGTTGCTGTTGAACTCCAGCGTCAGATCGCTGAAGCATAGTGCGTTGGTCACACCAGCGATCGTGATCTCTGACACTTCGGGAGCGGTGAAGATCGGTCGCGTACCGGGATCGGCGTAAGTGGCCCCGCTGATGGCCGCCTCAACGGCGTCCATAGTGCCGCCAGAGTACTCGACCGACGCCGACACTTCGCGACCCGGCGCCACGCTGACCGACAGCCTGGACACTGCCGACTTGTTGATACGGTGGTACAGGTAGCCGCCAGCCGGGTTGACGAAGCGCTTCTCGAGCATGTACAGCGAGAGCGTCTGCTGCGGGATCAGCTCGTTTGCACCGACCGCGACAGAGCCACCGGTGCCACCGCCATGGTTGCCGTTGCCCCATGCGCTGCGGAGCGCTGCCGCAAGCATCTCGTCGAAGTACGGGTGCCGCGACAGCGGAAGCTCGACCGCACCAGTGGTCTGAGCGCCCGTCAAGATCGAATCGCGCACCTGACCGCTCGGATCGAGTTCAGGTGACTGGATCGTGTTCGGTTGGAAGTTCAGCGACTCGCTCGACAGGCGCGCGAGCATGAAGGCCGGGTTGGCGGGAACAGCTTCGTTCACCAGTTTGACGGCGCCAAGCTGAAAGACATCTGACGAAATGACAGCCATGATGGATTACCTCACTTAACTGTGAAAGATTTGTGGGGCATGGCGTCAGCCAACGTGCACCACATCAAGCATGTAGGCGCATGATACGCTACACAAGAACCAATTGCCAGTCTCGCTCAGTTCGGTACTGGGCGGGTCCACGTTGTCGATACGCAAAGCACCAAACGTAGCTCCGACTGGAAGCATCTCGTTTTTGAAAGCAAATCCGTTCTTGAACACCTCCGCTGCTTGAACAACCGCGTCGTCGCCCCTACCAGAAAGACCGAGTACGACAACGTTCACGACGCCGTACTCGCGGGACAGCGGGTTCGAACCAATAGTCAGCCGCTCTTCCGACGGCACATTGAACTCAAGAGTAGCCCACAGATCGGGCAGATTCTTGGGGTTCGGCATCGTGTTCACCGTATCGATGAACGGAACGTCGGGGGCGACCAGAGGCATCTGTGCCCGAAACCACTGCCGCACTGCACGAGACGACATGGCGCATTACCCCTTGACTAGCAGCCGGTACCCGAACACGCCAGCTCCCATCTCAATGTCGGTAACGCTGAGAATGGCGTGGTCTTGATCGTCCCACCGGATGCGGTCAAACTTGTAGATATCTTCAGGCATGTCCTGAGCACGCACCATCACCATGTACCGCGTCTGGTCGTAGGACTGCTCGGTACGGTCGAACAGGCCAAGGATTTTGGGGCGTTTGCAGAACGCCTTGCACGTGAGCTCTTCGGTGCCGTCGTTCGACTTGAACGTAACAGTACGCCCCCAAGTTTGAATCGTGCTCGACCAAAGATCAGCGGCCTGTGCTGGTACGCCCGGTGGAAACGTGAATGCCATGCCTCCTCCTCTTACGCAATGACAAACCGGTCAACCTTGTACTTGTCCAGCACGAAAGCCCATTGCTTCACGATGCCTTCGGGCGTGCCAGCAGAAGCTGATGTGCTACCGGTATCGAACGACATGCTCATCGCGTCGAACATTGTCAGGCTCTTCAACGCCCCGCTCGCGGATGCGGCTGCGATGCGCCCATTGTTCTCGTATATGCCGAGCGCGATGTTCTCGACGGCGGTACGGATGTCAGACGGGAACGTTTCAACGGTAAAGCCGGGGGAGTATTTGATCTCGAGCTTGCCAACCTCGGGCCGGTCTTGCGTGAATTCGAATACGCCAAGCCGTTCGTCCATGCGGTACTGGTCGGCCGACAGTGTGATATCATTCAGCTTGATGCTAGTCACCTTCACCGGGTACTCCGGCAACCGCACAACCTTGACGGCAGTCAAGAAGTTCTTGACGAATATCAGTTGCGCTGCCATGTCCTGTTCAAGTCGAAAGCCGACGTAAGAGCCAACCAGCGATTCGGCCATCATGATCGACCGCTCTAGTACGGGGTCGATCTGGTCATCTGGCGTAGCTGGCAGCCCCAAGTACGCCTTCAAGTCATCAACTTGGACAAGCATCTCTTACCTCACACGGAGCCAGTGCTCGTTGCTGTCGCCGGTCATGTACGGCGGGCGTTCCTTGGTGGGCCGCTTCGCAATCCACAGCGAACCGGCATACTCGACAATCGAGTTCTTGGAGTACGCCTTGTTCTCTTCGTACTCGCCGACATAACCGGCTTGGAACTGCACGCCATCCGCGCCGTCTTTGCCTGCGCGACCGTCTTGCCCGCGCTTCACGGCAAGCTGCCACGCACTGTGCTTGCCCGGAGCATCGAGCGGCCTGTTTTCATCGGCGGCGTCGGTCGGCTTGCGGAGCACCCACAGGCTGCCATCACGCGTGACCGCGTCACCACACACATACTGCTCAGTCGCGCTGTAAACGCCCCGGTACACGATTGCCGGGAACTGTGCAGTTGACCGGGCCACGGTGCCATCTGACAAGCGCGCGACGACCTCGACCGACCGCAGATCGTCGCTGGCCCGTACGTCAATCCCAGCAACCCCTACAGCGATGGTCTGCCAATCGGGCGAGGCGGGCGCTGGCGCGCTTTTCGTGCGCCGGGTGGCCTGCCATGTACCCCCGCCATGCGCGACGATGGCGGCGCGCTCGTACACGCTGCCATCAATGTAGGGCTCGACCTCGGCCATCAGGCCAGCGGGCAGGGCGGCAACAGCCTTCTCAACCTCGCCAACCACCACAACGTGGAGCTCGGCTCGCGCGGCTTCTGCCGACTCGACCAGCTTCGGTTCTACCATGGCCAGTACCAGCCGCGCCACCTCGTCAGCAGCGGGCGGCGCGGGCAAGGCACCGATGCGCACATCGACTTCACGGACTGCGGTGCTGATACCGGCCAGCGAGTCTTCGACCATGTCAGCCCTGTGGCGCAGCGAGCCAACCGCGTCAGTGATGGCTGCGTCCGTATAGCCTCGGAGTTCAGTGGCCGTGTCAGTGACGCTGCTCGCTACAGCACGAACATTGACCGACAACAAGGCGACTTCATCACGAAGCTTCTGCATTGCTTCGGCGAACGCCTCGTTGTCTTGTGCCAGTTCGGCAGCGCGGGTATCGGCAGTACATTTGAGTGTCGCGATGGAAGCGCTGATCTCGGCGGCTTTCTCTGCCAGTTCCGACTTGATAGCGAGCGACACGGTGCTGACTTCCGAAGTGCGCGTAGTCAACTGCTCGACATGCTTCTCGATAACAGCCAGCACTTCCTTTTGCGCAGCCGCGTCGCGTTCGATGGCGTCGGCCCGAACACGCTCAATGTCCTGAACCAAACCGGTCATTTTCTCTGCGAAGCCAACCAATGCCTTGCTGACGGCGGTATCGACCATCGAGCGGATAGTCGGCAGCAGGAACAGGCCAACCTGTTCCGCGAGCATCACAGTTTTCTTGTCCACGCTTAGACCTCAGCCAGTATGCGCATGTACGCGGATTCAAGGCGCAGGCGCGCGGCGGTGATGTACTCGTCCGACGCCCTTTCGCCATTGTCATCTTCAGTGTCGTTTTCGTCATCTTCAGGTTTTTCCGACGACGCCGGTTGTGCAGGGCTGTTCGGTGCCGGCGCATTCTGCTGCGCCACGTTCGCCATACTCAGCGGGACGTACTGCATCTGCAGACGAGGCTCATCGCCACCATCGACAGGCGGTAGGTCTTCTTCCGCCCGAACTTCGTTGATCGACTTGATGCCGACGGTCAGGGCTTTCTGGTGCGTGTCGTACCGCAGATCAGTTTCCATGCGGAACAGCGGTGACAGATCGAACTCGACCTTGGACCCGCCCGACATCTCAAACTTGGCATTGAAGCATTGCTCCAACGCTTCGATGTGGTACGACAGGCATCCTTGGAAGTACATGCGGGTCAACTGCTCGCTGTTGCGGTACGTCAACTTCGTCTCACCAAGCATGAATGACGGCACGCGGTAGACCCGCCCGATGTCTTCGACAGTGAAGCGGAGTTGCTCAATCAGTTGCGCATCGACAGCCGTCATGTTGAGCGGCTTCCATTCGATGCCCGCGCCGAGCACAGCCACCTTGCCAAACCCAAGACCAGCGTAGTTGTTCTCCCACTCTTTCTTCAGCCGCTCAGCGGTTGCCGGCGGGATCTCGGCTGGTGCGGTCAACGTACCGCTGGCACGAGACATGTTCTGGAAAAACGCTTCCGAGTTTGCTGAGATATTGTTGCCGATAGACGCACTGACCGCCGCCGCGTACAGGGGACTGACACCGATCAACGGGTGGAACAGCGTGACCGCACGATCGTGGATAATGTCGCGTGCCGGGATATACGTGTCTTCAGGCAGCTTGTTCAGCCTGTCGGCCTTAACCATGTACCACAGCGAACCGTCTTCCGTAATGGCCGGCGTCACAGTCGTCGGGTCCATCACGTGCATCGACTCAGGCACGCCACGCCCATCGCGGAACAGCAGCACGTACGCATTGCCCGTCCACAGCTTAGACGCTAAGTAGTGCTGGAAGAATTGCAGGCTTGTCTGGTAGTGGTTCGGCTTGCTCAGAACCTTCATCAGCGGGTGGTGCGTGTGCACCTCACGCCCGCCGTACTTGTCGTTTTCGCGCGGCCGCATCACACGAAGTGTGAGCTTTGCAACGTCGGACGCAATGACGTTGATGCAAGTGTAGACCGCGCTATGTGCGAGCGGGCTCTTCCGCATTGACCCACCGGTGGCTGCCCGACTGCTCGTCTGCCACTCGCCCGGGAACGTTTCGCGCGGCCCCAAGCCGACACCGCCCCACAGCGACGAGAAGAACGATTGAACAGTTGGGATCAGTAGGCTCTTGAAAATGCTGGGCCGCGTGCGCTTAACAAGCTGCACCATTGCTGAAAGCCCTCAGCGAGAAACGCGAATATCGCGGCTGCGGTACTTGCCGCGCGGCGGGCGTAGAGCAGGAGGCGCACTGGGGACCTCCGGCTGCTCGTCGGATTCGGGGACCATGCTGCGTGCAGACTGCACCAGCAGAGCAGGCAGGCGCTTCGCCTGCCAGAGAGCGACCATGTCTGCTGCGTCGGACTCCGACACTTCGACCACCTCGCCGGGGTAGCGCCACGTGCCGCTGACGTTCATGCGAATTAACATTTCAACTTTCACACTCATGTGCGGCACCCTAGTCTAGTTGTGACAAAAGGGGGGCGGGGCGCAAGCCCCACCCCCTGAGCTATTGAGCCATCAGGCCCACTGCGATCAGTACGGGACCATATCGATCAGGTACACCGCAGCATCACGGCGACGCTGCCAGTACACGTACCGCTCAGCGCGGATACCGATCAGGTTGTTCTGCCACAGGCTGACCAGCGACTGCGGACCAGCCGACGGAGCAGTGTCCATTTGCAGCGAGGCTTCACGCGAGACGTCGAGCATCGTTTCGCCGTCGTCCGCCATGAAGATCTCGGCGGCGTCCATCAGCACGATGTAGCCCTCGGTGCCGCCACCGGCGTCCTGGTCGCGCAACGGAACGTTGTTCGACGCAATCACCGGATAGCCGAGCAGACGACCTTGGACCAGCTCATCGCGGAAGGCGTAGATGTCCTGCGCCGTGCGAAGCGTGCGCAGGTAGTTGAACGCCCGCGTGTGCATGACCCAGTACGGAGCGCGCATCGAGATGTTTGCCGTTGCCAACGCGGTGAGCGCGAGGTTCAAGTCGTTCGTCACCTGCGCCACCGTGCCGCCGGTCGAGTCGACGCCGGTGATGCCATTGGTCACGGCGCCGGGCGACACATTGGGCGAAGCCGCAACGGTCGGGTCAATGAACTGAACGTCCAGGAACTGCGACATGGCTTCCAGCAGGTCCTGACGCACCGTGGCTTCCGCCGACGGGGTGGACATGCGGGCCAGTTCGTCGGTGATCGCCACGATAGCAGCCACCTTCGCGTGCGGCACACTCACCGTGTCAAACGTCAGTTTGGTCACAGGCTTCGGAGCACCTTGCCCGACCCAGCCGACCGATGCACCGGAAGTCTGGCGCGGCATGTTGACGTTGAACGGGATGTTCCGGAAGCCGGTCATCTGGCCCATGATCGTCATCGGGCGCAGCAGTTCGATCATCTCCGACTGCATGTCTTGGTACGGAGCCAGCGGCTTCGCCCAGTTCGTGTCGGTCGTCGTGCCGGCAGCGACAGCGGCGCGCAGCACCGTCTCGACTTCCGGCGTGCTGGTGCCCCAGCGCTGCTTGGCGATTTCGGCAGCGCTGTAGATGTTGCCCTTGGCTGCAGCCAGAGCCATTGCGTAGCGCGTGAACGAGGTGCCCTTCGGCAGCGAACGGTGCACGGTCATGCGGGCCGGGTTGCCGATGTCCACTGAGCCCATGCCGCGCTGGACGTCCACCTGCTCGGCGGTGACCGGCTGCGCACCGTTCACGGTCACGTTGTGCGCGGCAATGCCGAGCGAAGCCCGAGCAAGAACGTTGACGTTCTCGATCTGGCCATCGAGGCTCTTGACGATGTCCTTCTGCTTGTCGAATTCGGCCTGCTCGGCGTCGTCAAAGGTGCGCTCTTCAGCGGCAGCCTTGTCGAAAATGGCCTGCATGGCGCTGACGGCAGCCTCGCGCTGCCGCTGCATCGCCTCCAGGCGCTCTTGCAACATCTTGTTCATCACAGTTGTCCTTTTCAAAGACGGGAGGTTGTTCAGAAATACTTGCTCGTAGCGCCGAGCCGGACCATATCCAGAACAGCCCGCTGCCGCGCAAGGTAGGCTGACGCGCCCTGCGGCTTCGCTGCGAAAACGCGAGCGAGATGCTGTTCCGGGATACCCATAGACTTAGCCGTGCTGAGCGCCGCAGGGTTCGCGGGCACAGTGACCAAGGAATTCTCGAGAAGCTCTTGACCGACGTACTCGATGCCAGTGATACGGTCATTCTTCTCATCGCGGATGTACTTCGGCTCCACCGTTGGCAGGAAGCCAACGCTGACCGCGCGAACAATCTTCTGATCGACCAGCTTGCGTAGCGTGTCAATGAACGGCGAGGTGCCTTCGTCTGCGAGTTTGATGCGGGCCATGAGCTTCTTGCCCTCGACCCACACTTTCTTGGCGAAGCCGACAGGGTTGCTCTTATCGTGGCCGAACAGCACGATGGGATTGCGGCGATAGTTTGCCAGTTCCCAACCTGACGCTCGGATCACGTCACCGTAACGGTCAACCGTTTCGTCGGAAGCGACGAACTCGTACGTGCCATCGCCGACGCTCTCGAGCGTTGCCGCTTTGTAAATCACTGATTGGTTCATTCAGCCACCTGTACGGGGTTGCAGAAATCTAGCATAGAACGTAGCCGCCGGCAAGAAGCACTACTTCTGCAGCACGTTGAAAAACATGGTCCGTTCGAGGACTCGCGGCGGCGTACTAGTTGTAGTGATTCGCACAGTGGCCGAAGCGTATTCACCATCTACCGTAAGGTCGCCGCCAGACAGCCACACGGTCACTTTTTGACCGTCGTGCGAACTCGACGGCTCATCCCAAACAAGCCCGCCAGTGACGGCTACGTCGAAGCTGGCGATGATGTCTGTATCCGGCGTAAGGAACTTCGTGAAGTCAACGACATAATCCAGGCTGTCGCCTGGATCTTTTTCAATGACCTGTTTCGTACCACGCTTGACAAATTTGTCTGTCATGATAGTCTAATCAAGCCTTCATTTCCCTATTGGAGCTGTCAACCACCATCACGCGGTTGACAGCCGGCACCTTCATGACTCTCGGGCGTACCAGAAGTATATACTCACCAGCGCCTTGAGCCGCCACATCAACGTAGGCCACCGCCCCGCCGGTCGCCGCCCCCTGCTCAACGCTTGAACCAGCACCGACAGCCCTGACGTTGACATAAGCCGCCGCACTGCCAGAAGCGAATTCCTGTGCGGCGCCCGCACCGAAAGCAAAAACCCTGACCGACGTAGTGCTGCCACTACTTACGGTCTCAAGCGCTGTTCCGGCACCGGCTGCCGTTGTGTGGACTGTAGCCTGCGACCCACCACTAACCTGACCAGCACCAGTCGGCGTGACGCGTACCGTGGCTTGCGAGCCGCCGGAAGCAATCTCAAGAGCAAGGCCGGCACCGGCAGGCGTGACGAGCACCCTTGCAACCGACCCGCCCGTGTGCCCCGGCGAGCCAGAACCGACCGCAGCAGTGTTGACACGTGCGGAAGAACCGCCAGAAGCTGTGTCTTGCTCTTCACTGGAACCAGCGCCCGCCGAAGTAACATTAACGAGGGCTAGAGCACCGCCAGTGTGTCCCGGCGAGCCAGAACCAATTGCAGTCGTGCTGACGAGGGCTAGAGCACCACCAGTGTGCCCCGGCAAACCAAAACCGATTGCAGTCGTGCTGACGAGGGCGGATGCGCCGCCAGAGGCTACGTCCTGCTCTTGACCGGAACCAGCACCCGTCGAAGTGACTTGAACAAGCGTAGCCGCACCGCCCGTGTGCGCGGGAGACCCAACGCCGACCGCAGTGGTATTGACGTGAGCTGAAGCACCGCCAGCTACCTGACCTGCGCCAACTGGCGTGACGCGTACCGTGGCCTGCGAACCACCAAACTCTTGCTGCGTTTGACTATCAGTGCCCGCACCAACTGCGGTGACACCGACAAGCGCAATTGCTCCACCAGTATGAGCAGATGAGCCAGCACCTGTTGCGGTAACACCGACAAGCGCGATTGCTCCACCAGTGTGAGCAGGTGAGCCAGCACCTGTTGCGGTAACACCGACAAGCGCGATTGCTCCACCAGTGTGAGCAGGTGAGCCAGCACCTGTTGCGGTGACGTTGACTGTGGCCTGCGAGCTACCAGATTCATTTTGAATCGTGATTGCGTAATCCCCAACCGCAACCGTCGCATAGTCGCCGGCTGCGTCATCCCAGATCGTCCACGCGATCTTGTAGGCAACGCCCGCCGACAGCGTGATCGGCGTCTGCTCGGTGATCGTGCCGCTGCCCACCGTCTCGGCAAACGCCTCGCTGCCCGCGAAGTCGGCGTCGGTCGTGCCGTTACTGAGCTTGCCCGCCTTGACCTGCGCGCCCGTGGGCGTGCCTGTCCACCCCGACGCCGGGTGGACGATCCAGTAGGCGGTGCGTGCCATGTCAGGTGAACGTGTACGTCACGCGCGGCTGATACTGCCCGCCGCCAGCGGGGACGAGCGTGGCGGCGCTCAGGGTGGGGTGGGTGTAGCTGCTGCCTGTGGTTTTGACCTGCTCCCACCCAGTTGGCGTGACGCGCGACTGGTCAGTGCTGTCGTCGCCTTGTGACCAGCCTGTAGGAGTGACGCGGGAATACGTAGCCACGGCTTAGGTGCGGATCTGCGGGTCAACAAACAGATTGGAGACTGACGGCGCCGCGACGACGATCCGCCCACGAATCGCGCCAGCTTCAGCCGGCGTTACGCTGCTGCCGCTATCGCACTTGAAGCTCGCTGGGTTGTTGCTACCGCTAATCGTCCACGACCCGATCCCCACGCCTGTCGCCTGTGCACTAGCGGATGCTCCAGTCGACCACGCAGCAAACGACTGTCGATCATCGCTTGGAGTCGTTTGATCGCTGCCGCTGACTGTTTTTACCATGAACTCTGCCCACACTTGCGCGTCCGTATATGCCGACGCCGCGCCGTTATTGCGCAAACATTCAAAGTAAGGCGTGATTGCGTTCGTTGATATGTTATACCAGTCAACCCACGGCGTTACAAACGGTGTTTCGTAACTGCAGGCACTTGTTGTTGTAATCTTCCACGACAAGCCTGCAGCGCCAGCCGTTAAACGCGTCCCAGTGTCCGAAACGGCGCTCCCAAACGCATCGTAATAGCCAAAAACATTGCGAGTCGCGCCAATTTTGCAGTCAAACAACCACACTCGCGCCGTGCTTTTGTTTTCCGGCGTTTGCGTCGCCAACGGCGAAACACCAGATCCTATCAAGCAATTAGAAAAGCGGGCTTCCGATGCAGTAATTGACGAA
>FWPV01007535.1_pt1 | contig 19675 bp, 13 predicted proteins | sample 2228371 | NCBI WGS metagenome assembly FWPV01 (sample SAMEA103939776, study PRJEB20133) | metagenome
GAGTACCGGGCCCGGGGGCGGCGCGGGGACAAGCGGCGTCCACCCCTCGCCGACCGGCAGCGTGCGAACCACGCGCCGCCCCTGGGCCCACACGCCGGCGCGGTAGTGCTGGACGGTGCTGCCGACCAGACGCACCCATTCGGGCGGCGGCTCCTCCTCGCCCGCGAACGTGAGCCGCAGCACCACCTCCCGCGACGTCTTGATATCGCCGATCCGGTGCAACGCCACCGCGTCGCGAAAGCCGCTCACCGCCCGCCCGCCAAAACTGGCGGCCGCAAAGGGGGAGCGCAGGCGGGGCAACAGCACGAAGAGCGGCGCAGCGAAGAGTACCGCTACGCTCACCGTCACCGCCGTGACTCGGCCGGCGCGCAGCGGCCGAGAGGCTGCGACCACCCGGCCCTCCTCCGCCGCCGTCGCCACCACGAGCCGCCCCACCAACCCGAGGAGGAGCACCTCGAGCCCCACGAGGTACAGGACCAGGAGCGGATGCGTGGAGGACGCAATGCCGGCGAGCCCGACCAGGGCGAGCAACCCGGCCACCTTCCAGGCGTGCCGACGGGCGGCACACCCGGGCAAGCGGATGGCGGCGAGGAGCAGGAGCAGGTTGGTCACCGGCCGGAGCACCCCGAACGGCCACCCCCCCGCCGCCACCACCGCCGCGACCACCCAGGGGGCCAGGAGGTTTTCCAGCCACCTCGGCAGCGGCGGTACGACCCGCTCGGCAAGGGCGAGGTATGTGGTGGTCAGCACGTACGGGAGAACAAACAGCGGGTGCGCGATGCCGGTGAAGGGGACCGGCACGAGTACGGCGCCGGCCGCCAGGGCCATGAGCCGTTGCCGGACGAGGGTTCCTCTCACCGTGCCCCCACCAGGCGGTACACGTCCGCCCTGTCGACGACGGCCGGCAACGGGTCCTCACCAGCGGCCACTGGCTGCACCAGGGCCAGGGCGTGCAGCAGCCGGCGCAGGTGAGCGCTGCCTCTCCCCGGCGCCATGGCCCGGCTCCCCACCAAAAGGCCCACCGGCATTCCGGCCCGGGCGCGGGCCCGCACCGCCGCGGCGGCTTCAGCTACCAGGTCCTCGAAGCGTTCCAGCCACACCGCGTCCTCCAGGCGTGGCACCTGCCGATCCAGCGCCACATAGCTCGCGTGCGGCGGCGCGTGTTGCCGCTCCACCACGACCAGACGCTGCTGGCGGGCGGTCTGCTTCCAATGGATGTCTCGACGATCGTCGCCGGAGCGAAACTCCCGCAGATGGTCGGGCTCCACGCCCCGCAGCCCGCGGCCCGACGCGGCGTCCGCGCCCCGCTCGCCGAGGGTGGCGACCCGAACGGCACCGGCCGCGACCTGGCGCGGCAACACCACCACCGTTCCCCCCTGGGGAAACACCCGCCCCTTCGGCTCGAGCGGTAGCGGCAAGAGGAGCTCCACCCGGACCGTCGGCAACCCGTGTCGGCCCCGGCGCGGGAACATGGTCGTGACGGCAACCCGCTCCTCTTGGCCGGCGGCCACGTTGGGCACGAAGACCCGGCCGGGCAGGCCAACGAGGGTGCAGATCAGGCCGTTGGCCGGCAACCATCGCGAGGCGTTGGAGACCGACAGCACCACCGTGGCCGGACTGCCGGCGAACACGTCGGCCACCACCCGGACGGTGACCGCCAGGTGGCGCAGGGTGTGGCGAGCGACGAGCCGCGCCGCCGCCCAGCTGCCGAGGAGCAGGGACACCAGCAGGTACAGGGCGTTGTTGCCGGTGTTGAGGGCGGCCAGGGCCGCAACGGCAACGAATACGGCCAAGACCACGGTCAGGGACGGCGGTGCCCTTCTCCCCTCCCGCCGCGGCGGACCGCTCTCGGCGCTGCCTTTCACAGCGGGACCGGGGTGGCGCGGAGGATCTCCTCGATGATGGCGCGCTCGGCCTCGCTGCGGCTCCAACCCTCGCCGACCTCGGCGCCACCCAGGACGATACGGTGGGCCATGGCGGCCACCGCCACTCGCGCCACATCGTCGGGGATGACGTAGTCGCGGTTCTCGAGCAGCGCCATGGCCTGCGAGGCGCGGTGCAGCGCCAGGGCCCCCCTGGTGGACACGCCCAGCGCCACCCGCGGATGGGCGCGCGTGCGCTCGACGAGCTCGAGCATGTAGTCGAGGAGCACCGGCGCCACCTTGACTCGCCGCACGGCTCGTTGCAGCGCCACCACCTCCTCCGCCGCCAACACCGGCGTGACGCCCTCCAGTTCCTCCTCCACCCCACCGCGCCGCACCAGCTCCCGCTCGACCTCCCGTGCCGGGTACCCGAGGGAGACGCGGAAGAGGAAACGGTCGAGTTGCGACTCGGGAAGCGGGTACGTCCCCAGGTACTCCACGGGGTTCTGCGTCGCCAGGACCAGGAACGGCTCGCGCAGGGCGTAGCGTGTCTTCTCCACGGTGACGGTGCGCTCGTTCATGGCCTCCAGGAGGGCCGCCTGGGTCTTTGGCGTCGCCCGATTGATCTCGTCGGCCAGCAGCACGTTGGTGAAGAGCGGGCCGGGGAGGAATTCGAACTCGCCCCGCTCGGCACGCCACAGGGAGATCCCGATGACGTCGGAGGGCAGAGTGTCGGCGGTGAACTGGATACGGCTGAAGGTGAGATCGAGGGAGCGGGCCAAAGCCTGCGCCAGGGTCGTCTTGCCCACCCCGGGGATGTCCTCGATGAGCACGTGGGAACGGGACAGGAGCGCCACGATGACCAGGTCGATGGCCTCCGCCTTGCCATGGATCACCCGGCCCACCGAGCGCTTCAGCGCCTGTAGCCCCGCTGCGGCCAAACCGGCATCGCTCCCCGCCATCACCCCTCCCCGTGCGACAGGCAGCGCAACAGAAGCGCCCCCCGCAGCACCCGTTCCACGGCAAAGCCGGCGGGAACCGGGCTGCGTGGCGTCGGCACCTCCAGCACCACCGCCGCCCCTGGCTCCAACACGGAGAGGGCGCGGGCTCTTTCCAGCGCCGTTGCCCCCTCCTCCCACACGGCAAAGGGGGGGTCGCACCACCCGACCTGGCAGCGCGTTCCGGTGCTGGCGAGCGCCTGCAAGGCGGGCAACGCCGGCCGGACGATGAGCTGGCAGCGGTCGGCGGCGCCTTCCACGAGCGCGAGGTTCGACCGCAGCAGCTCGGCGGCCTCCCGCGAAACCTCCACGGCCACGCTGCGGCACGCTCCGCGGGACAGGGCCTCGAGGGTCACGATCCCCGTCCCGGCGAACAGGTCGAGAAACACCGCCCCCGCCACCTCGCCCGCCAGAATCGCAAAGGCTTGCTCGCGCAGGGCGTCGGGCGTCGGCCTCATGTGGCTGCCCCGCCGCGGTCCGCGTACCCGCCGCGAGACCCACCTGCCTCCCGTGATCCTCACCGCCCCACCCGGCGCCCCACCTTGGCGCGCAACTCCCTGAGGAAGAAGTACTCGGCAGCCGGCCCGTCGCCGATCCGCAGGTACACGACGAGATCCTCCTCGCCCGCGAACACCTCGGTCACGGTGACCAGGCGACCGTCCAGGAGTTCGAGGCGCTCCCCCACCACCGGCACCCAGGAGGAAAGATCCTCGCGCTCTGCCGGCCCTTCGGCCATGGTCAGCTCCAGTTCGTCGAGGGCGTGTTCGACGCGGCAGAGCGGCAGGGGACGCACCAGGGCGAGAGCCGCGACCAGCCGCATGGGTTCCCGGCCGGGGGGGGCGAGCCGCACCTCCACCGTGTCGCCGGGCGCCTTGTCGACGCGGTACTTGCCCTCAGCAAGTGCCGTGTAGGACTCCTCCACCAGTTGCTGGAGGACCTGCCGCTCCACCTCGTCGAGGGGCCGCCGGCGCAGGTGGGGGGGCTGCCCGGCCCGGCTCGTCGCCACCACCAGCGTGCCGTTGCGGAACACCGACACCCGCCGAACCTCGCCCCCGCAGGTCACGACCCGTTCCACCAGGTAGCTGGGTTCGGCCGCGATCGCCACCGCCATCACCAGGAGGATGGCCGTCACCTGCCGCCCTCCTCGCCCAGGGCCACGGCCAGTGCTCGGGGCAGCGCCTCCCCCTCGGTAATGAGGCCGTCCAACGCCGCATCCCGACTCCACCGGACCGCTGCCCCGACCCGCGGTCCCGGCGTCGCCCCAGCGGCAATGAGCTGCGCCCCGGTGACCGGCGGTGGGGTGCGCAACCAGGAGGTGAGGGCGGTTCGCAACTTCCCCCGCTGGCCCTGATTGGCGGCCGCCATGCTCACCACCCACAGGGCAGGATCGGAACTTTCGAGCACCGCCACGATCTCGCTCGGCCTCGCGGTCGGTCGGCTCACGGCGGCGAGCATGCGCTCCACCGTCGGGCGAGCGAGCGCCACGGCGCGTCGTCGCCGCCCCGACAGGGCCAGCCGCGCGGCAATGCGCTCCCCTCCCGCCTCCCCTGCCCGCACCGCCAGGGCCGCCAGGAACACCACCCAGGGGGGACCCTGGTACACCTCTTCGAGCTCCGACCAGGCGAGCATCGCCTCCACATCGGTGAGGAAACGGCGCGCCCCGGCATTCACGGTGAAGCCAGGGGCGAACTCGCGCAACACCCCCAGCCGGTCCAGCTCCATCAGCGACTCGGCTGCCCGCGGCTCGGCCAACAGGTCGGCCAGCTCGTCGCGGAGCCGCTCGCCGGAGAGGTTGGCAAAGACTCCCTCGCGAACCGCCACTCGAACGAGCTGCTGGGTTTCGGCGGCAATCTCGAACCCAAGGCGGGTGGCGAAGCGAACCGCACGGATGGCCCGTGTCGGGTCGTCGAGAAACGACAGGGAGTGGAGCACGCGGACGATGCGCCGCTCCAGGTCGCGGCGGCCACCGAAGAAATCGAGCAGCTCGCCGAACCGACCGGGAGCCAGGTCGATGGCCATGGCGTTGATGGTGAAGTCGCGCCGGTAGAGGTCCTGCCGCACCGCCGATCGTTCCACCTCCGGCAGGGACGCCGGGGAGCGGTAGAACTCCGTCCGAGCGGTGGCCACGTCCAGACGAACGCCCCCTTCGAGGCGCACCACGGCGGTCAGGAACGGGGCGTGGGGGTGGATGCGGCCGCCGTGACGGCGGACCAGCTCCTCGGCCACGCGGATGCCGTTCCCTTCCACGACCACGTCCACGTCCTCCACCGGGCGGCGCAGCAGCACGTCGCGCACCGCCCCGCCCACGAGGTACGCCGCCATCCCCAGGCCCTCGGCGATCTGACCCACCTCCTGGAGCACCTCGTGCAAGCTCGGGGGCAACTCGCGCCGCAGCTCCGCGCCCACATGGTGCACCACCGGTGTCGCGCCAGCGACTCGCCGGTCCACGGCACCGCCCGCTTCGAGCTGACGCTCGTAGATGCGCCGGAACAGGTCCATGCGGGTCACCACCCCCCAGCCCCCGTTCTTGGCGACCACCACGAAACGAGTCTGGCCTTCCATGAACACCCGTTCCAGCTCCTCCACTGGCGTGTCGGCAGGGACGACGGGCACCCCAGGCCGCATGACGGTGGTCACCGACCGCCGCCCCATCCCCTGCGCCAGGGCGTTGTCGAGGATCTGCCGCGTCACCATGCCGACGAAGGCTCCGCCGTCCGACACCGGCATGGCGTTGATGCGCAGCCGGACCATCCGCTCCTTGGCTTCGGCCACCGTCAGGTGTGCGGGGCAGTCGTGCACGGTGGAGGTGGCCACGGACGCCGCCGTCCAGCCGGCACTGACCATGGAATGGAGCCGCGCCACCAGCTCCTCCGCCACCTCCACGGCGCTGCGCCCTCGCAGACGGGCTGCGGCTGCCGTCGCGTGCCCACCGCCCCCCAGGGGGGCCAGGAGCTTGCCCGCGTCCAGGAGGGGGTGAGAGGAGCGTGCAATGACGATGAGTTGCGGCGGCGCTTCCAGAATGGCGATGACCATCGGCAGATCGAAGATCTCGGCGTACCGGTGGATCACGTAGGCTGCTTCCTCCACGTGTTCGCTGGGACGGGCCATGGTCACCACCACGCGCACGCCCCCAATACGGCGCTCGACGGCACCTTCCACGAGCTGGTTGAGAAGCTGCAACTGCTCCGGTTCCAGGGGCCGGAGCACGTACCGCCGCACCCAGTCGAGCCTCGCCCCCTGGCGGAGCAGCGTGGCCGCTGCCGCCAGATCCAGAGGGCTCGTGTCCACGTACGTCAACCCGCCGGTGTCCTCGTAGATGCCGAGGAGCAGGAGGGTGGCCGTCAGCGCGTCGGGCACGATGCCTGCTGCCTCGAGCTGCTGGGTCACCACCGTGCAGGTGGCGGCGACGGGCGCGCTGATCACCCGGGCGCCGGGAATGGGGTCGGCCGCCTCCGGGTGATGGTCGAACACCCGTACCGGGCACCCCGCCCGCACGAGGAGTTCCCCCACCTCGCCCAGCCGCCGCAAGCTCGAGCAGTCGACGACCAGCGCCTCCTCGATGTGCGCACGCCGTAGCTCTCGCAGACGGATCTCGGGCAGCGGCGGGCGCTCCGCCAGCAGGAACCGGCGCACGGCCACTTCCTGCGAACCGGGGAAGACGATGCGGCTGCCGGGAAGCAGCAGGGTCGCCCCCGCCGCCGCGCCGAGGGCGTCGAAGTCCGCTCCCAGATGTGTCGTCACCAGCCGCACGTAGCTAGTGTAGTGCGTTGCCCGGCTGCCCCCTATCGCCCCATCAGGACGCGCAGCACTCCCAGAGGCGACAACACCCTCCACGCCGGCACCGCGCCCGCCAGGATGCCGGCCAGACGCTGCTGTACGCCGGGGCTTCCCTGGGCCGCGGCGACCAGGCGTTCGACCACGCTGGGCACCCCGAGGAGCTGCTGGCCGAGCCGCCACGCCCGCTGCTCCCTCCCCCACCGTCGGTGAAGCCAGCGGCGGTACGCCGCCACCCCCGCCACCCCGGGCTGGCGGAGCAGGCACTCGCCGGCCAGGATGCCGCTGGCAAGCGCCGGCCCTATCCCCTCCCCGGACATGGGCCTTGCAAGACCTGCGGCGTCGCCGACGGCGAGCACGTTGCCCCGGCCGACCACGCAACGTGGAAAGGAGGTGCCAAGCCCGGCACCGACGAGCGGCTCCTGCCACCCCCGACCACCCCGCGCGGCGAGGAAGGCATCCGCCGAGCTGCGCAGCGACCCGTGCGTCCCCCTGCCGGAAAACACGCCACATCCCACGTTCCACAACCCGCCACCGCCAGGAAAGGCCCAGGCGTAGCCGCGCCGCGGCGCTCCCGCCAGCGAGATCAGGAGCCAGTCGGCGTCCTCCTCCCCCACCTCGGCGTAGCCGCGCACCGCTGCCGCCGAGGGGGGCAGCGGCGGCAGGCCCAGCACCCGTCGGGGTCCGGGCAGCGCCCCGGTGGCGAGGACGAAGGCGTCGGCCGTCACCACCACCTCTCCCCTGGGGCCGGTCAGCACTGCTTCCCTCGCCAGGCCGTCCTCCACCACCGCGTCGCGCAGCGTTGCCTCGAGAAGCAGCGTCGCCCCCGCGGCCGCGGCTGCCTGGACGAGGGACGCGTCCAGATCCCGCCGTCTTGCCACACGCACCGGTATGGGCAGGCGAAGCTCGCGGCGCGCTGCCGTCTCGAAGCGCACCCCCGCCGCCACCGCCCCAACTCCCGAGCCCGTGCCCGGCAGGAGCCGCGCGAGGAGCGCGAGGGCGTCGGGGAGCAGCCCATCGCCGCACACCTTGTCGCGGGGAAACGGCGAGCGGTCGCAGAGCAGCACCTGCGCTCCGCCTCGCGCCAGGGTGATGGCGGCCGCCGAACCGGCCGGCCCGGCCCCCACCACCGCCACGTCGACCCGCCGCCTCATCCTGCCACGAAAGGTCGGCCCAGCAGTCCCGCCGCGACCGCCACCCACCGCTGCCAGGACGGTAGCTCCACCCGCTGCCGGTAGGCGCGGGTCGGATCGGCGGCCACCCGGTCGAGGACCCGTCGGTACACCCCCCCCATGACCCGGACCGCAGGGCGCGCATCACGGGCGAGGCAGCGGGGCAGCGGGTTGGCCTCGACGAAGTAGTGGCGGGCCCTGGCGCACTCGAACGCCATCAAACGCTCGTACGCCGGCCCGTCGACCTGCCCCGTCAGCACCGCACCCTCCCTCACGCCGTGGGCGGCCAGCTCGTCCTGGGGCAGGTAGATGCGGTTTCGGGCCGCGTCCTCGCCAACATCGCGGCAGATGTTGGTGAGCTGCAGGGCCAGGGCGAGGTTCCTGCCCAACTCGGCAGCTTCAGGCGCCGTCGTCCCGAAGACCGCCAGGGAAATGTCGCTGATGGTGACGGCCACCAGCTCGGCGTAGCGCTCGAGCGCCGCAAAGGTGGGGTAGCGGTGGCAGGTGAGGTCCAGGCGGCAGCCTTCGATCAGCTCGAGAAAGGCCGCCAACGGGATTGGAAATTGCCGCAGCGCCTCGGCCAGAGCCATGGTGGCCGGGTGCGATGGCTCGCCGCGGTAGGTCGCCTCCACCTCCCGCGCCCAGGCGTCCAGCCGTGCTTCCACGGTGGCGGCGGGAAGGTCCCCGCCCTCGTCCACGATGTCGTCGGCCACCCGGCAGACGGCGTAGGCAGCGTACACGGCGCGCCGCTTGCCCGGCGGCAGCAGACGAAAACCCAAGGAAAAGTTGGCGCCGCGTCGGTGGGTGAGGCGGCGGGCAAAACCGCGATGCCTCGTCACCGCTCGCTCCGTCGACACCACGAACACGAGGGGCCGTGCCGGCAGCCGCGTCGCTCCCGCCACGCCCAGCGCACCGCCGCCGCGAGCAGTCGCAGCGTGGGTCGTGGCCGCTGCAGCTTGCCGAGCAACGCTCGAACGTCGCCCGAGGCCGCGTACCGGCACAACGCCGCAAGCCCCCGCCGCCCCGCGCCCTCGAAGAGGAACCGCAACCCCACCGAGGCGCGCATGGGGACGAGGAGGTCCTGGCGAAACCTCGCCCCGTCCCATGCCCCGGCGATCCCTGCCGCCGCCAGGGCCGCCGACCGCATGGCCAGCCGGTTGCCCAGTCCGAAGAGGAAATCCTGCACCCCCGCCGCCTCCCCCACCTGCCAGCGCCCATCGGCCAGGGCCAGATGGACGGGGATGGAGAAGTTCATGTACTGCCCCCCCTCGTGCACGACCCGGAACGGAAAGGCTCCCAGTACCGTGCGGAAGCGTTGCCAGGCCGTCTCGGCTGCCCGTCGCAAACCGGCTGTCCGACGTACCTGGGCCACGCCGAAGGTACCCCACCCATCCAGCGAAAACAGGTAGGCGTAGCCGGTGGGCGTCAGTTCCGGGTCGAAGAGCACCGCTACTGTATCGGCAAGCTCCGAGGTGAAGACAAGCTCGCGGGCCACACCGTCGGCCTGGCGCGGGCCGGTGGCCAGGACCTGGGCCGAAGGTGGTGGCGGCACCCCCCGGTGCAGCCGCCCGCCGGCGGCGGCGAGCTCCCGGGCGAGCCATTCGTCGAGGCTTTCTGCGCCCGTACCGCGCCGCACGAAGTACGCGAAGGGGACCGAGCTGTGCACCTCCCACACCCGGTGGAAGCCGTCGAGGAACAGTGCCGTGCGCACCTCTCGCACGGGAAGACCCGGGGGAAAACCGAGGGCGACCAGCTCGTCGAGGGCGTCATCGGCCCGCGAGCCGTTCTCCAGAACCTGCCAGCCGCCCACGAAGCGCCCGCCCGCCGCCGGCTTGCGTTCGAACACCTCGACGGGGTGGCCGGCTCGGGCCAGGAGCAGGGCCACGGACAACCCAGAAAGACCCCCTCCCGCCACGGTAATGGTCGTCGGCATCGGGCCGATTGTAGTGCAGGTCGGTGGCCTTGACAGACGCCTCTGCAGTGCTAGCCTTGCTGGGTACTTTCCGCGCGGCGGTGAGGAGCTCGTGAGCAGTGAGTAGTCGCAGCGGCATAGCCACACGGAAACCGCGACGGGAGACGGCGATGCTCATGGTTCTCCTCGTGGCTGCAGCCATGCCAGGGTGTCGGCGCGCGGGCCAGGGATCGCCGCCAGCGCCCCGCAACCTCCTGCTCGTCACCATCGATACGTTGCGCGCCGACCACGTGGGCGCGTACGGGGCGGCCGCTACCACCCCCGCCCTCGACCGGGTGGCGCGCGAAGGCACGAGGTTCGCCGCGGCCTGGTCGCCGGTCCCTCTCACCCTGCCCGCCCACGCCACGATCCTCACCGGCCTCCTGCCGCCCCGTCACGGCCTCCGCCTCAACGGCGCCGGCGCGTTGCCCCAAACCACCCGAACCCTGGCCGGACACCTCCGCGACCACGGCTACCGGACCGCTGCCTTCGTGGCCGCCTTCGTCCTCGATCGCCGCTTCGGTCTCGGGCGTGAGTTCGACCACTTCGACGACGAGATCCCGGCGGCCGCCCGACACGCCGGCGGCCTCGAAGCGGAGCGCCCCGGCACGGAGGTGGTGGCCCGGGCCCTGGCCTGGCTCGGCGCTGCCGACACGAGGCCCTTCTTCGCCTGGGTGCACCTCTACGAACCCCACGCGCCCTACGAACCGCCAGAACCGTACCGCAGCACCTTCCCCGGCGATCCGTACCGCGGCGAGGTGGCGACGGCCGACGCCGCCTTCGACCGCCTGCTGCGCTACCTCGACGAGGCGGGCCTGGCCCACCGCACCCTCCTGGCCGTGATGGGCGACCACGGCGAGGCTCTCGGCGAGCACGGCGAACTGACCCACGGACTTCTCCTCTACGAACCGAGCCTTGCCGTCCCGCTCCTCATGCGGCTTCCCGCAACCCTGCCGGCCGGTTGGGTGGTGGAGACCCCCGTGAGCCTCGCCGACGTGGCGCCGACCCTGGCCGAGGGTCTCGGCCACCCTCTGCCCGGCGAAATCCCCTTCGACGGCCGGACGCTCTGGTCCGACCTCACCGCTCGCCGGCAACCCGCCGCCGCCGACCTCTACGCCGAATCCCGCTACCCGGCCACCTTCGGGTGGAGTCCGTTGGCCGCCATCCGGCGCGGCAGCATGAAGTACATCCTGGCTCCCGAGGCGGAGCTCTTCGACCTCGCCAAGGACCCGGGCGAGACACGGAACCTCGTCACCGCCAACCCTTCGCTGGTGACGGCACTGCTGCCCCGCCTCGCCGAGCTGGCAAGCGGCGGGAGCTCGGCGTCACCCCTCCTCGACGCCGAAGCCCGAGCCAGGCTGGCGAGCTTGGGCTACATCACCGGCGGGGAGGTGGCCCCCTCGGGGCGGCAGGCCAGGGACCCCAAGGCCATGGTGGCCCTGTTTCGAGAGTTCGAACAGGCCCACTGGGCGCTGGTCGCCGGCCGCTGGCAGGAAGCCCGTACCACCCTCGAACGCCTCGTCGCCGCCGACCCCGCCAACCCCGTCTTCGTCGGCCAGCTCGCCGAAGCCGCCCGGCGCGGCGGCGATCTCGACCGCGCCCTCCAGTACTACCGGCAGGCCCTTTCCTTGAACCCCGACGACCGCGAGGCGCGCTACAACTACGCCGTCACCCTCCAGGAAGCGGGCCGTCTCGAGGAAGCGTTCGTCGCCCTCAAGACAGCCATCTCCCTCGACCCAGGTCGGCCCGAGGCCCACAACGCCCTGGGCATCGCCCTGGCCGCTCGCGGCGAGCTTCCCCTCGCCCGCGACGAGTTTCGCCGCGCCGTCGAACTCGATCCACGCAACACCCGAGCGTGGAACAACCTTGGCAATGTGCTTCGCGACCTCGGCAACCTGGACGAGGCCGAACAGGCGTATCGTCGCGCCGTCTTCTTGGACGCCAGCTACGTGGATCCCTGGAACGGTCTCGGCACCGTCGAGGTCCAGCGCGACCGACCCCTTGCCGCCCTGCCGTACTTCGACCGGGCCCTCGCCCTCGCCCCTTCCCTGCACGAGGCACGGATGAACCGGGCCATCGCCCTCGACCTCGCGGGTCGCGGCGCCGAGGCGATGCGCGAGTACCGGGCGTTTCTGGCGGCGGCTGGCGGCGATCGCCGTTACGCCCCCCAGCGCGAGGCAGCACGCCAGCTCCTCGCACGCTTGGAGGCAGGAAGTCGCGGGAGCAGAGCGCTCCCGGGAAAGGAGGCCGAAGGACAGCTCGCACCACACGTTCCACAGGAGGAGTGACAGGAGTGAGAGTATCTCGATGCGTGCCATGCATTCGAAGGAGGGAAGCATGAAACGTGACAGGAGTACGTGGCGGGTGGCCATGCTGGCAGCGGCCCTCGGCGTGCTGGCCGTGGCTCCTCTGCTGGCCCAGTCCGGATCGGGGAATCTTGGCGGGGTCGCCAGCGACGAGACCGGCGCGGTCTTGCCTGGCGTCACGGTCACCGCCACCAACGTCGACACCGGTTTCAAGCGCACGGTGGCCACCGGTGGTGACGGTGCGTACCGCTTCGTCGGCCTGCCGGTGGGCACCTACACCGTCGCCTTCGAGCTCTCCGGCTTCGCCCCCGTCACCGTCGAGGGGTTCAAGATCGCCGTGGCCGTGGATCACTCCCTCAACGTGACCATGAAGCTGGCCACCCTGACCGATGCGGTCACCATCACGGCGGAGATCCCCCTCATCAACGCCTCGCCAGCCATCGGCACGGTGGTGAGCCAGCAGGAGCTGGCCAACCTGCCCTTGAACGGCAGGCAGTTCGCCAACCTGGGCGCCCTGGCGCCGGGGACCACCCTGGCCTACAACAGCGACCCGACCAAGCCGGGCCAGTTGACCATCCAGCTCGTCGGCGGCAACGGCCGGAACGTCAACTTCCTCGTCGACGGCGGCGACAACATGGACGACACCATCGGTGGCGCCTTGCAGAACTTCAACCTCGAGTCGGTCGAGGAGTTCAACATCAAGACCATGCAGTACAAGGCCGAGTACGGCCGCTCCTCGGGCGGCGTGCTCAGCGTGGTCACCAAGACCGGCACCAACGAGTTCCACGGCAGCGTCTTCAGCTTCTTCCGCAACGATTCCCTCAACAGCAGGACGGAGACGGAAAAGCAGGCCGGCATCGACAAGCAAGCCTACGACCGCAAGCAGTACGGCGTCTCCCTGGGCGGGCCCATCGTCAAGGACTACGTGCACTTCTTCACCACCTACGAGAAGGTGGACCGCGAGACCAACTACACCGTGGACACCGGCGGCCTGTTCCCCACCTACGACGGCACCGTCGTCCCCTTGCCCTTCGACGACACCCTGGTCACCGCCAAGGTCACCTACAACGTGTCGCCGAAGCAGTACCTGCAGGTCCGCTACGGGTACCAGAAGAACGAGGACAAGTACGGTGCCAGCCCGCTGGCCGCTCCGTCGGCCCTCGGCACCATCACCAACAAGTACGAATCCGTGCTCCTCGGGCACACCTTCCAGGTCGGCGACGACAAGTTCAACGAGTTCCTCTTCCAGTACTCCAAGTTCAACAACCTGATCTCGGCCGACTCCCACGAGCCGCAGATCTACTACCCTTCCGGGTTCCACACCGGCGAGAACCTCAACACGCCGCAATCGACCAACCAGACCAAGTACCAGTACAAGGACGACTTCAGCTTTTCCCGCCTGATCGGCGGCAGGCGTCACGAGTTCAAGACGGGGGTCAATTACATCCACGAACCGGTGCTCGGCGGCGACTTCTCCACCGGACTGGCCGGTCAGTTCTACGCCCTCGAGGACCGGATCGGCTCGCCCATCGTCTACATCGAAAAGTACGGCGGCAACTTCTCCGACGACACACCGGTGGACCAGTACAGCGTGTACTTCCAGGACGACTGGTACGCCTCCCCTTCCCTGACCTTCAACATCGGCATTCGCTACGATCTCTGGAAGGGTTTCGACCTCGACCAGCGCTCCAACCCCATCTGGCAAACCCTCCACGCGCAACGAACGTACACGGAGGGCTACCTCAAGGACTTCTGGGACGATGACGGGGTCCTCGACAACGACACCAACAACTGGTCGCCGCGGCTGGGCTTTACCTGGGACATCAAGGGGAACGGCAAGCAGGTGCTGCGGGGCGGCCTGGGGAGGTACTACGACTTCCCCTACACCAACGCCACCATCCTCTTCCCGGCGTCGGCGGTCCAGTCCAACTACGGACTCATCTACAGCTACTACGACCCCAACGGCATCCGCAACCCCGACGGTTCCTTCTTCCAGCCGGGCCAGCCCCTTCCCCCCAACCAGGGCGGCGAACCCAGCCCCACCGTGGAGGTCGCCTCCCCCACCCTCGCCACCCCCTACTCTGACCAGATCTCCCTCGGCTACTCCTGGCAGGTCACCAGCTGGCTGGGCCTCAACATCGAGGCGGTGTCGGTGCGCTACAGGGACATCCCCTTCCGCTTCCGCGCCAACCTGTGCGTGGACGCCAACCATAACCAGGTCTGCGAGCCCGACCTCGGCGAGCAGAACCGCTTCCCCGACTTCGGCTCCTTCCGCATCTGGTACGGCAAGGGGAAGGCCAGCTACGACGGCCTCAACATCGGTTTCCGGGCTCGTCGGGAGAACCTGGAGTTCCAGGGCTTCTACACCTACTCCAAGGCGGAGGGGAACGTCCTCGCCGGCGCCGACGAGTTCCGGGTCACCGCCGCCGAGTACCAGGCCGATGTGGGAGGTACGCGGCTGCGGCGCGATCAACTCGCGAACCCCCTCGACCCCGGGGCCCGCGAGAACTTCGGGCCGCTCTACACCGACGCCCGGCATCGCTTCACCGTGGGCGCCCTCTACCACGCCCCCTTCGGGTTCATGGTGTCCGGCATGTTCCGCTATCGCTCGGCACTCCCGTACACCAACCATGCGAACCGGGACCTCAACGGCGACGGCACCATCCTCGACCTCCCGCCGGGGGTGAAGCACGTCAACGCCAAGCGTGGTTTCTCCTTCTCCCAGTTCGACCTGCGGGTCGCGAAGAACTTCTCGCTTGGTGGCGACTTCGGCCTCGAGCTGATCGCCGAGGTGTTCAACCTCTTCAACGCCAAGAACCCGGCGCGGCCGGACCGCTTCGGCAACGCCACCGCCTATGCCGGTGATCCCTTGCAGGGCGAACAGAGGCTCGCCCAGCTCGGGGTCCGTTTCACCTTCTAACTACTGCGCACACCGTGCACCACGGGGCGCCCTCCGGCGCCCCGTGTCGTTTCCTCTCCCCCGCAGACCTTCCCCGGCCCTGTACAATCCGGCAGGGGGGCACGGTGCAGCCCGGCGAGATCCGCGCTCGTCTCGAGACGATCCTCGCCCAGGTGGAGCGCCCGGCTCGCTACCTGGGGCTCGAGAGCAACCTCCACCGCAAGGCGTGGGAGGCGGTGGAGGTGCGACTCCTGCTCGCCTTCCCGGACGAGTACTCCATTGGCATGTCGCACCTGGGCACCAGGATCCTCTATCACCTGGCCAACCGACGGCCGGACACCCTGTGCGAACGCACCTTTGCCCCCTGGCCGGACATGGCCCGGGCCATGCGCGGCGCCGGCATTCCCCTTTACTCCCTCGAGTCCTACCACCCCGCCGCCGCCTTCGACATCGTCGGCATCACCCTGCAGAGCGAGCGCACCTACATCAACGTGCCGTACCTTCTCGACCTTGCCGGGATCCCCCGCTGGGCGGCCGAGCGGCGCGCCTCCGACCCCCTGGTGGTCGGCGGCGGCCCATGCGTCGCCAACCCGGAGCCCGTGGCCGACTTCTTCGACGTCCTGGCCATCGGCGACGGCGAGGTTCTGCTGCCGCGCCTCCTCGACCTGGTGCGCGACGGAAAGCGGCAGGGCTGGTCGCGGCAGGAGCTCCTCCAGCAGCTCGCCGCACGCGGCGGTTTCTACGTCCCTGCCTTCTACCGCTGGGAAGCCCTGGGCGAGCCCCGCAGGGGCGGCCGTTTCGAGGTCCTCCTCCCGCACGCGCCGGCGCGCGTGGCGCGCGTCTTCGTCCCCCACCTCGACCCGCAGGACATGCCCGAGCTGCCCATCCTCCCCGCCGTGGCAACCGTACAGGACCGACTGGGCATGGAGGTGGCCCGCGGCTGCACCCGCGGCTGCCGGTTCTGTCAGGCCGGGTACTGGTACCGACCGGTGCGCGAGCACACCCGCGCTGACGTCCAACGGATCCTGGAGCGCTACGCAGCAGCAAGCGGCCACGAGGAGGTGGGGCTCCTCTCCCTCTCCTCGGCCGATTACTCGGAGATCGCCCCCCTCGCCCGCTCCCTGGCGGAGCGGCTGGCGCCACGGCGCGTGAGCATCTCGCTCCCGTCGCTGCGGGCCGACGCCTTTTCCGTCGCCCTCGCCGAATCCGTCGGCCTGGTCCGCAAGGGGGGGTTCACCTTCGCTCCCGAGACCGGTTCCGATCGCCTGCGCCGGGTCATCAACAAGGCCTTCACCAACGAGGACGTGGTGCGCGCCGCCCAGGCAGCCTTCGCTCGCGGCTGGCAGCTCGTGAAGCTGTACGCCATGGTCGGCCTGCCCACCGAGACCGATGAGGACGTCCTGTCCCTCGCTACCCTGGCCGAGGCCATGGTCGCCGCCGGCCCTCGGCGGGTCCAGGTGAAGGTGTCGGTGGGGCCCTTCGTCCCCAAGGCGTGGACGCCGTTCCAGTGGGAAGCCTTCGGCCCGGTGGCGGAGCTCGACCGGCGGCTGTCGTTGCTCCGCCAGCGCTTCAAGGAGAGTCGCACCCTGCGCGCCCACGCCCGCCTCAGTTGGGGGGAGCCGCGGGAGGCGGCCCTCGAGGCGCTCCTCGCCCGCGGCGACCGGCGGTTTGGCCGTGTCATCGCTCGCGCCTTCGATCTGGGGGCGGTGTTCGACGGCTGGCAGGAGTGCCTGAACCTCGAGGCCTGGGGACAGGCCCTCGCCGCGGAAGGCATCGACGTGGCGGCGGAGCTCGGCCCACGCGACCTCCAGGCCACGCTGCCCTGGGAGATCCTCGACCCTGGTATCCGTCCCGCGTACCTGAAGGCGGAGCGGCGGCGGGGTCTTGCAGGCCACGTGACGCCCGATTGCCGTGGGGGTCGCTGCACCCACTGCGGTATCCCTGGCGACGGGAAGGACATCGTCCTCGCTGGCGACGCCTTCGCGAGCACGGCAACGATGGTCGGTCCCTCCCCCCTCGCCCCACCGCCCCAGGCCCCACTGCACGCACGCTACCGGATCCGCTTCGAGAAGGTGGGCGATGCCCGATGGCTCTCCCACCGCAACCTCATGACGGTCCTGGAGCGGGCCTTGCGAGCGGCCGGCGCCCCCGTCCGCTTCACCGAGGGGTTCAACCCCCACATCCGCCTCTCCATGGGCCCCGCCCTGGCCCTCGGCTACGAGAGCGTCGACGAGTACTTCGATGTCGAGTGTCACGCACCCCTGCCCGGCGACAGCCTCGCGCGCGCCAATGCCGTACTCCCCCCCGGCCTTCGCCTCCTCGACGCCGAAGCGCTCTCTTCCCACGCCCCCGGGCTCGGCAAGGCGGTGGCTGCCTGCCGCTACCGCATCGCCTGGCCCGAGGCCCCCCGTCCCTGGCCTCCCCCCACCGCCAACGGCCTTCCCGGCGTCCTCGCCTGGGCCGCCGAGCCCGGCGCCCTCACCGTCACCGTGAACGTCCGCCCCGAGTTCGGGACCGTAGCGTCGGTGCGAGCGCTCCTCCGCGCCACGGGTGTTGCCGAGGCCGAGCTCGCCACGCTGCGCGTCCTGCGCGAAGCCACCATCCTCGCCCTGCCAGCGGCCACCGGCCGTCCACCGCTGTCATCCTGTACGTAGCCACGCCAGAGAAGCCCCACCGGAAGAGGGCACCGGGCCACCCGCGCCCGGGGTTCAAAGGCGCGCGGCGAGGCTTCGGCACGCGTCGTCGCGATCGTTGACGCCCTTGGTCTTGATGAGCGCCACCGCGCCCTCGCCGCCGATGTAGTCGAGGGCCTTCAAGATGGCGAAGCGACAATCCTCGTCCTCGGTGTCGTAGCGGGCCGCCAGGGGTTCGACGGCGCTTTCGGCGCCCAGGTTGGCGAGGGCGACGATGATCTGCACGCGATCCCGCACCGATGTCTGCTTGGGGAGGGCCCTCAGGAGCACGCTCGCCGCCTCGCCGTCGCCCGACAGCCCGAGCAGGCGAACGTCACTGGCGGCGAGTTTCGCACCGCTGCCGATGCCGGCGCGCTTGGCGGCCATGGTCGGCGCCGGCGGCACATGGAAGACCTCGCGGTTGAGCCGCGCCACGATCTCCTGGGCCGACTCGACGAGAAAGCGGAGGAGGGCGTCGGCGGCCTCGCCCTTGCGCGTCAAACCCAGACTCATGCCCAGGAAATTGTTGTGCAGGCGAAACCGGAGCTCCCTGGCCGACCCGCCGCGCCCGGCCACCTCCATGGTGACGTCCATGAACCCGTAAAAGAGGGTGGGACCGTACGGGACCTGCTTGCTCTCCAGGAAGATGTCGTGGAGACGTCCGGTCACGGTGTAGGTGGCGGCGCCCTCTCCCGCCGGCAGTCCCATGGTCACGGCCTCCGCCCGCACGGCCTCGGCCAGCAGCGCCGCCAGATCGATGGCGGGATCGACCTCCGCCTTGACCCCGCGCGTGAACACCCCCTTCGAAAGCTGCCGCAGGATCTGGCCTCCCCGGTCGTAGCCTGCCTCGATGCTGCCGACGGCCAGGGTGAAGCCCGGCGGCGGCGCAAAGACCGGTTCGCGGATGGTGTTGTAGTCGCTGTAGCCGTCGGCCAGCTCCAGTTTCTTGACCGTTCCTGCCTCGCCCGCCACGGCCAGCAACACGACCAGCACTGCCACCGCACCTCGTCGCATGGCGTCCTCCTCGTGTCGATGATATCGCGCTGCCCGCCGAGCGCCCACCGTACCCCTCGGTTGCACAGGGACCGACCGCGGTTCGGGCAACCGGCTACTCGAACACCTTCTCGGCCGCCTGGTAGGCCGTGTGGGTCCGCTCGACGGCGCTCCCCAGCGCCCCGAGATCCTCCCCGTCCCGGGCCGTGGCTTGCAGCGCCTCGGTGGCGGCGCAGAGGGCGGCAAAGGCGTCCTTGAGGGCCGCCTCGCGGGCGGCAAATCGCTTGGGGACGGCGGCCCTCTCCAGGGCGCGACAGGCCTCCACCAGTGCGGCAGCGTCCTGGCGTATGGCCTCGAGGTTCGAAGCCGGCCAGTCGTAGTGGTAGAGGCGGTACAGCACCTGGTGGTAGGCGTCGAGCTCCGCCATCACCGGCCTCACGATCCGAACCATGCCCTCGTAGGTGCTGTGGAGCGCCTCGACGGCATCGGCGAGGGCCTGCGGGTCGTTCGCGGCAACTGCCTGCTCGTAGCGCGCCACCACCTCCTTGAGCTGGGCCGCGGCCGTGTCCCACCGCTGCTGCTTGTCGCGCAGGATCCCGGGGAGGGCAGCACCGGCCACGGCCGCCACGTGCTCCTGCACCTGGGGCAGCAGTTCGCGCATCATGGCGACGTCCTTGGCGGGCCAGGCCTCGTGCCACAGGGGGTAGATCACCTCGTGAAAGGCGACAAGCGCGGGCACCTCGGCCTTGACCTCCACGGCCGCGTCGTGCTGCGCCCACCCCGGCGCGGCGACCATCGTTGCCACCACCACCACGAGCACTGCCACGGCGTGCTTCATGCGATCCCTCCAGTTGCGTATGCGCCCGAGCGGGCGCGTTTGGTAACGTACCACAGGGGCGCGTCGCCATCAACGAAACGTGCGACAATCCCACGCGACGTCATGCGCGGCGGCGCCCTGCGCCGCGGGAGATGCCCATGAGAACTCGCGTCACCGATCTTCTCGGCATCGAGTACCCCATCTGCCTGTCCGGCATGAGCTGGGTGAGCG
>FWPV01007536.1_pt1 | contig 19674 bp, 15 predicted proteins | sample 2228371 | NCBI WGS metagenome assembly FWPV01 (sample SAMEA103939776, study PRJEB20133) | metagenome
AAACGTTGCGGCGTTTTGAGTGGAAACTTTAGAGCGTTATGGGTGGAAACTTTCCACCGTAATCAGTGGAAACTTTGGAGCGGAATAATCACTCATATGAGCAAAGGGGGATTGTTTCATTATTTTAAATCTAAAAAACAACTGTTTCTCGAGTTATTCCAATACCGCGTCAACAAATATTTTGAGCAAATGAAGTCCTGCCTCAATGAGCAGGACTCTGCTGATGTCAGACTGCGGAAACTGGTTACGGAGGCGGGAAGATTTCTGAAGAAAGACGAACAGTTTTACAAATTTTGCATTGAGTTTCTTTCGATGGGGGTGCGCGATGCTGAAATACGCGACATTATGACTGATTTCTATAAAAACTCTGTGGAAACCTTCAAAACTATTATTGAGGCTGGTATGCAGTCTGGGACGTTTGTGGATGATATTGATGTCGAAAAGACTGCCCGTGTGTTTTATTTATTAGTGATGGGGGTGTTTTTTACCTATTTTTCAGTAAATGTTGACTTCGACATCTTTGATCAGCAGGATTTTCAGATCAATAGAATAATTAACAGCATAAAAAAACAATAATTTTTTTCCTCTAATATTAAACCGACCAGTCGGTTTAATGTTAGATCAAATGCGCAGGAGGCATTTAATATGGAAACAGAACTCGTTATTCAAACCCTTGAGCAGGCAATCATTAATGGTGATATTGATGTCGCACGGGACTTTGCCCGTAAGTCCTTAGAGGTAAACATTGATCCGCTGCGCACCATGAATGAAGGACTTATCAAAGGCATCAAACAGGTCGGTGATTTTTTTGGCAACGGCGAGATATTTCTGCCTGACCTGATATTAAGCAGCGAAGCGATGCGAGAAGCCGCAGATATTTTAGAGGCGGCGCTGAAACAGTGCGGGGTAACTATAAAGTCGGCGGTGGGCACGATTGTCATTGGAACGGTTGCCGGAGACATCCACGACATCGGAAAGACGCTGGTTTCAACCCTGTTCAAAGCCGCTGGATTTTCTGTCATTGATCTTGGCGTTGATGTGCCGCGCGAAAAGTTCATTCAAGCGGTGACCGCCCATAAGCCAGACCTTCTTGGTCTCTCTTCCCTTTTGACTACCAGCGCTGAAGAACAGAAACACGTCATCAGAGCTCTTGAGGCAGCGGGGTTGCGATCAACAGTCAAAATAATGGTCGGGGGCGGCGCGATAACTGAACACTGGGCTCGGGAGATCGGTGCCGATGCCTATGGCGGCGATGCGCGTGAGGCTGTGGAAAAAGGCAAAAAACTCATCAGCGGCATAGCAGGGGAACAACTATGGGCATAAAAACTGTTGTATATCCGCTCAAGGTTATTGCCGACGATGACGTGAAAAAAATCTATGGTGGCGCTCTCGAAATTCTTGAAAAGACCGGTGTTTATTTTGAAGATCCGGACATGACCCGACTGCTCTATGCATCCGGCTGCCGCGTCGAGGCAGAAAAACAGCGGGTTCGATTTCCAGCCCATGTCGTCGAAGCTGCCGTAAAAAAGTGCGCTCCTGAATTTACGGTCAAAGCGCGAAACCCTGCTTATAACCTGCTTTTTAATGGTTCACGTGTCTATTTTGCCTCACATTCCGCTCCCCATCTCATTGACCCGAATACCGGCCAACGCAAAAAACCGTCCACAAAGGATGTGAGCGACATAATTACCGTGATAGATGCCTTGGAACATTTGGATGTGCTGCTCACCCTTACCGCGGAACTTGCTGACAAGCCCGCTGAAATAGGCCCTGAATGGGTATTTGCTGAAACCTTCAGAAAGACGGAAAAAACCACCGTAGGTCCTGCATTCAGGGACTGTCCCAAATGGATCATTAAAATGGCAAAGACCGTGGGGGTTGATATCATTGGCGTTACCTCCTGCACACCGCCGCTGTTCTATCCAAAGCGCGATACTGATGCGCTTTTGACTTATGCCCAGGCAGGATATCCGGTAACTGTCGGATCAGGTATCGCCATGGGCGGCATGGGGCCGGTCACTCTTGCCGGCAGTTTAGTTCAGCAGACTGCCGAAGCGCTTGCCGGCGTGGTCCTGGTGCAATCGCAGTATCCCGGCACCGGTGTGCTGTGTCTTACGGAGACAGCTCCGCTGGACATGAAGGTTGGAGATCTTGCGTGGGGCAGCATAGAGGTTGCCCTGTTTCACGTTGCCCAGGCTCAGGTTAACCAATATCTGGGCTTGCAAAATTTTTCACTCTTTCCCATGAGTTCATCGCTCCTATCAGATGAGCAGACAGGTTTTGAGAAAGGATTGCAGGCTCTGGCTTTGGCACTTGCCGGAATTAATTTCATGTCGGGCGGCGGCGGAGTGCACAATGAATCCTCTCTCTGTTTAGAACAACTTATAATAGACAACGATTTATATGGTATGGTGGGACGTTTTTTGGAGCGCTTTGCGGTTACTGATGAAACGCTTGCGCTTGACGCAATCCATGAAATGGGCAGTGCCCGTGGGAACTACTTAAAACATCCCCATACGCGAAAATGGTTTAAGCAGGAACATTTCTTTCCCCATGTGTGCAATCGGTTTCCATATGAAACCTGGCTGAAGAAGGGAGCGAAAAACATTGTGGAACGGGCGCGGGATCGTGCTGCGGAAATCCTCACAACGCATCAGCCAGCGCCCCTCGCAGATGATGTTGAGCGGGAACTGCAGGCAATTCTCAAGGCAGTAGAGCAGGAACGGCTGAATAAACATCAATAATACTTTGCGGGAACAGCTACCATGATCACATTTTCAAAAGAGCAACATGTTTATCGCATCGGCGATGTCGAAATTGGCGGCCAACCAGGCCAACGGCCGACGGTTCTCATCGGCAGCATTTTTTTTGGAAAGCATAAAATTGTGCATGATCCGGCAACCGGTCTCTTTGACCAAAACCGGGCAAAAGCGCAGATTGATCAAGAAGCCGAATTATCTGCTGCAACGGGCAACCCGCGGTTTATAGACCCGATCGGCGACACGGGCGAGGCCCTTATCAACTATATTCAATTTTTATATGACCATTCGGAGGCGCCGATTTTGGTAGATTCACCCTACCCAGAAGCTCGGATGGCGGCACTCCGGCACTTTGCCGGAACGCCGATAATATCGCGGCTGGTTTATAATTCAATTGCCGAAGACCTCACCGAGCAAGAACTTGCGTGCATCAAAGAATGCCAGGTGAAGAGCGCCATTATTTTGGCATTCAGTACCAAAGCCCTGCTGCCCAAAGACCGCATCGCATTATTGCGCAACGTCCTTTTGCCCGCTGCGGAGAAAGCCGGTATTGAACAGATTTTGATAGACACCGGCGTTCTTGATGTTCCCAGCATTAGCTGGGCAGCCCGCGCAATCTATGAAATCAAAGAGGAATTTGGCTACCCGGCCGGGTGTGCACCGGCAAATTCATTGTTTAAATGGGAAAAACTCAAGAAATACGGCGATACAGCCTTTCAAGCAGCGGCGGCAGCAATTTATTCCCTGAGCATCTTTCAGGGAGCTGATTTTATTTTTTACGGTCCCATGCGCTTTGCACCGTGGATTTATCCGGCAATTGCGTCAATTGATGCCATGCTTGCCTACCAGGGCAGATTTGTCGCGATACGCCCGGCGACAAAGCGCCATCCGTTATATAAAATCTTTTAGGCGGGTGCCTGTGGCGTCCTCTGGAAACAGCGTGCAATATTTCAGGCATAAAAAAAGGCCGGTATTAGAACCGGCCTTTGTGCGTTGCAATGAGCGCATTACTTTTTCATTCTCTTTTTGAAAATCTGCTCGCATTTATCAGCCATCGCCTCGGCTTTATTTGCCATTTCCTCTGCTTTGGCTGCTGACTTCTCGGCGCTCATCGCCGCATCATCAGCTTTGGCTGCAGCAGCTTCGCATTTGCTGAGAACCTGTTTGCTCTCATCCTGCAATTTGCGGACTTCTTTCAGCGAGCAACATGCACTCAGGCTGAATACAAAGGCCACAACACAAATAATAGCAAAAACTTTTTTCATCTCTGGTTCCTCCTTTGATTAATTGATAGATGGTTTTATTGGTTAAAAATATCTGATGATGCCCCTGTTTTATATGTTCTGATTACCCTCTTCCTCACCTCCCGTCTTCCTAAATTATACTTTATGTTGATTTTACTTCACTTTTTTTCAACACCAAGACAATAATCATTCCTGGCCAAAAATCAAGTTTTTTTTAGCATTTTTTTAAGAAAAAAGCAAATTCATTTATGAATTTTCTTGCAGATTTCTAATAAAAACATGAAATTCTATATGGTTATAAAAAATCAGGCCGACCAGGCTGTGTGATAACAGTGTCAAACGACGCTATTGCAGCAGCGAATTTAAGATCGTTCGTTCGGCATAGTCGCCCAGAGGTCCGCGGGTAATGTCGGTAGGGATACCGCTTTGTAAAAAAATTGCCAATTGAAACCGTTTCATATCAACCTTGTCCGCAAACGGCGTTTGCTTTAGTTTATCCACAGCAAAACGCTGATAATTAGGAAGGCGCAGATAAATATCCGGGTGTGCTTCAACATAAATAGATCCATTGCGCTGGCCGATTTTCACTGGTTCGTACATGATCTCAAGCTTCGTCCCCACCTTGACTTGCGGAAACAAAATCTTAACGTCCTCAGGATACATGCGGATACAGCCGTGGCTGACCAGCCCCCCGACACCCCAGGGAATATTCGTGCCATGGATGCCATAGGCGCCTGCCGAAAATTTCATCATATAATCCCCCAACGGATTGTCCGGTCCGGGAGGCATGACCTTCATGCCGTATTTTGCCTGTAACGATTCGGGAATATACCAGGACGGGTTAGTGCGCTTTTCCTGGATATGGAACACCCCAATGGGGGTTTCCCACCCTTCATCGCCGATGCCGATGGGATAGGTCTGCACCGTTGCTGCCTGCTTATTGAAAAAATAAAGGCGCTGCTCCGGAAGGTTGATAACCAATTGTTCGTGCTTGGTCGGCGGCAAAACCCAGATGGTGGGCATTGCCAGTTGTTTGCCGACAGGCGGAATCCACTCATCAATATGCGGATAGATAAACTCAAGTTCGTTATAGTAGCTCAGATCAAAACGGCGGGCAACGTCAAGAAGGGTATCCTTGGGTTTAATCTCCGCCCATGATGGTGAACCAATAACCGTCGTATGGTAAAGATTATAGGGATATTGTTTTAATTCCCGCATGAACTCTTCAGCCGAAGCGTTCACGCGCCACAAACAAAACACGGTAAACAGCAGAATCGCGAAGCCGTGTGCTGCCGGTTTCATGTTATTCATCGTAAATAATTCCGGTGCCTCTGTTTTAATACAATTCAATGAACCAGAACATGCCGAAACAGCCCGGTCTCGATAGCCTTTGGATAGGCAGTATGAATGGGCACGCAACGATTTATCAATCATCATTGCCGTGTTGCTCCGCGCGGTGCGCAGGAACCATGAGATATTGAAGGTGCAGTATAGGGAAAGCCCTCTTGCGAGTCAAGGAAGAAAAGCATTCAAGGGCGTGCCTCAAAATTGCTGTTGCCCATTGGTGCATGCTTTTCTTCAATTGCGCTGCTGATTTGCCGTTTGCATGGTATTTTTGGTGGAATATCCGGAGAAACATATCTTCGCCTTTTCCATGGCAGTTTAAAAATAGAAAAAATTGAGCAGTTATGATAAACAATATCTACAGTTATCGTTATGCCGATGCACCGGCATGATGTAATGGTACGAATGATTTCATAAGAGCGATTCCTCCATGAAGCACGCTGAATTTGTGCACCTTCACCTGCACACGCAATACAGTTTGCTGGATGGCGCCATCCGGCTTGACGATTTGTTTCGGAAAGCAAACGAATATCGTATGCCGGCTCTTGCCATGACTGACCACGGCAACATGTTCGGCACCATTGAGTTTTATGAAATGGCGCTCCAGCATGGCATCAAGCCCATAATCGGCTGCGAAATGTACGTGGCACGGGGCAGCAGATTTGAAAAGGAAGCCCACAGCGCCAAAGAAACCTCCCATCACCTGTTGCTGCTGGCAAAAAATAAAACCGGTTATCAGAATTTAAGCAGGCTCGTTACCGCAGGTTATTTTGAGGGCTTTTACTATCGTCCGCGTATTGATAAAGAGCTGCTGAACCGGCATCATGAGGGATTGATTGCTCTCACCAGTTGCCTGCACGGCGAAATCCCGCACGCCATCATTGCCGACAATATGCAGCAGGCATGCGCTGCCGCTGATGAATACCGCAGTATCTTCGGGGCTGGCAATTTTTACCTGGAATTACAGGAAAACAACCTTGAAGAACAAAAGAAGGTTAATCAAGGGCTGCTGGAAATCGCACGAAAACTGTCGCTGCCGATTGTTGCGTCAAACGACTGTCACTATCTGAATCAGCAGGATGCCAGAGCGCATGAGATTCTCCTCTGCATTCAAACCGGGAAGACCATTAACTCCCCAGACCGCATGCGCTTTTCTACCGATCAGTTTTATTTCAAATCGCCGGCGGAAATGCAGCGCGCTTTTTCATACGCGCCCGAGGCGCTGAAAAATACCGTCGCGATTGCCGAGCAATGCAACCTTGAATTTTCCTTCTATGATTACAAATTCCCTCCCTTCACGCCGCCGCCGGGAACAACCATTACCGAGTATTTTGAAACAGCCGCGCGCACCGGACTTGAGGAACGGCTGGCAGCGTTGCGGAAAAGTTCCCCGCACGATTTTGATGCGCGGGCTGCCGCATACCGCCAGCGTCTTGAACAGGAACTGCGCATGATTGAAAAGACCGGTTTTGTTTCATATTTTCTTATCGTTGCGGATTTTGTCAATTACGCAAAAACACATAACATACCGGTCGGACCCGGCAGAGGGTCGGCGGCAGGAAGCCTGGTTGCCTATGCGTTGAAAATTACCGAAATTGATCCGCTGGCTTATGGTCTGCTCTTTGAGCGCTTTTTGAATCCGGAACGGGTAAGCCCCCCGGATATTGACATTGATTTTTGCATGGAGGGCAGAGAGAAGGTTATTGAGTATGTGAGTGCCAAGTACGGCACGGAGAATGTTTCGCAAATTATAACCTTCGGCAAAATGCAGGCCCGGGCAGTGATTCGGGACGTGGGCCGCGCGCTGGACATGCCCTATAAGGATGTGGATCGCATTGCCAAGATGATTCCCAATGTGCTCAATATCACGATTGATCAGGCACTGGTGCAGGAACCAAAACTCAAAGAGCTGATGGAAAAGGATCCGCAGGTGGACACCCTTATCAATCTCTCCCGCGCGCTTGAGGGTCTGCCGCGGCATGCATCAACCCACGCCGCGGGTATTGTGATATCGGACGCACCGCTGGTAAATTACCTCCCGCTCTATCGTGGCCAGAAGGGTGAAGTCATAACCCAGTTCCCCATGAACGAGGTAGGCAAAATCGGCCTTATAAAATTTGACTTTCTGGGTCTTAAAACGCTGACGGTAATCAATGAGGCGCTCAAACTGATTAACGCAACCTATCCCGATGCGCCGCTGGACATCAACAACCTGCCACTGGACGACCAGAAGACCTATGAACTGCTGTGTTCAGGCGAGACCGAGGGCATTTTTCAGCTGGAAAGCGCCGGCATGAAGGATCTCATCAAACGGCTGCGGCCGGAAAATTTTGACGAAATCATCGCACTGCTGGCACTCTATCGTCCGGGGCCGCTGGGCAGCGGGATGGTTGATGAATTCATCCGCGGCAAACACGGCAAAGGGTCGGTCACGTATGAATTGCCGCAGCTAAAAGAAATTCTGGAAGATACCTACGGTGTGATTTTGTATCAGGAACAGGTTATGAAAATCGCCAGCACGCTGGCAAACTTTTCGCTGAGCGATGCCGACATTCTCCGCCGTGCCATGGGCAAGAAAAAATCAGAGGAGATGCTGAAACAGAAAGAGAAGTTTGTGGAGGGAGCGAAAAAAAATAAAATTCCGCTGCATAAAGCCCAGACGATTTATGAGCGCATGGCAAAATTTGCGGAATACGGTTTCAATAAATCGCACAGCGCAGCGTATGCCGTAATCGCCTATCAAACCGCTTACCTGAAAGCGCACTATCCGGTTGAATTCATGGCCGCACTGTTGAGTTGTGAAATGGAAAATACCGACAAGGTGGTCAAACACATCGTCGAATGTCGAGAGCGCGGCATCGCCGTGTTGCCGCCGGATATCAATGCCAGCAGCCGCGATTTTTCCGTTGATGGCAACCGCATTCGCTTTGGCTTGGCAGCGGTAAAAAATGTCGGGGCCAGCGCGATTGAAGCGATTACTGCGGTCAGGGATGCTTCAGGGCCGTTTACCTCGCTGCTTGACTTCTGCACGCGGGTTGATCTGCGCAAGGTAAATAAGAAGGTGGTGGAGAGCCTGATAAAATGCGGTGCCTTTGATTCGCTGGGGGTCAAACGCTCGCAGTTGCTTGCCGTTATGGACGAAGCTATGGACAAAGCCCAAACTGTGCAGCGTGAAAACGCCAATACCCAGTTGAGCATTTTTACCCGCCTCAAAGATAACGGCAGAGGCGATGAGATGGAACAGATCCGCTATCCGGACATCGCGGAGCTGGATAAGCAGAAAAAACTGGCTTTTGAGAAAGAGTGCCTGGGTTTTTACATTTCCGGGCATCCGCTTGACCATATGCTGGATCTGCTGAAGCGATATGCCACCATGGATAGCATGGAAGCGCACACGACCGAGCAGGAACAGGATGTGGTTATGGGCGGAGTGGTGCAAAACCTGAAAGAGATTAAAACCAAAAAAGGCGACATCATGGCGTTTGTGACCCTGGAAGACCTCACCGGCTCCATTGAGTTGACCGTCTTCTCCGATCTCTACCGCAATGCCGCGTCACTGCTGAAAGGCGAAAAGCCCCTCCTCATTAAAGGAAAACTGGTGATCGAAGGGGAAACCAAGCGTAACATTATCGTGAATGAAATTATTCCGCTGGAAGATGCAGGCACGGCTCTGCGCGCTGACATTCATGTCAAATGTTTCATCAGCAAGCTGGGCGCCGCCGAAATAGAAAAATTCCGGACAATCGTTAAAAATAATCCCGGCAAATCCCAGGTTTTTATTCATGTTATCATCCCGGACAGCAGCGAAACGATTATCAGTCTCGGCAAGGACTACAGCATCAATCCCTCGCAATTATGTATTAGTGAAATTGAATCGGTGTTCGGGAAGCATTGTGTTGTTTCTGCCTGACTGCTGCGGTTTGGGAATTACCTTGGCGCGGCCATCCATGGTCTATGAACCACGAACATACCGGCAGCATGCCAAAACCGCAGGGCTGGTTTCTTTTACTGTAGCGATACAAGAGACCGATTTATTCATAACCGCGTCCATTCATGCGGAACACGCAGCACGAGAGGCAGTTCTCACAGCCCGGTTTGCCATTGAACAGTATGCGCAGATTAATCCGGCGTTTTTAACGAGCCTGGAACCGCTGCCCCTGGATGAATACGCGCCGGATATTATACAGGATATGCTGCGCGCTGCCGCAGCAGCGGGCGTTGGTCCAATGGCGGCCGTTGCCGGTGCAATTGCTGAATATACGGGAAAGAACATACTGACCGCCTGCGGCGAAGTTATTGTGGAAAACGGGGGCGACATTTTTCTCCGGGTCCGTCGGGACGTGACTATTGGTATTTTTGCCGGCAGCTCTCCCCTGAGCAACCGCATTGGGATAAAACTTACACGTCATGACCGGCCGACCGGCATCTGCACGTCATCGGCCACGGTCGGGCCGTCGCTGAGTTTCGGCGCTGCTGACGCGGTAACGGTGCTGTCCTGCTCTGCCAGCCTTGCGGATGCAACGGCAACTGCAATCGGTAATCTGGTGAAACAAAGCGCAGACATCGGCCCGGCGATTGACATTGGCAAAAACATTCCCGGCATTGACGGGATTCTCATCATTAAAGGCGATCACCTGGGGGCGTGGGGAGACCTTAATTTAGTTCAGCTTTAAGGTGCTGTCGGCGGCTGTTCAGTTGACAACTAAGGGATGAGAGAGTGGGGTCGTTATGAAAACCTTATGGGCGCCGTGGAGAATCAAATACATACTCGAAAAAAAACCGCGTTCATGCATCTTTTGTTACAAAAAAACAAGAAACTACAAGAGAAAAAATCTCATCCTGTATGAGAGCACCCACGGCGCAGTGATAATGAATAAATATCCCTATGCGCCGGGCCATCTCATGGTGATACCAAAACGGCACCTGAAAGACCTCTCGGAACTGACCCATGATGAGATTGTTGATTTATTCGAATTGATGAAACTGGCAATGAACGCCCTGCGGAAAACGCTGAAGCCGCACGGGTTTAACCTCGGCGCCAATTTTGGTAAAATTGCCGGAGCGGGAGCTGAAGGACACCTGCACATTCATATTGTTGCTCGCTGGAAGGGAGACGCCAATTTCATGCCGATCATTGGCAAAACCAATGTGATATCAGAACATCTGGAAAGCACCTATGAACGACTGCTGCCTTATTTCCCCGGCCAGACCCCAGGCAGGTAGTTAATGTTTCAGGTGATGTTGATGGGATCCCGGCCGGACCCGCAATGGTATCGGGTATGATATTTCCTTCGCAGCGCATCATTCAATCCCTGCCTATCAGGCCGCGGAAACGCCTCGGCCAACACTTTCTTGTCCATAAACAAACGGCGCAAAACATTGTTGCCGCCTGCAACATCACACAGCGGGATACGGTAATTGAAATCGGGGCGGGCTGCGGAGCGCTGACCGCCTTTCTGGCAGAGGTCGCGGGCGCGGTCATCGCTGTCGAAATTGATCCGCAGCTGGTAAATTTTTTGCGTCATCAGGCGGCAGCGCACCGGGCCGTTCGCGTGATAACGGCCGATATGTTACACCTGCCGATACCATCACTACTGGAATCAAGCACCAAAGCAGTCGTGGTAGGCAATATCCCGTATGGGATCACCACGCCACTTTTTCTGAAACTGCTGGAGGAATTGGATTGCATACATCATGCTGTGTGCATGGTGCAGAAAGATATGCGCAGCCGGATTCAGGCGCAACCAGGTGAAAATGCCTACGGTCTGCTTTCAATGTATATGCAGGCATATACCACAATAGCATTTTTATTTAACGTCCCTGCATCATCCTTCTACCCTCGGCCGCTGGTTGACTCCTCGGTGCTGATGATAAAGCCGGTGCCGGGAAAATCATGGCATGATCCCCGTGAGAAGCTGTTCAGAGAGCTGGCTGCTGCGGCACTGGCAATGCGGCGAAAAACCATATACAACTGTCTGAAAAAACTCGCTGCCTGCTGGGCGCTGCCGGAATCACAAATACATGCTGTTCTGCGTGATGCGGGCATTGCGGCACAACGGCGCGGAGAAACGCTGTCGGTGCAGGAATTTTATTGCCTTGCCGACGCTCTGGCTAAACTGACCAACAGTAGCCGCGGGCACCAGAAATCCGCATTATGAAATTCATCTGCGACACAATGCTGGGCAAACTTGCCAGATACCTGCGTATGGTGGGCTTTGACGCCGCATACTGCCGCTCGCGGTCTGTGTCGTCGCTGATCGCCAAAGCACATGCAGAGGGGCGTCTGCTCCTGACCAGACGCACGAGCCTGGACGCTGAAGGCCTGCCGGCAGCCGTCTATTTTGTAAAAAGCAATTATCCCTCGGAACAACTGCAGGAGGTCGTAACCCGGTTTGCCCTGGCGCTTGACCAGCAAAACGTTTTTACCCGCTGCCTGCTCTGCAACGAACACCTCGCCACGATTGACAGCATCGAGGTGCAGGGAAAAGTGCCGGAGTATGTGTTAACCACCACTGCAGAATTTTCCCAATGCCCGAGCTGCAAGAAAATCTACTGGAAAGGGACGCACTATGAACATATGCTGCGGCAATTTAATAATCTTTTAGCCGGTGCCGGCAGCACGGAGAAAAATGGGGGAGAATAAGATGGGCTAATCTAAGAGGATAGAGATCAACTTTGCCGAACCATACAGCGCAATACCCCCCAATATCACCGCTGTTACCACCATCAGAATTTTTTCAGTCGTTTGTGGCGATATGCCGGGTTTCTTTTTTTTCTGCTGAAAATCCCACAATCGCTGTTTTTGCCGCGCCATGAATATCACCCCTTCGGTGTTCTTCCCTGTACCACTATGTTGTTACCTGAAATAGGACAGGTTTAATTCTGAAACATAATTGATTATTGACGGCAGAAAATAATAAAATATGACAACCAGTATCAGAACTGCAATGATAAATAAGGTTTTATTGCTCATTGGGCTCCTCCGTAACCGCTGTTTATCTCAAAAACAGAGCCGTGCAACACTATGAAGGGGACTCGTTCTCGTCTTCGCTTCGCACATTGAATGGAGGACAGTCAATTTTATTGCCGGTTTCGTCATAACACGATGCTGATACCAGTTTATCTTCCTGAAAAACAGCCTCTGCCTTTAGTTTGCCACTTGCGTAATATCCTCTGGTTATCCCGTTCAGCTTCCCATGCTTATAGCGCATTTCTGATTTGAGCGTGCCGCTGGGATAATATTCCTTTCTGACCTCTTCCCTGGAACACCCAGCCATGACGATGAGAAAACAAACAATACCTGCCCTTTTCACGCCTCCTCCATCAAGTAAGCCGAAATTTTTATTATTGAAAACTATCACAAAACAGCAAGCAATTCAATGACACGCTTTCGTCACACTGCGTTTTGGATGGGAATGTCACGGCAACAGAAAAACATTCGATGCTCACGTTCTGTTTTCTCCCGTAATACCAGTGTGTCTGCATTCTTGCAATTTCTTATGGGAATATTTTGCAAGGAGTGACTTGTATTTCATTCAAAATGTGCCATAATTAGATTAGCCTCTTGTTGATAAATTACTCAGACTGGTCCCCTATTGAGTAATGTCCCCCTCTGTCAGCAAGAGGCTATTTTTATCTAACGCCAGTCATCTTAAATACACATGTATCTAAAATTTTCCTATTTAGCAATTTTATACTATATTATAGCAATATAGATTATTGCTATATTTATTTATTCGTATATAATATAGTTACCTTTCAACTCCTTTGATAGTGTTCCTGGTAATGGAAAGGGGGAGATTTAATTTTCATCCCAGGAACAGCGCCCTAACCCCCGGTGGCAAAATTTCACCTCCGCAACCCCGGCCCCGGGGGTTTTTTATTGTGTAACCCCACAGCGACGCGCTTGCTTTATTTTTTTGAGTTTTTTCATGCGCAGAAAACCCCACGGATTATTTGGGTAGTTCTCAAGAATCCTCTGATAACATGCCTGTGCCCGCCGGTAATTCTTTTCTTCAAGATAATAGTCGCCTTCAAGCACATCGGTGACCCAGCAGTCGGCGCCTGCAACCCTGCGATGCACGTTGAAATCTTGTTCCCGATAGCGCGAGACTGACCGAATATGATCCAGTTCTAAAATCAGCTCTGTCATCCAGCGGTGCGCCTGTCTGTCATTTCGTATAAACAAACCGGCCTGGCGTGTATGAAACCACATCTCCTCACGCACAACACCGCGTTTCAATGCCTGTTCATAGAGCGACGTGCCAGGATAGAGCGCCACCGGCGATACTAACCCGTCATGAGGACGAATTCTTTTTATAAGGTCTTTGGTCTGGTCCGTATCAGCCTGATCTTCTCCATACATTCCCGTCATCAGATAAATGGACAGATAGACGCCCACCTTTCTGGTAATCGCTGCTGCGTTTTCTATTTGCTCTATCGTTGCGTATTTGTTGTATAGTGTGAGAACTTTCTCTGATCCTGACTCAACGCCGTATTGAATATGCTCAAGCCCCGCGCGTTTCATTGCTATAAGCAGTTCTTCGTCAACGGTGTCAACCCGCGCCTGGCAGTTCCACAGAATATAAAGCTTGCGCTCCCGAAGTAACTGTGCAAACTTCATTACCCGCTTCTTGTCCAGCGTAAAATTATCATCGCGCAGAGAAAAATACCTGATCCCATATCGTTGATAGAGAAATTCTATCTCTCGCACAATATGTTCGGGGCTCCGGTAGCGCACCGTTCGGTTCCAAAATCGGGGTGAGGAACAGAATGCGCACTGGTGCGGACAGCCGCGCGAGGTGATGATAAAGCTGAACTGTTCCTGCGGCTGAATCCCGATCAGCGGTCCGGAAAATGCCGCAGGCGGAGGCAGGTCGTCAAGATCTGCCATGATCTCGGAATTGATAATTTTGCTGGCCGGGGGCTTTCCCTGCTTAAAATTTTTCAACAAACTGCCAAACGACGCTTCGCCCTCGCCGGCAACTATATAGTCAATTTGTTCATACCGTTTGGTGATCTGCTCGGCCAGAAACGTGGCATGGGGGCCTCCCACAACAACGCACGTGCGAGGGAGAACCTTTTTTACCGCCATGATCAATGCCAGAGTTTCGCTGCGGTTGTGGGTGAACAGCGATAAACCCAGCACATCCGGCTTCTGATGAACAATATGTGCAAGCGCCTTTCGGTGTCCCAGGGAAGAAAAGTTAGCCAGAGCTACATCATATCGCTGTTGCTGCAAATATGCGGCAATCGAAACAATTCCGACCGGCATCTTCGATAGGTAATAATCATGTCGGTCTTGATAATTGCATAAGTAGGCAAGAAGTATTTTCATTCTCAAAACTATAGTATAAAAACTCAGCCAATTTATTTGACAGCAGACTTCTTAACCGCGTATGATATGATAATGGGGCTGCGACATAAAGAATTTTTCTAGAACATTAATAACATCTTTTTCAACGATCCGGGGAGTTTTGCATGGCTTTGGGAGTCGTGTCGGATGTGGAACTGCCATCCCATATACAGGCTTTAAAACCGTTTCTCGCCATGGAAATCATGGAACGGGCACAGGAGCTTGAGGCCCAGGGAAGGGATATCATTCATCTTGAAATTGGGGAGCCGGATTTCCCTACCCCGCCATGCATCAAAGAAGCATGCCTGAGGTCGCTGCGCGAAGAGCAGCCCCGCTATACCCACAGTCTTGGACTGCTGGAACTGCGTGAGGCAATTTGCGCCCACTACTACCAGAAGTACCGCGTCAATATAACGCCCGACCGGGTGATGGTAACATCCGGCACCTCCCCGGCGATGCTGCTCATTTTCTCAGTGCTGTTCGACCGCGGCCAACAAGTCATTCTCCCCAACCCGCATTACCCGTGCTATCCTAATTTTGCCCGCTATGTTGGCGCGGTGCCAAGCTTCGTGAAGGTTGAGGAAGAAGCAGGTTTCCAATACCAGCCAGAAAAGGTAACGGCTGTTCTTAACAACGCCGTGAGAGGGATTATGGTTAACTCCCCCTCTAATCCCGCCGGCACCGTTATTTCTCCCCAGTCCCTTGCAGCGCTTGCCGAGCTTGGCCCGTATGTCATATCTGATGAGATATATCATGGGCTGGTCTATGGACAGGAAAGAGATCACACCATCCTTGAATATACCGATCGTGCCTTCGTGGTAAATGGATTTTCCAAGCTGTATGCGATGACCGGCTGGCGGGTGGGATATGTCATCGCACCATTTTCGTTCATGCGCGCCCTGCAGACCCTGCATCAAAACTTCTTTATCTCGGCAAATTCCTTTGTGCAGCGGGCTGCCCTGATTGCGCTTACTGCATGTCATGAAGATATTGCGCAGATGAAGGCAATATACAACGAGCGCCGCATCGTGCTGCTCCAGGGCTTGCGCGACATCGGCTTTCGGATCGCGGTGGAACCTACTGCAGCATTCTACATTCTGGCAAATGCCAAAATCTTTGGTATGGATTCCCATAAGCTTGCATTTGAAATCCTGGAAAATGCCGGGGTCGGCTGCACGCCTGGGATTGATTTCGGCCAGAACGCCGAAGGCTACCTGCGTTTCACCTATGCAAATTCTACGGAGAATATACGCAAGGCATTACAACGGATGAAAACCTACTTGGGGAATCGCGGTTGAAGGTTTAGAAGAAAATACCCGCCATCAGTCAGCATGGTTTATTAAAAATAATGACAGAATAATACGTGTGGCAAGGAACCACGAAACAATTGACCGGTTTCATGCCTCGCACGCCCCGCCCTTTAGGCAGGGAGCTTTCTACGGTCTGTGTATTCAGTTGTGGGGGGAAAGCTTAATGGTCATATCCATTGGTATTCCTGTATAACGCATTAATTTTACCGCTGTTTGATACCCAGATTTTCTGACAACCGCGAGATATAAGCCTTTTTTTTGACCTTCAGCAGCAATATTGAACCAACCTCCGGCATTTGTTTCTTGGGTAGTTTTTGACCGTATTCCCAGTATTGTAATTGAAGCATTTGCTACCGGATTGTAGGTGTTTCTATCCACCACCCGTGCTTTAATAAAAGACGGCATGCCATACACCATACCCACAACATTTCCAGGCGCTTCGGTGATATGTCCGCCGCCAATGGGTGCACCGCCACCCCCGGTTTCGTCCACATTATAGTTCCTCCAGGCTATAAGAAACCTGTCTAATAGCTGGTTATATATTAACTTGGGGTTTCGCTGTTCACCATTATTGATTTCGATTGGAATTTCCGGACCGGACGGTTCGCCAGTGGGAAGGAACCAGCGCGCATAAATATCTCGCTGGCTGCGTTTGTCTTCATTTTGAGAATCAGGGTCCGCGTCCCGCATATCATCCCAAACGGCAAAAATTCGGTCGGTTTTTTCATGATAGCGGGGTGAGCAAAAAATCTGCGGTCGTGGCGCATCAACCAGGGGAAAATCATCGCCAGCAGGTTCTCCATCTGCATTAATAATGCGTGCATAGATGGCTCCATCCTGCGTGCTCGGCCTCTCATCCCACCACACGACAAAAAAGTTTTTTGCTTTACTGTTATAGGTCTGGTGCTGCTGCCGCTGGTCTCCTTCGTTTTCTTTCCCGTGGTCATCACACACCGGGATGTCTTTTTTAATGATTTCCCCGGTGCCGCTTACCACTGCTCCGTAAATATCGCCATTTGATCTCCATTGGTCCACATTTCTAAAATCTTCCCACGTAACAAGAGCTGATCCATCATCAGTATTGAGTGCCATATCCGTGAAAATCTGGTCGCCTGGCGCATCGCAAATCACAAATTCTTCGGTATCGATACTGCCATCTTCTGTGAGCATAATGCCAAACACGTCGTTTTGATTAGTCCCGTTCCGGTTATCATCCCAAGTGATAAAATAGACCCGTCGTATGGGATTAAAAATAATGAACGGGTGCTGGGATTGGGCTTGGATCGCTGAGATAGTTATGATTTCTGAAATCGGGGTACCCTTGCCATCTAATATCCTGGCAAACAAATCCCATCCGGTTCCCTCCTTCCCCATAACGAATGAAATCATATATTCATTTTTGAACGGATTATAAGCCGGCTTTGACCAGGCCTGAAGACCAGTACCTGGCGTGGTAATATTCGCAATCAGGTCGCCCAGCACGGCTCCATCGTGCGCAATCCTCCGGGCGTTAATGCCGCTCAGCCATACCCCGACCTGTTCCGGATCGAGAAAACCACTGATCCGATAGCTTACTAAAAACTCATTTTCCACAGAATTATAGTCACCGGCCGGAAACCACTCGAAAAAATCATCTCCTGCAATAAGGATTTTTTTCATATAATCCCCCATTGCAGCATGAGAGTAATTACTGAAAAAAAGTATAACTGACAGTGTAATAAGTATTACTGTTCCAATGCTGTATTTATGTTTCATATGCTCTCCTCTATAACGGTTTATTTAGTCAGTAAGAATATTGACAAATTATCTGCTATCTTTTCGTGAGCTGTATCGTGTGCCGCATTGGTTCTCCCGTCGTGTTTAACAATTCAAATCCTGGTTTGTAGCCCGTATGAAACGCTATGATCAGGTATGTGCCGTTTGGCTGCCTGCGTTTGGGGATATTAACCCAGCCACCAATATTTGTGGTTTCAATGGCAGGCATACTGCGTCCAAGCACGAACACTTTTGCACCTTCCAATGGTTTTCCATTCTCCTGGTCTACGATGCGACAGGTTAAAAATGACGTGACACCATAGATTTTACCCATAACATTACCGCCGGATTCTTTAACATGTCCGGAGCCGCCCGGCACAGTCGGTTCATCTTCCACGTCAACACGCCAGACAATCAGAAATCGATCCATGAGCGGACTGTAGGCAAGCTCTGAGTAGTGCTGCACCCCAACGTCATTGCATATGGGGAAATCAGCACGTTCCGGCTTCCCTGTTTTATCCAGCCATCGCCCATAAACATCCACACCGGTTTCCGCTGAAGTGCGGCTGTCATCCCATATGGCAAAATACTTTTTCTTCTTTTCTATATAAACGACATGGGGAAACGATTGGGAGCCGGGAGCATCTGCAACAACAAAATCAGGTCCCCCGGGTGATCCGTCTGCTTTGATAATGCGCCCCACTACACCGTTTCCATCAAGCGAAGGCCGTGAATCCCACCAGGTGGCAAGAAACTCATTTCGGTCAGGATTATACGTAATATGCTGCACCCGTTGATCCCCTGCGTTGTCCTGTCCATAATCGTCACACATGGCAATGTCATTTATGAGTATATTCCCATCCCCATCGAGAAGCGCCCCATAAATGTCACCGGGTTCTTCCCATGTGGCGGCATGCCGGAAATCCTCCCAGTTGATTAAATAGGTATCATCTTTCGAATTATAACAGGCATAGGCATTCATCTGCTGTCCTGCCGACGTGTTAATGGCAAAATCTTCCTTAACGATGCCACCATTTTCATCAATGATAACGCCAAATATATCGGCAGTACCGTATCTGCTGTCATTATACACGACAAGATACTGCCTTCGATTTGAGTTAAACACGATGTTTGCGTGATTCGCCTTGGTTAACTGTTCTGATAACGGGAATGCTTCCATTGTTGTGTTGCCAGCAGAATCAAGCCGTGTTACAAATGGATCCCATTCGGTTATCTCCTGACCCATGATAAATGATACCATATATTCATTAATATACGGGTTATAAGCTGCTCGGGGCAGAAGTCTTCGTTCCGGTCCCACAGATGGTATGGGAGATAACGGATCTGCCAGCAGGTTTCCCTCTGGGTCAATCCTGCGGCCGTGGAGACTGTACATATTTTCTCCGCCCTCCTCCCTCACACCTGTAGAATGCCAGAGCACTAAAAACTCGTTCTCGATCGGGTTATAGGTAATGCTCGGCATCCATTCGTGCAAGGATGTTGCAGAAACAGTAATGTCTTTTGTGTAATCCCCCATTGCCTGCTGCGCCTGTACGCGAAACACAGCAGACAGTAATACGATAAAAACCAGTGCAACAGTCCATAAGAAATTATTCTTTTTCATTTTCTATACCCCCGTTTTAACAATACATTGCAAAACAAAAACCTCCGTCAGTCCAGACAGAGGCTGATAGAGGTTTATTCAACTTTCCGCAAATTATTATCGGTATAGGAATGTTCCCATGCATAGGGGTCTCCATTTATGGTGAAGACTATACTCCTTTCATGACAGCAGTCAATAAAATAAGATCCTTATCCAATATGACGAATTGACTCAAATTAAAGGTAACCGAAGGTAATCACAGGAGGGGTTGAAAAACAGATCGTTGCGTCATATTGCAGGTAAC
>FWPV01007538.1_pt1 | contig 19666 bp, 9 predicted proteins | sample 2228371 | NCBI WGS metagenome assembly FWPV01 (sample SAMEA103939776, study PRJEB20133) | metagenome
CCTTATGCCGCTGGGCTGGACCGACATCGTGCCTGACGTGCTCGGCCAGGCCGGCCTCGCCTGACCAGAGTCAGCGAGGAGAGGACCTTGGAAAGAAGCGCCTGTGAACTGCGCGAGCTGGCGGAGGCGCATGGGCAGGGACATGTTTTCCGGTGGTGGGACGAGCTGGATGGCATGTGGCGGGAGTATCTGCTTGAGCAGGTGGCGGCGCTGGACTTCGCGGAGCTGGACGCGCTGATCGAAAAGTTCGTGCTAAGGGAGTATGAGCCGGACTTCGGGGAACTGAAGCCGGCTCAGCCGATCACGATGCCCGAGACGCCGGAGGGCGAGGCACAGCGGCGGCGGGCGATTGCCATCGCCGAGGAGGCCATCCGCTCGGGCCACGTGGCGGCCCTCGTCGTGGCCGGTGGCCTGGGCACGCGGCTGCGCTACATCCCGCCAAAGGGCACCTACCCGACCGCGCCTATCACGGGCAAGTCGCTCTTTCAGCTTCACGCCGAGAAGCTCCGCGCGGCGAGCCGACGCTACGGTGTGCGGATTCCCTGGTACATCATGACGAGTGAGGCGACAGATGCGCCGACGAAGGCGTACTTCGCCGAGCACGATTATTTTGGCCTCCCGCGCGAGGATGTCTTCTTCTTCGAGCAGGCGCTCTCGCCGGCGGTGGACTTCCAGGGGAAGCTGCTCCTGGCCGAGAAGGGCGCGGTGGCAATGAGCCCCAACGGCCACGGCGGAGTGCTCCAGGCCCTGAAGGACGGCGGCGCGCTGGCCGATATGCGTCGCCGCGGAATCAAGGTCATCTCTTATTTTCAGGTTGACAACCCCCTCATCAAGCTCGTTGACCCAGCCTTCATCGGCTACCACATCGAGCGCGGCTCGGAGTTCTCGTCCAAGGCCCTCCCCAAGCGCGATGCCGACGAGGGGCTGGGCGTCTTCTGCTCCCGCAACGGCAACCTGCACGTAATCGAGTACAGCCATCTCCCCGACCGCTACAAGTATGCCACGAACGAGCGCGACGAGCTCGTCTTCCTCGCCGGCAGCATCGCAATCCACGCCATCAACGTGGAGTTCTTCGAGCGCGTGTTGGACATGGGCGTCCGCCTCCCCTATCATCCTGCCGTCAAGAGGATCAAGTGCATAGATGACCAGGGGCGGCCGATTGACCCCGAGAGGCCCAACGGCGTGCGCTTCGAGACCTTCATCTTCGACGCCATCCCCTACGCCCGGAACACCCTGGTGCTCATGGTGGACCGCGGGGAGGAGTTCGCGCCCATCAAGCAGAAGGAGGGACCCGATTCGCCTGCCACCGCGCGCCAGGCGCAGATCAACCTCTTCGGGCGCTGGCTGGAGCGGGCGGGCGTGGCAGTGCCGCGCGACGCCAAAGGCGACGTGACGATTCCCATCGAGATCAGCCCTCTCTATGCCCTTGACGCCGACGAGTTGCGCGCCCGCCTGGCCGCGGAGAACCGCCTTGCGCCAGGCACCCGCCTCGCTGCCGAACTCAATCTTCAGCCTTGAATTGCCGGGGCGTATTCGGTATATTCAACCGGCAGTCGGCAATCGCCAATCGGCAGTTGTAATGGGGGCGATGCGCATGATGCGGGTACTTGCGGTGGCGTTGACTCTTGGGGGCCTTTGGGCGTTCGCAGCGGGCGCCACCGCTGGCGAGCCAGCAAAGGGACCCGGCGGCAAGACGGTCCGTGTGGTGGAGTTCGTGCTCCAGGGCGATATCGAGGAGCGGCGCGGGATGGAGATGCCCTTCGGGCCGAAGGAGCACCTCCTGCGCGAGTACACCGCCAGCATCCGCAAGGCCGCCCGGGACGACGAGGTGGCCGCCATCCTCCTGCGGCTGAACCACCCGAGCCTCGGGCTCGCAAAGGTCCAGGAGCTCCGCGATGCCATTGCGGAGGCCAGGGCCGCCAAGAAAAGGGTCTACTGCTACCTGGAGGCGTGCGGGAACGGCGACTACCTGCTGGCTTGCTCGGCGGACAGGGTTTGCGCGGCCCCGGGCGGGATGGTGCTGCTGACCGGCCTTCGCGCGCAGGCGGTGTTCTTCAAGGGCCTTCTCGACTGGGCGGGAGTCAAGGCCGACTTCCTGGCCTTTGGCAAGCACAAGAGCGCCGCCGAGACCTTCACCCGCGACTCGATGTCCGAGGAGAACCGCCAGGTCCTAAACGAGCTCCTGGACGACCTCTACGAGCAGTTCGTCGCCATGATCGCCAAGGGGCGCAACATGACCGAGAAGAAGGTCAAAGAGGTGATAGACAACGGCCCCTACTGTGCGAAGGACGCCCGCATCTTCGGCCTCATTGACGACGTGTCGTACTTCGACCAGTTCGTCGAGTCGCTGGGGAAGGACCTCGGGGGCAAGGTGACGCTGGTGAAGGACTACCACCACATGGGAGAGAAAGGCCCCGACCTCTCGGAGTTGAACCTCTTGACCTTTTTTGCGGCGCTGAAGCCGAGGCCCGACATCCCGGCGACCGACAGGCCCAAGGTGGCCATCGTGTACGCCAGCGGCATGATCCTGATGGGCGACAGCCCGCTCGCCTCAGGGGGCGTGGTCACCGCCGGCGAGATGCAGAAGGCATTCGAGAAAATCCGCGAGAACCCCACCGTGCGGGCCGTGGTGCTGCGGGTGGACAGCCCCGGGGGGTCGGCCCTGGTCTCGGACCTCATCTGGCGCGAGGTGGAGCGGACGCGGAAGGCTGGGAAGCCGGTGGTGGCCTCGATGTCCGACGTGGCTGGCTCTGGCGGCTACTACATAGCGATGGGCTGCGACGCCATTGTCGCCCAGCCCGCCACCATCACCGGCTCGATCGGCGTTTTCGGCGGAAAGCTCGTGTTGCGAGGGCTCTACGACAAGATCGGGGTGACGAAGGAGACGTTCGCTCGGGGCCGCAACGCCACGCTGTTCTCGGACTATGCGCCCTTCTCCGATAACGAGCGCAAGCGGGTGGAGGCGCTGATGCAGGACATCTACAATGACTTCGTCCACAAGGCGGCCCTCGGGCGCAACATCCCCCACGAGAAGATGCAAGAGCTGGCGACTGGGCGCGTGTGGACCGCCCGAGCGGCGAAGGCCGTCGGCCTCGTGGACTCCCTCGGCGGGCTGAAGGAGGCATTTGACCTCGCCGTCGAGAAGGCCGGCCTCAAGGGCAAGGACGTCCAGCCCGTCATCCTCCCCAGGGAGAAGAGTTTCCTTGAAGGTCTCCTGTCGCCTGGCGCCGGCGCATTCCAGATTTCAGATTTCAGATTCCAGATTCCAATCGGCAATCGGCAATTGGCAATCAGCAATGCCCGGCACGTTCTCCAGTTGCTCGCCGCCGAGAACGTCCTCGCCGTGATGCCCTACTTCATCGAGGTCCGGTAGGATGGCAAAGTCGGACAAAGAGTTCGCCCAGATGGCGGTCTCGATGAAGTACTGCACCGCCGCCCAAGCCGAGGAGTGCCTGCGCCTCGTAGCCAAGGCCAAGCAGATGGGCCTCGAGGAAGCCGTCTCGGAGATTCTCATCAAGAAGGGCTACCTCAACCGCGCCCAGGCGAACGCGGTGACGGCCGCCCTCAACGCCCCGCGTATCAGCCGCATCGGCAAGTACCAGCTCATCGCCCGCATCGGCCAGGGTGGAATGGGCACTGTCTACAAGGCGAAGCAGGCGAACCTCGACAAGATTGTGGCCCTCAAGGTCATGGCCCCCAGCCTCGCGCGCCAGCGCGAGTTCGTCGAGCGCTTCATCCGCGAAGCCCACGCCTCGGCCAAACTCAACCACCCCAATGTCGTCCTTGCCCTCGACGCCGGCGAGGCCGACGGCTACTACTACTTTGCGATGGAGTTTGTGGACGGGGAGAACCTTCGGGACGTTCTCGACCGCGACGGGAAGCTGCCGGAGAAGCGCGCGCTGGAGATCGCCCGTGCAATCGCCGCAGCCCTGGAGCACGCCCACGAGAACAACATCGTCCACCGCGACATCAAGCCCGCCAACATCTTCCTCGCCAGGGATGGCACCCCGAAGCTGGGCGACCTCGGCCTCGCCAAGGAAATCCACACCGACAAGAGCCTCACCCAGGCCGGCATCCCGGTGGGCACCCCGTACTTCATCTCGCCCGAGCAGGCCCGCGGCGAGGAGAGCGTGGATGGGCGTGCTGACCTCTACGCCCTTGGTGCAACCCTCTATCGCATGGTCGCGGGCGACGTGCCCTACGATGGCCCCACCAGCGCCATCGTGATGACCAAGCACCTCAACGATCCCATCCCCGACCCGCGCAAGAACACGCCGAGCCTCTCCGAGGCCTGCGTCGCCATCATCCACCACTGCATGCAAAAGCGGCGCGAGGACCGCTACCGCAACGCCAGGCAGTTGCGCGAAGACATCGAGGCGCTCCTTGCAGGCAAGCCGCTCCGCCACGCCTCCAAGCCGCAACTTCGGGCGGCAGCGCTCGCCGACCGCATGGCCGAGCGGCAGGCCCAGGCCGCGGCGTTGCGCCGCAACCTTCTCATTGGGGGCGGCGCCGCCGCTGCCATCATCATCGCCATCATCGTCATCATCACTCTCACCTCAGGCCGCAAGCCCCCGCCGGCCCAGGCCGTCTCCGATGCCAAGAAGACGGCCACCTCGGTTCCAGCCGTGGTCAAGCCGCCCAAGGAGAAAGAGGCCGCCACCAAGACCTCCACCCCCACCAAGACCGTGGCGAAGCCCGATGCGGCGGCTGTCTTCAAGGAGTTGAAGGCCCTTCTCGCCGACTCCGATGACCGCAGCGACGTAGAAGAGCAGATACGCAAGTTTGTGCTCGCCTATCCGGGCACGGTCGCCGCGGCCGAGGCCAAGGCGTTTCTGGCCAACCTCAAGGCCCGCTGGAAGGAGAGGGATGATTTCGCGGCCACGATCGCGGGACACATCAACGCGCGGCGCTTCGCGGAAGCACAGGCAGCTCTCGCCGCCCCACCCATGAAGGAGAAGTCGGAGAAGACGAAGGCCCTGCTCGATGACCTCGCCGGCCAGGTGAAGCGCGCCGCCGCCGAGCACGTCAGCGCCGAGAACGCCAGGGGCGAGGAACTCCTCAAGGACGGGAACATCACGGCAGCCAAAGAGCTCTACGAGCGCCTGGCCAAGCTCGGGTTGCCGGAGGCCACCGCCGCAAGCGAGGCCGCGCTCAAGAAGGTGGCCGAGCTGGCCGCCGCACGCGAACGACGGGCCGCTGGCAATGCCTTCGCCACCATCGTCGCCGACGCAAGGCCGTTGATAAACGCCGGGAAACTCCACGACGCACGCGAGCTCTTCGACCCCGCCAGAGCTGGTGGGAACAAGGCCCTCGCCGACCTCCTCAAGGGTGGGCAGGACGACATTGACCGTCTGGCGGCCCTCTTCGACGATGTGACGAAGGAACTCTCCGAGCGGGCGGCGAACAAGGAGCCTACGCTGATCAGGAAGATTCGCAGGCCCATCACCAAGGTTGAGGACGGCTGGGTCTACTGCGGCGACGGCAGCAGACACCAGACCCAGCAGTTGACGGCGGTGGACCTCGCAGCCCTCGAGTGTGTGAAGGACAGGAAGGTGTTGCTGGGCCTCCTCGAGCTGTACCGCGGGAATTGCGCCGCGGCCAAGACGCTCTTCGACGACAACGCCCCGAAGCCTCCCGATGCCCTCACCGCCCGCTGGCTCCAACAGCTCCAATGGGTGGATGCGCTTGCGAGGGAGGCCGACGCTGCCAAACTTCTCGACGAGGCGAAGAACCTCGCCGCCCAGAACAAGTGGCAGGAGGCCGGCGAGGCCCTCGACAGGCCGGCGCGACAATGCCGCGAGACGGCCTACGTGGAGCAGAAACGCGCCGAGATCGCCGACATCCGCAAGCGCATCGCCGCCGCCACCGTCCGCAAGGAGGTGCCCATCAAGCCCTTCATTGATGTCACCGAAAAATGCCCTGACCTCGCTAACGCTTTCAAGAAGTACAAGATTGCCGGAGGGTGGGTGGTTGACATCAATGGCGACGGCCTGCTGGACATCGCTCTGGACATCCGCCGCAAGCCGGGTGATTCGCCCCTCGTCCCTGTCTTCATCAACGAGACCACGCCCGGCGGCGAGATGGCCTTCCGTGAGGCCACCCAGGAGGCCAGCATAGATGCGGCCGGCATGCACGCCGGCAAGATGGTTGACGAGCCGATCTGCTGGGCAGACCTCGACGGCGACGGCGACCTCGACATCGTGTGCCGCAGTCTCTGGAGGGGCTCGGGCGACGCGCGGCGCCGCGACTACAAGAAGCTCGCCCTCTACGAGAACACGGGCAAGGGGCGCTTCAAGCTCGACCCCGACCGCGCCCTCGCCCCCGACATCGCGAAGACCGCCGCCTACGCCAACTACGGCTTCGCCAACATCGCCGTCCTCGACGCCGACGGCGATGGCCGCCCCGACATCCTTGCCGAATACGTCGGCCCCATCCGCACCCTCTGCCTCTTCACCGCCGTCCCCCACAAGCCCTTCGTCTTCGACGACGCCACCGAGAAGGCAGGCTTCCTCAAGGGCTTCAAGCCCGCCGAGTTCCTCGCAGGCAAGGCCTGGCCCCAATATGTCGTCTTCGACTGCGACGGAGATGACAGGCAGGACATCCTCTACAACTCCGACACCGCGGTGCTGCTTCGGAACGGTGGCCGCCGCGGCTTCGCCCCGTTCCCTGGGGCCGGCCTCACCTACCAGACCTATGCCTCCCACGCCACCAGCAACAGCCCCATCATCATCCCCGCCGTCGCCGACTACGACAGCGACGGGAAGATCGACGTCTTCATCCCACAGCAGGGCCAGAACCTCCTGATGCAGGGCCAGGGCGACGGAACGTTCAAGGACGTGCTACACACCACCGGCCCGATGGCCACCCACAGAGCCGACAGCCTCTGGGCCACCTGGGGCGACGTGAACAACGACGGGCTGCCCGACCTCTTCGTGTGCAATGCCGACGTGCGCAACCGCCTCTACATCCAGATGCCCAACCATGCCTTCGCCGACAAGGCCGACGAGTACGGCGTCGCCGGCGAAAAAGGCGAGAAGACCAACTTCGGCCTCTTCGCCGACTTTGATAGGGACGGCGACCTCGACCTGATCGTGCTGCGCGAGGGCGGCCGCAGCCAGCTCCTCCTCAACCCCTTCGTCGAGGGTGATAACCGCTACTACGTCAGCGTCATCGTGCGCCCGCCGCTTGGCGCGCTAGGCGCAAAGGTCTTCCTCTACCAGCTCCCAGGCGAGCAGGTCGTCGGCTGCCAGCAGATCGCCCGCGTCGAGGGCTTCAACCGCCAGACGCCCCCCGAAGCCTTCTTCGGAGTCCCCACCCCCGGCGAATACGGCGTCAAGGTTGTCCTCAGCAATGGCGCAGTTGTCCGCCAGCGGCTCACGGTGAGGCCCAACGCCCGCAACGAGCTCACCATCGGCAAGGAGGCAAAGTGAGCCAGCCGCTCGGGGGCAATGGAGGCTTTCTCAGGAGCAATACGATGGCTAGCAAGCTGCGCGTGGTTGGCGTCCTGTTGCTGCTCGTGGGCATCGGCCTGGGAGTCTTCGCTCTGTGCGGGCCACGAGCCAAGGGGGAGGTCACTTGCCGCATGCAGGCCAAAGACCGCCTCATCACCGGCGTCTACAAGTCGTACGGTGTCAAGGACTGCATCGTGCCGATGTGGCTGGCGAAGACAGTATTCCGCAACGGCACGAACGGGCGCATCACGAAACTTCGATTCCGCTACAAGCTCGGGGAGTACGCCGACTGGTCGCCCTGGCATCAGTATGAGGCAGTGGACCCGACGCAGACCGTGGTGGACCTCTATCATCCTATCCTGAGCAGCGCTTGCGCACGCCTGACCAGCCGCACGCCAGCCGAGCTCCAGATGGAATGCGAGTATCTTGATCCCTTGGGCAAGAAGCAGGAGCGCCAGGAGACCAGGCAGATCACGCTCCTGGGCCGCCACGAGTTCATATTCTCGGACCTCACGGCCGAGGAGCGTACGGACTCATTCCAGGACTTGGACACCTACTCGCCGCTTCTTGCGGCCTGGGTGTCACGCCAGGATGACCCGGTGAGCCGGCTGGCCTCCATGGCCAACAAGCGCGCCGGTGGCATCGGTGCCTCGCAGGATGACGAGAGTTGCCTCAAGGTCATGCGCGAGCTCTACGAGATCATGCGCACCATCGGCATTTCCTACCAGCACCCCCAGGCCCTTGCCGACCCCAATATGTCGTACGACAGCAAGCTCGTGCAGAGCCTGCAATACCCTCGCGACACCATCCAGAAGAGAAGCGGCACGTGCATTGACCTCGCCATCCTGTACGCCGCTCTCCTCAACTCCGTCAATATCCCGCCGCTGCTCGTCTCTATGGACGGCCACTGCTTCCCGATGGGGCAAACGCCCAGCGGCAAGCTTGTGCCCGTAGAGGCCACCGGCGTCGGCGACGGCGGCGCCAACTCCATGGGCTTTGCCCAGGCCTGCGAGAGCGGCATGAAGACCTGGAACAAGGTCAACCAGACAGGACGCTTCAACGTCATCAATGTCCGCGACTGTTGGGTCAACGGCGTGTCCAATCCCGAACTCGACCCTCTGCCCCCCGACATCCTGGAGAAGTGGGGCATCACCCAGCTCGTGGAGGGTGGCGGGCGGCCCGTCGTCCGGCCCCAACCCCTTGCGCCACCCCAAGGCGAGCCCGAGGAACCGCCCCCAGCCCAGCATCCCATCGCTGGGCGGTGGACATATTTCCTCACGGCGCAGAATGGCATGGTCACACAGGGCCAATTCCAGATAGCCGTGCAGGGCACACAGGTCACCATCGTCGCCACGTCGTCGTATCGCGGGCCAGGCCCCGATGGCCTGGTGCACCAGTACGCCGAGCAGTGCAACTTTTTCGGCACGATCAGCGGCCGGAACATCACCGCCGTATGCAACAACCCGACGATCACGCTCGATGGCATGCAGGTGCCGGCGCAAGGACTGCCGTGGCGCCTCACCCTCGCAGTGGCCGCCGACGGCCGCTCGATGCAGGGCCAGGTCGCATACTCCATCGGCGGCGTCACCGCCGCCGTCTCCGCGCAACGCTGACCCAACCGAGCACAGGAGGCCCGAGATGATCCAGAAATCCGAAATCCAGAATCCGAAATCCGAAATCGTCCTTGCGCTCCTCCTCGTCGCAGACCTTGCCGCGCACGCCTTGGCCGGCAGCGATAGGGAAGTGATCTACGACGGCAGCTTCACCCTCAAGCCCAACGGCGACATGGCTGTTGTCACGAAGCTCATCATGCCCATGGTGCAGTACCAGCGCCTGCGCCAAAGCATCCCAAACCTCTATCTCATGATGCGCGGCCTCGCCTCCAGCCGAGCCGACACCGAGGTGGTGGACAAGAAGTCCGAGTGGGACGACGCGAACCGGACCATCACCTTCTCGATGACCGTGCTGGGCGCGGCAAAGAACATGGGCACACACTGGGAGATCCCCGTAGTCAAGGGCGCCCTCTTCACGAACTTCAACGAGAAGGAGCGGACGTTCTACTTCAACGAGGCCGCCAGCGGCCCCTTGGGCGACATCCGCGGCACCACACGCGGCATCCTGCCCGAAGGGGCCACGCAGGCCAAGTGGGACCCTTCCCGGCGCGTTGTGACCTATGTGATGCCCGCTCCCAAGAGCGTCGGCACCGCCAACACCGCCTTGCTTATCCCCGGAGCAGTGGTCTCCGCGTTGGGGCTGCTCTTTCTTCTTGCCTCGTTCTTCGTCGCTCGCAAGCCTCAGCCTGCGGTTGCCTGGCAAACTCCCCCTTCTCCTCCGCTGCCACCACCGCCGCCGGGCCAGGCCCCTCCCCCCTTCCCAGGGCGTTAGCCGCATGCACTTTGCACACTTCCCGCCAGGCCGGCCCGTTGCCCTTGTCCTGTGCCTCCTTCTCGTGCCCAGCTTGCAGCCTGGCTCAGGATGCGCAGCGGACGACTTGGACGCCGCAGAGCAGGCGGGTACGGGCGCGCTCTTCCGCCTCGTCGTCGCCGACAAGCCGGCCGAGGGCATCGCCTCGCGTCTCTTCTGGCGTTACATCCCTGCCTACACTGCCGCCGAGACCTCTCCCGTCCGCATCCAGCTCGATGGTGACGACGTAATTGCCCCGCGCCAGACGCCCGATGAGGCGGGCCTGGGCATGCGCACCTCCTACCCTACCGCGGGGCGCAGGGAGCTTCGCGAGGGCCAACATATCATCAACCCCGGCAACATCCCGCTTGTGGTCAAGGGCGGCAGGCCTCAGTCCCCACACCCGGCCCTTCAGTTTGCCGATGGCGAGGTGCGCATTCGCTGCGCCCCCGTCCGCTTCGATTCGGTCGACGCTGCCGGTTCGCCAGTCCCCTCTCCAATTTCCGTGCGGTTTGGCCAGATGCCCCTGCTGCGGCAGGAGACCCGCTTCAACCCCCTCATCATCTGGCTCCCGGTCGGCGTCAAGTACAGCTCCACCTTCGGCGACTTCACGCTCACCCCCGATGGCAAGGTTGAGGCCTCGGCACTCGCCGAGGGCGTGACCAGCGTTGGCAACGGCCTCCGCCTAAGTCTCAAAGACATTCGCACTGCGGTCTCCAGGCCATATCTTCACACTGGCGATGGCCCGAAGCCCCCACTGGGAGCGGTGTGGCTCGTCTCGCATCGTGGCCGAAGTGTCTTTGCCGAGCATGAGGAGGTCACCTTTGCCATAATCGCCTCCCGCGGGCACAAGGGCGGCGAGGCAACAGTTCTCTGCGCGCCGGCGGAGCCGCCTGGCGCCAAGGCCCTGGTCCTGGGCAAGCTCATCCTGCCCCCCGTGGAGCAGCCCGACTTCGATTCTCGCCTCGTGACCATCCGAATGCGCGACATCCCGGCTGGCGACTACCGCCTGACGGTGGAGGCGGACGGCACGCGAAGCGAGCCGCTTCCCATCACAATAGTGCCCTGGCATTCTCGCAGCCCCTTCTTCGTCCACACAATGAGCTGCTGCACCGGCTGTTGGCCAACAAGCGACGAGGGGCTAGAAGTGCTCCGCAGTGCGGGCGTCGAGATGGCCTCCTGCACGGGCCACGCGAGCATCCTCGACACACGAATGCCGCGGCCGGACCCCGCGGCGCTCAAGAACCTGGCCGGCCCCGCCGAGCTTTCGGTTCGCCCCGCCCCCAACGACGTGCTTCTCGAGCGCCTCCTCCGCCACCGGATTCGCCTGATTGACCTCACGGTCTGCCGAGCCGCCTATTTCTACAACGAGGGCCTCTCCTGGCACCACAGCTACAAGCCAACCGTTGACCGCATGGTCCGAAACATGCAGCTCTTCACGCAGCAGACGGCCGACTATCCCTCGTTCTTTGGCGTCAACTACGCCTGGTTCCCAGTGCTCGGCGGCTATGTGGAGGGCGGGGTGCCCACCGACGCTCACGTTGGCGATCGCAACCGCGCCCTGGCCCAAGCACTTGTTGACGCCGGCTTCCGAAACCCTACCCGCGATGAACGAAAGTGGTATCAGGAGAACAAGTTCTCGGCCGATGCTGCGACGCGCGAGAAAGCGTTGAAGCTTATGCAGGACGCTGTGGACTACTGGCAAGCCCAGAACCGCCTCGGTTTTGCCCGCCACAACAGACTTTACAACGAGGCTATCCGCCAGGTGCGGCCCGAGACGGTTTGCACGCTCTTCGAGAACGCCGGCCACGACGCCGCCAAGCCCACCCGCTACCTCTTCGCCGACATGGCTGCCTCCTGCTACGAGACCTACACCGACTTCGGCAACTGGCCAATGTCCGCCGCCTTCGCCACTGATTGGGCAAAGGGCAACTTCCCGGGTCAGCCCGTGTGGCTCACCACCTGCTGGGGCACGTCCTCCGAGGGGAAGATGAAGGACCTCTTCCACGCCTTTGGCCGTGGACTCGATGGCGGCGGCGTGCCCATGCAGGCCGAAGCGGGTCTTGAGGAGCTAGCCCGCCGCGGCACAGGCATGGCCTTCTGCGGCCAATACGGCGCAATCGCCACGCGAGCAAAGCCCGACCCCCGCTTCGCCATTCTCGCCACAGATGCCGAACAGGTGTTCGGCGACCGCGCCATGTACGCCTGCCACGCGATGTACTGCCACCTCACCCGCCTCGGCTGCGCCCCCGTCATCGTAGCCGAGCAGGATGTGCTGAAGGCCGGCATCCCCGCCACGGCTAAGGTGCTCGTCGTCGTCCGCCAGCAACAGCCTTGGGTGCCTGCCACGCTGAAAGCAATCCAGATGTTCCAGAAGGCCGGCGGCAAGGTGGTGATGACGGGCGACTGCCTGGCCAAGGTGCCCGACGCGCTCGTGGTGGACAAGCCCATCAAGCACATCTGGCAGATGCAGGGCTTCGGAGCTAAGAGCCACGCGGCCCTCTGGGAGGACTTCGATGCCAACTGGCGGCAACCTCTCTCCGACGCCCTCGCCAAGACCGGCATCACACCCCTCGCTACCACCGACCCCGACCGCGCCATCGTCCTTACTCTCGACGCCCCGCCGATGCGCTACGTGGTGGTCATCGCCGACGTGAAGGGCAAGCACTCCGACTTCTTCGAGCCGGCCGAGAAGCTCCCCGTGTCCCTTGACGGCACGGGCTGGACCATCCGCGACCTCGTGAAGCAGAAGACCCTCCATGGCTCCGAAAAGGGCGGCCGAACTGAGGTCCTAGTTGATCTCATCACCGAGCCGACAACGGTGCTGGCCCTCTGCAAGCCAGCGCCCAGGGCCGTACGCCTCAAGGTACGGGAGGCGCCCCGCCTCGGCTCCACGCTCGCCTTCTCTTGCGATGTGGTCGCCGGCAGGAATGGCCCAACTCTTGGTCCTGTCCCCGTCCGTTACACGATTCTTGACCCAACCAGCAAGCTCCGGGCTACCTTGCACAGGGCTGCCGGGGAAGAGGCCACGTTTCAGCTTCCTGCGCTCGACACGCCGGGGACGTGGAAGCTCTGTGCTCAGGAACTCATCACCGGCCTCACCGCGCAACTCGACCTCCCCGTTGCCCCGGCCGAATCATCACGGACGGTTAGTCCTGTCCGCGATGTCCATATCGTCAACGAAGACCATCTCCGAGCCTTCCTCAAGCGGTCGGGCGAGAAGTGGGTCATTGTCGAGCCCAACCAGGCGGCGCTCTTGCCCATTGCGACGAAGCTGGCCGAGGCGCTGAAGGCCAGACTCTGGCAGGTCAAGCCCGAGGAATTCGACTCCATCCCCATCCGCTGGTATCCCCGCCCTGAGGACACTGCGCGGCTGAAGGAGATCGAGGCCGGCCGCCTCATCGGTTACCGCGAGAATCTCCGGCCCTACATCAACAAGGCAACGCGCCAGCACGAGCCCGAGCGCGGTGGCTACGCTGAGATCGAGCCGCTCTGGATGGTGGGGGCCGATTGCGTCGTCTTCTCCGGCGGGATGCTTGCGGAGAGCCTGCGGGCTGTGACACCTTGGATGGAAACGCCGAATGTCCCCGGGCGCGGCCAGGGGCGGCTTGTCATCTGCTTCAGCCCTTTCATGGCCGACCGCCAGGTCGTGGCAGTCGTCGGCAACGACCTGGAAGGCATCGCCAAAGCCGCAGACCGGCTTGCCGCGGCCCCCCGGAGCTTGGCCGCTGGCCCCGAAAACCGGAAACCGATAGCCGAGAACCGCTGGGCCATCTCCACCACAGGCTCTCAGCCAACCGCTGTTCCCCAGCCCTACCTCAACTACACTCCCATCCGCCGCTTCCGACGCCTCCTCGCCACAGGCGATGGCAAGGTCGTGGCCATCCTCAGCGGCAAGAAGGACACAGTGGCCTTCGTGGACGAAGCCGGCAAGGTGACAGCCACCGTGGCAGAGGAGTGTCCGCAGCTTTCGCAGGCGCAGATTGATGTCCACGGCCGCCTGTGGAACCACGAGCTCAGGGTCACGGCCACCCACCCCGGCTGGCACTATCCGACGGCTCACGACATCATCCTGCGGTGCATCGGCACCGACGGCACCCTAGCTGCAACGGTGACCGCGTATTCAGGGCCGACGGAACGGTTCCCGCCCGACTACCCCGGGGGGTTCCGCATCGCGCCCGACGGCGTCAGGGCAGCATTAGGCAGGCCGGCAGGGATGCTCATCGGCAAGCTCGGCGAGACCACCTGGGCGCGTTACGATGACGTGCCGCATGTCCGCTTCCGCCACGAGATTCGGACGCCGCGATTCCCCGTCGGGGCTGCCTTCTCACCCGACGGCCGCTACCTGTTCTTCACAATGGACACCCGCCCCCGCTTCAGCGGCATGGGCTACCCGGCCTTCGTCCCGACCTCCTGTGAGGCGATTCTTCTCGAAGTGGCGACAGGCAAGGTGGTGTGGCGCCTGCGAGAGGACAAGGAGCGTCGCTCGCCCTATGCTGCCCTCACCGGCTTTGCTGCCGTGGCCAGGGACGGCGTGGCAACCGCCCTTGCCGACTTTGATGGCGTAGTGTACGTCGTGGACAAGGCAGGCAAGGTCACAGCGCGCGATGAGGTGGCCGTTGAAGGCACGAAGGACGACGGCCGCGGCCGCCTCGGCCCACGCCAAGGCATCGGCACCTGGATCGCCGACAATGGTTCGACCGCTGCCTTCGGCTTCAAGAACCTCCTCCTCATCGCCAGGGACGGCAAGGTGGCGCGTGTGCCCTGTCCTGGGCTATCTTCGGGCTGCGTAAGCCTTGACGGCTCGCTTGTGGTTGTTGGCACCGCGGCGGGCGTAGTGAAAGCATTCGGCCCCGAGGGCGCGCCCAAGTGGACTGCGAGAGCAGGCGGGGTTGACCCCTTTGTGGCGGCTACGAAGGCAGGCACCCTTGTCGGCACGAGCGATGGCCTGCTCGTCTTGCTGGATACCGCGGGCAGGGAGCTCCGCAGGACGAATGTGGCCGAAGCCGCCGACCGCGAGAGGCACGAGATACGGGCTGAAGCACGCACTACGAACTATCCAGCACCGTGGGAGTGCCGCGGCCCAGGCACCCTGGCCCTCGCCAAGGAGCGCCTTGCTGCCAGACAGGTGGGCGCCTGGAAGCCGGCAGGGGAGGCGAGGAAGGCTTTTGGGCTGACCTTCTATCCCACTGCCAGCCCCATTGAGCTTGCGCCACCAGAGAACAGCAGCAATGAATTCTTCCTGCACCTTGTCTATCGCCGGCCTGAGGGCAACAAGAAGCTCTCGGTGGTCACTGAGGCGTAGGAAGGCCGCGAGGAGTTCTTCCTTGACCTTTCAACGCCCGAGTACCGCGAAGTCGCCATCCCGTTCCGCGGCAGGGACGGCAGGGTCAGGGTGCTCTCGGACGGCCCTGTTGAGCTTGCCGATTGCTCGCTGTGGGCCTTCCGCTGGCCGAGCGCGAACGTCGCCTACGTGAGGCCGCCAGGCGGCACAGGCGCTGAGATTGCCAAAGAGGAAGGCCACGACGCGGGCGGCGCACTCACCGAGCTTGAGGGCGATTCCGCAGCACCCGGCGCAATGAAGGACTGCGCGATCTGGTGGTTCAACACCGATCCTGACTCCGTGGCGGGTCACTGGCTCAAGCCGGTGGTGGACGCGCTGGAGGCTGTTGACGGCAAGCGATTTGGCGGGGGCAAGATGAAGCCCTGGGCCAGCGCCGTCGGCCACTTCGCCCCATACCGCGGCTCGTGGCTCACTGTGGACCTCAAGACGCCCACGAAGCTCACCCTCGTTGCCACCTACGACCGCGTCACCAAGCAATCCGAGGTGGCCACGAATCTCTGCGTCTTCACGGGCTTCGACCCCAGCGACTCCCGAAGCGGCACGGTGCTCTCCGGCACGGTGGGAAACGACCAGTTCTGGCGTCTCTTCATCCTTCGCGGGGAACCCATCCGCATTCTCGGCGTCCACGCCTACACGAGCGACAACGCGCCCAGCGGCCTCAGCGAGGTCGAAGCATACAAGTAGCCCCAGCTCTGACAGCCACCGCCGCCCAGGGCTTTCATTGCGGTCCAAAGGAGCTACACCATGCTGGAGAAGCTCGACCTGTCGCGCAAGGTGTCGAAGGGCGACTACAAGAAGGCAAAGGACGCCCTCGACCTGCGGCTCGCGGCACTCCAGCGCAAGGCGAAGGACCTGCGCATCCCCACCATCATCGTCTTCGAGGGCTGGGGCGCCTCAGGCAAGGGCACCCTCATCAATGAGCTGATCCTCCCCCTCGACCCCCGCGGCTTCAACGTCTACAGCACCCTTGCCCCCACCGAGGACGAGGCCCTTCACCCCTTCCTGTGGCGCTTCTGGCCCCGCACCCCGGCCCGCGGGCGCATCGCCATCTTCGACCGCTCCTGGTATCGCCGCGTGCAGAACGACCGCGTGGACGGCCTGGTCAAGGGTCGGGCGCTTCAGCAGGCCTTCGAGGACATCGTATCCTTCGAGCGCCTCCTGGCCGATGATGGCTACGTCATCCTCAAGTTCTTCCTCCACATCTCCCGCAAGGAGCAGAAGCGGCGCTTCAACAAGCTCGAGGCCAACCCAGCCACCGCCTGGCGTGTCACCAAAGCCGACTGGCGCAACCACAAACGCTACGACGCGCACCTGGCCGCCATCGAGGACATGCTGGCGAAAACCGACTCCGACTTCGCTCCCTGGACAGTCGTGGAGGCCCACGACCAGCGCTTCGCCACGCTGAAGATCTTCGAGACCGTGGTCGGCGCACTCGAGCGCCGCGTCGCGGCCGCCGAGCTGCCAGACAAACACAGGCCCGCTCCCGCAGTCCCAGCCCTGCCAAGGCCAGAGGCACTCAAGGCATCCATCCTGGACGGCGTGGACATGTCCCCCAAACTCGACCTCGATACCTACCGCAAGCGCCTCAAGAAGGCCCAGCAGCGCGTCCGCGAGCTCGAGTACGAAATCTACCGCCGTCGAGTCCCCGTCGTCATCGCCTTCGAGGGCTGGGACGCCGCCGGCAAGGGCGGCAACATCCGCCGCCTCACCCAGAACCTCGACCCCCGCGGCTACACGGTCATCCCCATCGCTGCGCCCAATGATGCTGAGAAGGCCCACCACTACCTCTGGCGTTTCTGGACCCAGATGCCCAAGGCCGGCCACATCGCCATCTTCGACCGCTCCTGGTACGGCCGCGTCATGGTCGAGCGAGTCGAGGGCTTCTGCTCCGAAGCCGAATGGAAGCGCGCCTACCGGGAAATCAACGACATGGAGCACCACCTTGCCCACTTCGGCGCCATCATCCTCAAGTTCTGGCTCCACATCACCAAGGACGAACAGCTCCGCCGCTTCAGAGAGCGCCAGCGCCTAGCCCACAAACAGTGGAAGATCACCGAAGAGGACTGGCGCAACCGCGAGAAGTGGGACCAATACAAGGCCGCCGTCGAAGAAATGCTCTTCCGCACCAGCACCCCCTACGCCCCCTGGACCATCGTTGAGGCCAACTGCAAATGGTTCGCCCGCATCAAAGTCCTCGACACCGTCATTGAGGCGATTGAGCGGCGCCTGGAGAGTTGAGGAGCGGCCACATGCTCGCTAAGGTCGCATCGGTCGGTGTCCTTGGGATCGAGGCGTATCCCATCGAGGTCGAGTGCAACGTGCACCACGGCCTGCCCGGCCTGGCCATGGTGGGGCTGCCAGATACGGCGGTGAAGGAATCCACGGAACGGGTCGGCACAGCCATCCGCAATTGCGATTACCACTGGCCGCGCGGCCGCGTGACCATCAACCTCGCCCCCGCCGATACCCGCAAGGAAGGCCCGGCCTACGACCTGCCCATCGCAATCGCTATGCTCGTGGCGGGCGAGCAGCTTGCGCCCGTCCGACTGCACGAGTTCGCAATCGTCGGCGAGTTGGCCCTCGACGGCGCGGTCCGCCCAGTAAGAGGCGTGCTGCCGATGGCCCTGGCGGTGCGGGAGGCGGGCCTGAAGGGCTTCATCGTGCCCGAGGCCAACGCTGCCGAGGCGGCGGTCGTGCAGGGGCTCGATATCTACCCCGTCTACAGCCTCAACGAGGCGGCTGGCATCATCTCGGACCGCGCCATCCTCGAGCCAAAGAAGGTGGACATTGCGGCCATCTTCGCCCAGCACGCGCACTACGAGGTCGACTTCTCCGACGTTCGCGGCCAGGAGCACGCGAAGCGCGCACTCGTCGTCGCCGCCGCAGGCCACCACAACGTCCTGATGATCGGCCCGCCAGGCAGCGGTAAGACGATGCTCGCTCAGCGCCTCCCCACCATCCTCCCGCCGCTCACACTCGAAGAGGCGCTCGAAACCACCAAAGTCTACAGCGTTGCGGGCGAGCTCAAGCCCGGCCAGCCGCTCCTCGCCATCCGCCCCTTCCGCGACCCGCACCACACGACGAGCGACGTCGCCCTCATCGGCGGCGGTTCGAACCCGCGGCCGGGCAGCGTCAGCCTCGCACACAAGGGCGTCCTCTTCCTCGACGAGTTGCCCGAGTTCAGGCGTTCCGCCCTCGAAACCCTTCGCCAGCCCATCGAGAACGGCACCATCACAATCTCGCGGGCGCTCATGACCGTCCAGTTCCCCGCCGAGATCATGGTCGTGGCCTCGATGAACCCCTGCCCGTGCGGCTACTATGGCGACCCGAAGCGGGAATGCCGCTGCACGGTGGGCCAGATTCGCAACTACCTGGCCCGCGTGAGCGGCCCGCTGCTGGACCGCGTGGACATCCACGTCGAGGTGCCGCGAGTGCCCTACCGCGACCTGCGCGACCGCCGCGAGGGCGAGGGCAGCGAGCGGATGCGGGCGCAGGTCATCGCCGCCCGCGAGCGGCAGAGAGCGCGCTTTGAGGGCAGCCGCATCAGGTGCAACGCCCGCATGACCAACCGCCAGATAGCCAAGCACTGCCAGCTTGACGCCGACACGGAGGCATTGCTGGAGCAGGCGATGGCCCAGCACGCCTTCTCCGCCCGCAGCTACACCCGCATCCTCAAGGTCGCCCGCACCATCGCCGACCTCGCCGGCGACGACCGCGTCCGCCTCGAGCACGTCACCGAGGCCATCCAGTACCGCACCACCGAGCGCCACTTCTGGCGCTAGACCGCCCACAGCGATTCCCGGCCGTTGTGGCTGCAAGCGTCACGCTTGTGTACTGCGTTCCCATTGTGCTGGGCAGGCAAGCGAGACGCTTGCCGCCACAACGACCCGAATCATCGAGAACCGTTCTTCAGGCAGGGAGGGTCCACGGTTCGCGGTAGACGCGGCCGAGGAGGCGGTTGGCCTCGTCGTCGCCGGTGAATTGCTTTCTCGTTTCGTCCCAGTGGAGCGTGCGTCCGCCAAGAAGCAGGCTAATGCGGCCGAAGAACATTGGAGCGGTCATATTCACAACATAGGGGAGGTTGCTTTCGGTGAGCGCTCTGGTCTTGACGCAGTCAAAGAAGTTCCGCTCGTGGCCGGGCGAGCGAGGGATGCTGTGCGGCACAGTGGTGATGTCCCGAAGCACCTGGCCCCCCAGGAATACCTCCCTGTTGCCGTAGTCGCACACGAGCGCGCCGTTCGTGCCCTCGAACCAGCAGCCAATCCCCTCCCCTACCCTTCCTGGCGCGTTCGGGCGGCGAGAGGTCCAGAGGTACTTCGGGCCGTTGGGGAACTCGATGGCCACGTCAATCCACTTCGGCGCGTCGGCCATGCCCTCGGACTGGAGCTCGCCGCGGGCCGTTATGGTGCTGGGGGCGCCGAGGTCGAGTGCCCAGAACGCTATGTCGCTGATGTGGCACCAGAAGTCC
>FWPV01007543.1_pt1 | contig 19660 bp, 14 predicted proteins | sample 2228371 | NCBI WGS metagenome assembly FWPV01 (sample SAMEA103939776, study PRJEB20133) | metagenome
CTTCAGGTTTGGTATAATTACTTGCCGTTGCCCAAGCCGCAACTGCTTCGAAATTGAGTTTCGAATACGCAATACGCGATACCCATCGTATCCCGTATTGCGTATTTTGATGAGGTAATTTTTTATGGATATTGGCAACATACAACACGTTGATATTGACCAGCAAATGCGCGACGCCTTCATAGACTACGCCATGAGCGTCATCGTCGCCCGCGCCCTGCCCGACGCCCGCGATGGACTCAAGCCTGTCCACCGCCGCATCCTCTACGCCATGTCAGAACTCGGCTTGCGCGCCAACGCCCCCTTCAAAAAATCGGCCCGCATCGTTGGCGAAGTGCTGGGTAAATATCACCCCCACGGCGACTCAGCCGTATACGAAGCCATGGCCCGCATGGCCCAACCCTTCTCCATGCGCTACCTGCTGGTAGATGGCCAGGGCAACTTCGGCTCTATTGATGGCGACGCCCCCGCCGCCATGCGCTACACCGAAGCCCGCCTGCACCGCCTGGCCGAAGAAATGCTCACCGACATAGACAAAAACACCGTAGATTTCGGCCCCAACTTCGACGACTCGCTCCAGGAACCCACCGTCCTGCCCAGCCGCATCCCCAACCTGCTGCTCAACGGCGCTTCGGGCATTGCGGTAGGCATGGCCACCAACATCCCCCCCCACAACCTGCGTGAACTGGCCGCCGCCATCATCTACCTCATTGACCACTACGACCGCCTCGAAGAGATCACCATCGAAGACCTGATGAAGTACATCCCCGGCCCCGACTTTCCAACCGGCGGCGTCATCATCGGGCGCGAAGGCATCCTACAAGCCTACGGCACCGGGCGGGGGCGCCTGGTGCTGCGCGGCATGGCCCACATCGAAGAGATAAAAGGCGGGCGTCACCAAATCGTCATCACCGAAATCCCCTACCAGCTCAACAAAGCCAGCCTCATCGAACGCATTGCCGAACTGGTGCGCGAAGAAAAATTGGATCAAATCTCCGACCTGCGCGACGAAAGCGACCAGCGCGGCATGAGCATCGTCATCGAACTCAAGCGCGGCGCCCAACCCAAAAAAGTACTCAACCAACTCTACAAATACACCGCCTTGCAATCTACCTTTGCCGTGCAAACCCTGGCCCTGGTAGAAGGCGAACCGCGCCTGCTGCCCCTCAAACGCGCCCTGCACATCTTCATCGAACACCGCCAAACCGTCATCACCCGCCGCACCCGGCACGACCTGGAAAAAGCCCGCGCCCGCGCCCACATCCTGGATGGCTACCTGATCGCCCTCGCCAACCTCGACGCCGTCATCCAAACCATCCGCCAGGCCGCCGACGCCGAAGAAGCCAAAGCGCAACTGGTTGCCCGCTTCAAACTCACCGAAATCCAGGCCCAGGCCATCCTCGACCTGCAACTGCGCCGCCTCTCTGCCCTGGAACGCTGGAAAATCGAAGAAGAAGCCCGCCAAATCCGCGAACAAATTGCCTACTACGAAGACCTGCTGGCCAACCCCGGCAAAATTCTCAACCTCATCAAAGAAGACATGCGCGACCTGGCCGAAAAATACGGCGACGAGCGCCGCACGCGCATCGCCGCCGAAGCCAGCGAAACGCTCAACGAAGAAGACCTGGTGCAAGACGAAGCCGTACTCATCTCCATCACCCAGCGCGGCTACATCAAGCGCGTGCTGGCCAGCGCCTACCGCCCCCAAGGCCGCGGCGGACGCGGCGTAACCGGGCACACCACCAAAGACGAAGACGAAGTCCTCATCATGCTGCCGGCCCGCACCCTGCAAACCGTGCTGTTCTTCTCAGACAAGGGCAAAGTCTACTCAGAAAAAGTCTACCAAATCCCCGACGCCGACCGCACCGGCAAAGGCATACCCATCATCAACATTCTCTCTCTCGGCCCTGGCGAGCGCATCACCGCTGCCATTGCCGTGCCCGACTTCGGCGCGCACAACTACTGCACCATGGCCACGGTCAAAGGCAAAATTAAACGCGTAGACCTGGAAGAATTTGCCTCGGTGCGCCCCTCTGGGCTGATTGCCATCACCCTCGAAGACGACGACCAGCTGGGCTGGGCCCACCTCACCAGCGGCAAAGACGAAATCCTGCTCATCACCGAGCAAGGCCAGGCCCTGCGCTTTAGCGAATCGAGCGTGCGCCCCATGGGGCGCGCCGCCGCCGGGGTACAGGGCATCCGCCTCGCACAGGGCGACCGCGTCGCCAGCATGGAAGTCGTCGAACCAGGCGGCTCGCTGCTCATTGTCACCACCCAGGGGTACGGCAAACAAACCCCGCTCGACCAGTACACCCTCAAAGGACGCGCCACCGGCGGCAATGCCACCATTGACCAAAAAGCCCTCTCGGTCACCGGTCCCATCACCGCCGCCCGCGTGGTGCAGCAATCTGACGACCTGACGCTCATCTCGTCCAACGGCATCGTATTGCGCCTGAAAGTAAAAGAAGTAAAACAAGCCGGGCGCGTCACACGCGGCGTGCGCATCATGCGCCTGCAGCAAGGCGATACAGTTGCCACCGTAGCCCGCATTGCCGCAGCCGACCTGAAGCGCGCCGGGGCAAAAATAAACGGCAACGGCGATACCCCCGCCTCAGAACCCCAACCCGCGCTGCTATAACCCACACCAGAAATCAAAAAGTCCGCCCAGGCAGGCGGACTTTTCTTTTTCTAACATGCTCACAACGGCAAATACAGGCTGCCTGTAATCAACAAAAACATCGTCCCCAAAACACACACCATCATAAAAAACAGCAGCGAAATGATGAAACGCTGCACCGCATTCATGCCCAAAAAGTTGCTGCTATCAAAAGTCCAGCCATCCTCATCGGCGCGCCCTTTCTGGCTGGGGGCGGCATCGTCCACAAAAGTGCTTTGCGGCGCTTCATCATCATCTTTGAAGAACGAATAGGATGAATCTTTGGAACTGTTGAACATAATCGCCTCATGCAAATTTTCTCACAGTATATCACACGCGCGCCGGACGAAGATGCACCTCGCCATGTCGAATAGATTGCAGAACACCAGGAGATGTCTCCAGCCGCAGGCTGCCATCTGCCCCCAGGCCGCGCACCACGCCCATCAACGGCGGCTCAGAATCGCGCCCCACCTGCACCGGCTCGCCGGTATACGCCAGGCGCCGCTCCCAGGCTGAAATGAACGCCGCCTGCCCCAGCAAAGCGCGCCAACGCACCAACGCCGCCAAAATATCCCGCAGCAAAACCCAGCGATCTACCGCCCCACCTGCCTGAGCCACACTGGTCGCCGGGAAGCGCACCTGGTCATCGGGCGGCGTTGATTCGGGCAGCACGTTCACGCCCATGCCCAACACCAGGCTATCCAGGCGCTCCCCCATCCAAACGCTTTCAACCAGCACACCGGCCAGTTTGCGCCCTTGCGCCAAGACATCATTTGGCCACTTGATTTGCGCCGTCACACCATGCGCCTCTAACGCATCGCACAGCGCCAGCGCCCCCAGCCCCGATACCAGCGGCGGCAGGTCTTGCTCGCGGCGGGTAGGGCGCAGCACCAGGCTAAAGGCCAGCGCCGACCCCGGCGGGGTAAGCCACTGCCGCCCCATGCGTCCGCGCCCCTGGGTTTGCGCATTTGCTGCCACCAGTGCAAAATCTGGCGCGCCCTGGGCCGCCCAGGCCAGGGCCTCGTCATTGGTCGAACCAATTGTTTCAAAATAGCGCAGCCCGCCCAGGGGCAGGCTGCCAAGCATACGCTGCAAATCACGTGCGTTCATGGTTCCGATCTTACGGCAAGACATACCAGGGGTTGACAAACCCGCCGCCCTGACGCACCTCAAAGTGCAGGTGCGCGCCAAACGAGTTGCCGGTGTTGCCTGCCCGCCCAATCAACTGCCCGCGCGAAACGCTCTGACACACCGAAACATTACGCACGCTCAGGTGGGCATATAACGTAGCATAGCCGTTGCCGTGGTCAATCTGAATGACGTTGCCGTAGCCATAGTTCCAGCCGCCAGCGGACATGGTCACCACGCCGCTATCGGCCGCATAAACGGCTGCGCCTTCTCCGGCGGCAATATCTATGCCCAGGTGACCCGACCAGTAATCGTTGCCCGAAAGGTAGCGGTTATCGGCAGGCCAGGTAAACGCACCCGACCCAACCGCCCCACCCGCGCAGGCCGAGCCGCTTGTGGGGGCCGTGCCAGAGCGCCCACTGGCAATGGTGGGAATAATCCACTGCTTGAATTCACGTTTGCCGTCTGGCACCATCACCCACTGCCCAGGCTGAACCACCGGGTTGGTCAGGTCAATTTTGTTGCCAGGCCAGTTCAAAATGTCATCTACGCTGGCTTTGAATTTGGTGGCTACACTTTCCAGGGTATCGCCCTCTTGCCATTGATAAAACACGCCATTAACCGGCGGCACATTAAGCACCTGACCCGGGCGCAGGGCGTGCGGGTCGTCGTTGAGGGCATCATAGTTGGCCCACAAGAGCGTTTCGGGCGTAATTTCAAAAGATTTGGCAATCGCAAAAACCGAATCGCCGCGCGCCACGGTATAGCGGATTGGCTCGTAGCGCGGCCGCTCAGGGATGTTGGTTTTGATGAACAGCCCGCGTTGGATATCGTCTACCTCGGTAGCGCGCGTCAACGCAGGCAAAGAGACATCCTGCGCCGCCTCAATGGCAGGCTGCGCGGTTGGCATGGGCGTGGGTAATGGATGCGCCTGCGCATTCGATTGAATGTGTAAATAAGCAAAACCGAGTAACGCTGCAACCAGAATGAGCGTGACCCCCCAACTGATAACAGTAAAGGTTCGGGAGGATAACATCTTGTACCTCAAAGATTATTCGCTGGCCAGGTTTTCGAGAAATTCCTGATTGTTACGTGTCCGCATCATGCGTTGAATGATGGCTTCTGTGGCAACGGTCTGGTCCATACCCGCGCCCGCAGGGGGGTTGGAGACCATTTGGGCGTACATGCGGCGCATAAGCCATACGCGCTGAAGAATATCGGGGCCCAGCAGCAGGTCTTCGCGGCGCGTCGAGGAGCGTTCAATATCCACCGCCGGGAAGATACGGCGCTCTTGCAGGCGGCGCGAGAGATGCAGTTCCATGTTGCCCGTGCCTTTGAATTCTTCGTACACCACATCGTCCAGGCGCGAGCCAGTATCTACCAGACAGGTGGCGATGATGGTCAACGAGCCGCCTTCTTCGATGTTGCGCGCTGCGCCAAAGAAATGCTTGGGCGGGTACAGGGCCGAGGGGTCCATGCCGCCGCTCAGGGTGCGCCCAGAGGGGTTGACAGTCAGGTTATAGGCGCGGGCCAGGCGGGTGATGGAGTCCATCAGGATAACCACATGCCGTCCAATTTCCACCAGGCGTTTGGCGCGTTCCAGGGCAATTTCGGCGGTGCGCACATGCGAGGTAACCGGTTCATCGAAGGTAGAGGCAATCACTTCCGCATCCACCGAGCGATCCATGTCGGTCACTTCTTCGGGGCGTTCGCCAATCAACGCAACCATCAGGTGCACGTCGGGGTATTTGGTGGAAATGGCGTTGGCAATCTGCTTGAGGATGGTGGTTTTGCCTGCCTTGGGCGGCGAGACAATGAGGCCGCGCTGCCCGCGCCAAATGGGGGCAACCAGGTTAATCATGCGGGTGGCCAGGCCATCGGGGGTGGTTTCGAGGTCGAAACGGCTTTCAGGGAAGATGGGCGTCAGGTTTTCAAAACGCGGCCGACGGCGGGCTTCTTCGGGGTCTACGCCATTGACTGTTTCTACCTTGAGCAGGCCGTAGTGGCGTTCCGAGTCGCGCGGGGCGCGCACATGCCCCATAATCAGGTCGCCTTCGCGCAGGTCGTAGCGGCGCAGTTGGGCTTGTGAAACGTAGATGTCGTTTTCGCCCACCTGGTAACGCTCGGAACGCAGGAAACCGATGCCTTCGCTCATAATTTCGAGGATGCCGCCGCGAATTTCTAACCCCTCGCGAGCTGCCTCGGCCTGGCGCAGCCGAATGATGAGGGCCTCTTTTTTCAGGCGATTGGCGTTAGGAATGCCAAAATCGCGCCCCATCGCGCGCAATGTGGCGAGGGGTTGGTTTTCCAGTTCTAAAATGTTGAGCATATTGTTCAAACCCTGTCTGAATGTGAAAATAAGCCGTCGAAGCGCATGGGCTTGCGGCTTTTATGGTGAGTGAATTGTGAGAGTTTGGGCTTTTTTCACGTAAAAACTTTTATACGCGTGACCTTGCGCACCCCGCATTAGGGCAAGGATTATATTTTGAATTGTCAGACGACCTGGGGGTGCGGAAATTATAGCACATTTTGATAGAAAACACCTACTCGGCCAACAACATGCGGTTTTGCAAATCCCACAGGCGGCGGTACAAGCCCTGGGCGGCCAGCAAGTCGGCATGGCGGCCGCGTTCTACCACCTGGCCGCGGTCGAGCACCAGAATCTCATCGAAGTCTTCCAGCCCAACCAGGCGGTGAGTAATGAGCAGTGTGGTGCGCCGCGCAACAGCCTGGGTTAAGACGGCCAGCACCTCGCGCTCGGTGAGCGGGTCGAGGTTGGCGGTGGGCTCATCCAGCAGCAAAATGGGCGCGTCTTTGAGCAGGGCGCGGGCAATGGCCAGGCGCTGGCGTTCGCCGCCGCTCAGACGCGCGCCTTGTTCGCCAATCCAGGTATCGTAGCCATTTGGCAAGGACATGATGAAGTCGTGAATTTGGGCCTGGCGGCAAGCCGCCTGGATGGCGTCATCGCTGGCGCGCGGGTTGGCCAACAGCAGGTTCTGTTTGATTGTGGCATTGAAGAAGTAGGCGTTTTGAGAAACCACAGCCATCAGGCGGCGTACATCTTCGGCTTTGTAGGCGCCAATGGGGCGACCATCCAGCAAGATGTTGTTGGGCGAATCCCAAAAGCGGAGCAGTAAATTGACCAGGGTAGATTTTCCAGCCCCGCTGGGCCCCACCACAGCCAGGCGCTTGCCTTTTTCGAGTGTGAAACTCACCTGGTGCAAAGCCGGGACATCAGACGCTGTATAGCGAAAGGTGACGTTATCGAAGGTGACTAATCCGTGCGCGGGTGGGGGCAAGGGCACGGGCGGGTCTTGCACTTCGGGGACGGCATCTACCACCTCAAACAAGCGGCGGGCCGCAGCCATGCTTACGCCCAGCATTTGGGCAGCCTGGGGCAGCGGCATAACGGCCTCGAAGGCCGCCAGGGTGATGAGCGCCATCGAAGCCAGCATCACGCCTGGCAGCGCGCCATCGCTTACCAGCGGGATGGATAAGATCAGCACGCTCCACATGCCCAGGTTGCTGAGCAGCACGCCCAAGGCATTGCTCAGCCCGGTTACGACCGACATATTGCGCTGGGCGCGGGCGTAGGCACGCCCTGTTTGCGCAATGGCAGCGCGGCGGTCTGTGGCGCGGCCAAAGACCAGCAAGTCGGCCAGGCCTTGCACGCCATCTACCAGCTGGGTATGCAGTTCGGCGCGGCGGGCCACCATGCTGCGCCCGGGGCGCAGCGCGGCAAACTGGGTCAGCAAGGGGGCGGCTAGTCCCAGGGACACTAAAAATCCAAACAATGTCCAGCCCAGGGAGGGATGAAACGCGCCCAGGAAAAGGGAAGTCCAGGTAGTGACCAGCAGGGCCACCAGCGGCGGGGCCACCACGCGCACATAGAAATTTTCCAGGGCTTCTACATCGGCCACCACGCGCGAAAGCAGGTCGCCCGCGCGGTATTGCATCAGTCGGGCGGGGGCCAGCGGCTCGATAGACTGGTAAAACCACAGCCGCAAGCGCGAGAGCAGCCGAAAAGTTACACCGTGCGAAACCAGCCGCTCTAGATAGCGAAAGAAACCGCGCGAGATGCCAAAAAAGCGCACGCCCACAATAGCCACCTGCAATGGGGCAATAGACCCAAAAATGGCCGCGCCAGAGATGAGATACGCCGACGTGCCCATAAGCCCCACACTGGCCGAAACAGTAAGCGCGCCCAACAGCACCGAGGCCGCCACCTGCAACCATGCGCCATCCAGAAAGCCCAACAGCCGCCCCAACACCGGCCCAGCGCCAGAAGATACCGGCAACGCAGAGGAGGGGGTAATTGATTCGGGCGTTTGCACAGGCGCGGCAGGTTGGGCGGCCGCCGCGCGGGCTGGTTGAAGGGTGTAGGCAGCCACCATGCGGGCATACACCCCTTTACGCGCCAGCAGCGCCGCATGCGCGCCCACTTCTACCACCTGGCCATCTTCCAGCACCACAATCTGGTCGGCATTGAAAATGGTGTTAAGGCGGTGCGCAATGGTTACCACCGTGCGGCCGGCCATCAAATGCGCTACTGCGTTTTCGAGCAGCACTTCTTGCTGCGGGTCGAGGCTGGAGGTGGGTTCATCCAAAATAAGGATGGGCGCGTTTTTCAGAAACGCGCGCGCCAGGGCCAGGCGTTGGGCCTGACCGCCGCTCAGGCGTGCGCCGCCCTCGCCAATGACCGTTTCGTAACCATCGGGCAGGGTTTCGATAAAATCGTGCAGGTTGGCCGCGCGGGCGGCTTCGCGCACGGCTTCTTCCGAAGCGTGCGGGTTGGCAATGCGAATGTTCGCCGCGATGGAATCGTGGAACAGATGGGGTTTTTGCGGCACCCAGGCGACGCGCTCGCGCCACGCCTCGGCGGCAATATCCGCTAAATCTATGCCATCTACGCTGATGCGCCCCTGGCTGGGCAGGGCAAAGCGCAGCAGCAGGCTGGCCAGGGTGGTTTTACCCGCGCCGCTCGGACCCACCAGCGCCACGCGCTGCCCGACCCGAATGCGCAGGCTGACATTCTGCAGCGCCGGGCGTGTTTCGCCCGGATAGGTGAAACTCACATTTTCAAAGACAATCTCGCCTGGCTCGGCAGATTGCAGCACGGCGGGGGCTTCGGGTTCGGGCGGCAGGGGAGTGTCGAGAATTTCATAAATGCGCCGGGCCGCGCTGGTGCCAGCCATGCCCGCATGAAAGCGCAGCCCCAGCATGCGCAAGGGCATGTAAAATTCGGGGGCAAGGATGAGCACAAAGAGGGCAGGCTGGAAGGGAATGAACCCATACAGCAGGCGCAGCCCCACCTCTACGGCGACCACCGCCGTGCTGATGGTGGCAATCAACTCCAGCGCAAACGCGGAAAGGAAAGTGACGCGCAGTACGCCCAGGGTGGTATCTCGGAACTGGTCGCTGGCGCGCGCAATGGTGCGGGCATGCCGCTGACTGGCGCTGAAATGTTTTAGGGTGGTGAGTCCTTGCAGACTATCCAGAAAATGGGCTGAAAGGCGGCTGAGGGTTTCGTACTGGCGTTTGGTCAGGGCTTCGGCCGCTTTGCCAATCAGAATCATGAAGAAAGGGATGAGCGGGGCAGTCAACAGCAGCACAACGCCAGAGAGCAGGTCAATGGGGAAGACGAACAACAAAATGCTGAGCGGCACCAGCGCCGAGATGACCAATTGCGGCAGGTACTGGCTGAAGTAGGCATCAAGGGCTTCGATTCCTTCGACGGCGGTGGCGGCAATTTCACCAGTGCGCTCGCCGCGCGTGTAGGCGGGGCCCAGTTTTACCAGGTGATCGAACAAGCGCTGACGCAAGTCGGTCTTGATGCGTATGGCCACAGCGCTGGCAGCAATATCGCCCAGCCAGGCCAGCAGGGCGCGCCCAACGATGAGCGCAAGCATGATTTGAAGGGTGGGCCAGACTTCATCCAACCAGCGGTTTTCAAGAAAAACGGCGTTGATGACGCTGCTTAACGTCCAGGCCTGAAAAATGGTGAGCAGACCTGCGCCCAAACCAGCCAGAATGGTCAGCGCAAGGGAGAGGGGCGTAGAACGGGCAAGGGTGAGTAATCGGCGATGCATGCTGAAGATTATAAACAATAATTAGGGCAGGCCGCGGCCTGCCCCAACGATTCTAACGATTTTCGTATCTGACGAATGTGCGCAAAGGTGAAGATCAGGGCTTTCTTAAAGTCGTAAACTGTCATTGCGAGGCGCGGTTTGCGCGCCGAAGCAATCTCCCTGGGTCCCGAACATGCCCGTTCAACGGGAGACTGCTTCGGGCTTCATAAAGAGCGTTCAGCCCTCGCAGTGACATGATTCTGGATTTTAAGAAGATTATTTCCACTTGCTTTTTACGGCAATGGTGTAGATTTTGGCGTTGAGCACAATAAAGCGCCACAACTGATAGAGTTTGTTGTTCATCCAAAATTTTTCGGCTTTAGAAAATTCCTGGGTGCTCATGGGTTGTTCCTTTTATTCGGGGATGAGAGTCCAACCGGGATTGGCTTTGAACTTCCAGATGAAGGTGTGGTGGAGCATAAATTTCATCCATGCTCCGGCCAGGCCCATTTCCAGGTGAGAGATGAACAGATCCCGCCCATACTCGTTGGCATATTTTTTACGGTCTGGTACCACAGGGCGCATCACAATCGTCACGGCGCTGCCATCCCAAAGCGAGTCGCCCATGCTGGCAATGCAAGCCGCTACCATTTCGGTCATGCGCTCACTGTGGGTCATTTCGCCTTTGGTCACCAGATCGACAATATTCATGGCAACCACACGCCCAATCATGCCGCTCACCATGCCGGTACGCGGCGGGGCGGGGGCAATCATGAAGTTGTTTTTGTTGGTAAAGGGTTTAGAAATGGGTCCGGGAGGCGCAAAAGCAATGCCTGCGGCAAAGACGTTGGGATAGTTGGGGTTGTTATAACGGGCTGGCCAGGCTTCGGGGGTTTGGGAGAGTTCGGGGTAAGGCAAGCCGTATTTGCCATCTACCAGAACAAAACCAGCCGGGTTGACCAGTTTGGCCGAAATATCTTCGCCGTTTTTGCCAATGTACTTGAATGGCTGCCCCTTGAATTGCGGAATGAGCATGGCAAAATCGAATTCGGTAACGCCTTCTTCGCCCTCATAATTTTCCCAGTAGATTTTGCCTTCTTCCACCTTCTTAACGCCGGTTTGCACCTGCCAGCGAATACCCGCATCACGGAAGACGGACTCGATGAATTCCTGGCTTTTCATCACAATGCCGTTGCGCTTGATTTGTACGCCGTTGACGCCAAAATCGCCCAGGGCAGGTTCGTTAGACAGCCACAGGATATCGGCTTTGTCGCGCAGCCCGCGTTTGAGCAAGTCTTTGTGGACGTTGCTAATGTATTCAAAAGCCGCGCCCTGGCAGGTTGCCAGCGGATGCCCGGTGCCGATGACAATTTTGACCTTTTCGCCTTTTTTCATGCGCTCGACCAGCGCCAGGTAGGCGTCGCGCGTCTTGACGGCATGCGGCAGCGAGCAAATAGAGTGGGTAAAGCCGCCATCGGGACCCAAACCGGGTGTGCCAGCAAAGTTCAACAACGGGCCGGGGGCAATTACCAGATAGTCGTAATCCAGGCGCACTTCTTTGCCTGTGCCAATTTCCTCCCCCAGCACATACTGGTCGCCTGGTTCGGGGTGAATCTCTTTGGCGGCGGCGTGAACAAAGCGGACATTTTTCTTTTTGTACACCGGCGCCAGTTTGAAAATTGTATCTTCTGGCTTCATGTGCCCTACGCCAACCCACACCCACGAAGGCACATAACCAAAAACATCACGGTTACTAATCACCGTGACTTCGTGCTTTTTGCCAAGTTTGCTGCCCAGATAGAGCGCAGCCGTGTGCCCTGCAAACCCGGCGCCAATAACGACAATCTTTGCCATCTTTCCTGCCTCCTCGTTGATAAATTTCTTATATTCGATGAAAAAGGTGAAAAAAAGTTACATACTGATGTTACGCGCCGTCTCGAAGGCTTTGGATGGGCAACTTGAAGCGTCGAAATCAGCCTTCGGGATGCTTATCCCGAACTAACGTTACGTTACATAGTGATTTTTAGAACAAAAAGGGGCTGCCCGTTCAGAGCAGCCCCATGGATGCGGTTAGTACACCAGGGTTTTCTTATCAGTTGTTATGCGCTTGCGGAACATCCAGTATGTCCATGCCTGGTAGGCCAGCACAATTGGGACGAAGATGAGCGCCACAATGCTCATGACTGAGAGCGTGTATTGCGAAGATGAGGCGTTGTAGATGGTCAGGTCAAAAGCCGGGTTGATGCTGGAAATCATCACGCGCGGGAACATCAGCATGAAGAAGGTCACCTGGGTCAGCACGATGTGCAGCGCGGTCATGATGAAGGCCCAGCCTTCACGCTGGTTTTTGATGAAGTAACCAGTGAGGAGCAACGCTACCACCGAAAGGATGGGCGTAATGCCGGGGTTAACGCCCAGCTTGGAGAGGATGTCGGTGTAGAAGTAGGTGCCAATGGTCAGCAGGATGACCGCCGCTGTCGCCACAATCCACAGCGTCCAGGCAAATTTGCGGGCGCGGAAATGGAGTTCACCATCCAGTTTAAGGGTCAAGAAATTCGCCCCGTGCACCAAAAAGACAGTAACAGTTGCCAGACCGCCCAGCAGCCCATAGGGGTTAAGCAGGGTAAGCGTTACGCCCAGTCCGTTGGGCAGCCAGGCAGGCGGCACCAGGTTGCCATTTGCATCAATCGGCACACCCTTGGCCAGGTTGGCAAAGGCCGCACCCAGCAACAACGCCGAAAGAAACGAGCCAATAGTAATCATCCAGTCGAAAGTATGGCGCCACCTGGGGTTAGCGTCTTTCGAGCGATATTCAAAGGCAATGCCGCGAATAATCAGCCCCACCAGCAACAGGAAGAGGGCCAGGTAGAAGCCGCTAAACATGCTGGCATACCAGAGCGGGAAGGCCGCAAACGTTGCACCGCCAGCGGTCAGCAGCCAGACTTCATTGCCATCCCAAGTAGGGCCAATGGCATTGATGATGGCGCGGCGTTCTTCGTCTTTTTTGCCCAAAAAGGTGAGCAGCATGCCCACGCCAAAGTCGAAACCTTCCAGGAAGTAGAAGCCAATCCACAGGATGGCAATCAGGACAAACCACAGGATTTGAAGCATTTCATGAGACATGGGTTATTCTCCTGTCACGCAAGATGACATCTTGCGCCACAATTTGTTTAGTCATCCGCGCCAACCAGGGCAGGCGCAACATCCACCGATTCGTGCATAGCAGCATCGGGGCCAGCGGTGGCGTACTTTTTCATCAGGTAGAACATGGCTCCGGCCAGCGCGCCATAAACGGCCACGTAACCAATCAGGCTGATGAGCAGGTCTACGGTGGTCAGGTTCGGCGAGACTGCATCTTCCACCTTTAGCAGGCCTTGCACAATCCAGGGCTGGCGGCCCATTTCGGTCAGCACCCAACCGCTCATGTTGGCAATGTACGGCAGGGCAATACCCCAAACAGCCCACTTAAGCCATTTGGCGTTTTCCACCTTGCCCTTCAATGAAGCCCACAAGAAGTAGGCCGAAACAGCAATCATAATGAAACCAATCGTCATCATGAAGCGGAAGGCCCAGTAAGTCACCACCATCAACGGGATGTAGTCGCCGGGGCCGTACAGGGCTTCGTACTCTGCCTGAATATCGTACACACCCTTCACTTCGCAAGAGAAGTTGTTGCACGCCAGGAAAGACAACACACCCGGAATGCCAATCTGGCTGGTGCGGAACGACCATACCTCTTGCTTGCCGGTCAGGTCGCCAATGGTGATGATGGAGAAATCTGCCGGGGCCGAAGTTTCCCAGTGCGCTTCTACCGAGGCAAACTTCATGGGCTGCGTCTCATACATAAACTGGCCCATCGTGTGCCCAGCCAGGAAGAGCGAGGTGCTGGTCACCAGACCCACGACCGTCGCCATCTGGAACGATTTGAGGAATAGGCTCACATTCTGCTTGCGCATGATGTGATAGGCGCTGACGCCAAAGATGAGGAAAGAGGCCGTCGCCAACCCAGAAGAGATCGTATGCCAGAAGAACATCCAGCCCTTGGGATTGGTAATGAGCGCAAAGAAGTCCACCAGCATCGCGCGCCCGGTGGTCGGGTCAATCACATAGCCCACCGGGTGCTGCATCCAGCCGTTGGCCAGCAAAATCCACAACGCGCTCAGGTTCGAGCCCAACGCCGCCAGCCAGATGGAGGCCAGGTGCACTTTCTCTGGCACTTTGTTTTCACCAAAGATCCAAATGCCCAGGAAGGTGCTTTCCAGGAAGAAGGCCATCAGGGCCTCTACCGCCAGGGGCGCGCCAAAAATGTCACCCACAAAGCGGCTGTACTCGCTCCAGTTCATACCAAACTGGAATTCCTGCACAATGCCGGTCACCACGCCAATGGCAAAGTTGATCAGGAACAACTTGCCCCAGAACTTGGCCATCTTGCGATATTCTTCGTTCCGGGTCTGGTAGTAACGGGTCTGCATGTAAGCCACAAACCAGCCCAGCCCCAGCGTCAGCGGGACGAACAGGAAGTGATATACCGTGGTCAGACCAAATTGCCACCGTGAGAGAATTAATGGATCCATACTGCTGCATCTCCTTATTGGGATAATTAGAGCGGCCTGCACGCCGCAAAATCCAACCAAACCTGAAAGGCGGGCGCCAGCACGCAGTCCCCGCCGCAGAACAAACTACCCGCTGCCGGCTTCCGTTACCAGAGCGGGCGTGCGCAGCCCGGACATCTCGGCAAAGTTCATGCTGGCCATCTCGCGCGCCATAGCAGCCTGCACCCGTCCCCAGCGCCCGCGCACCGGGCAATTTACTTCAAATGGACAGTCCACGCTGCCGCCATCGAAACACTCCGAAAGACACAACTTGCCTTCAAAGGCTTCCACTACATCCAGAAGGGTAATCTGCTCTGGTGAGCGCGCCAGCGAAACGCCACCATCGCGGCCGGGGTAGGTTACCACCAGATTTTCGGCGGCCAGGCGCGCCACAATGCGCGGAATAAAAGCGGGGGGAATCAACATCTCATCACGAATTGTTGCCGTAGCTAGCTTTGCCCCGGCCGGTTGTTTGGCCAGCAGCAAAACGACTCTTACGGCATAATCGGTCTGGCGGTTGATTCTGAGCATAAAAACCCTTACAACAAAGGTAAACCTTTACCCGTATTGTAAGAGTTTGCCCACGCCAGGCAATGTGCTAACTGTCACGATTGGCACATTACATTTGTCACAAAAAGGATGACTGTCATTATTATATGACAAAGCAGGTCGAAGCAGTGCTTCGACCTGCTTATTTTTCATTCCCCTATAGCGAATTACGCCAGCGTCATGGCGCAGCCATCGGCGCGCGGGTCCGAACCGCCACACAACACCCCGGTGTGCGGATCGCGTACAATAATTTGCCCGCGCCCAAAGGCCGCCCGCCCCCAACCGCTCACCGGCTGAACCGGGTGGCCCATCTCGGCCAGGCGCGCCATGACATCCAGGTCTATCCCTTTTTCGAGCAGCACGCGCCCCTGGCGGTCTTCGGGCTCAATGCAAAAGCGCGGCAGGTCGAGCGCGGCTTGCGGATTGGCGCCGTCTTCCAGCAAGGCGAGCAGCACCTGCACATGGCCCTGCGGCTGCATGAAACCGCCCATCACGCCAAAAGAGGCAAACAGGCTGCCATCCGATTCGCGGGTAGCCATCGCCGGGATGATGGTGTGATAGGGGCGCTTGCGCGGGGCCAGCGCGTTAGGATGCGCCGGGTCTAAACGGAAGTTGTGGCCGCGGTTTTGCAGGCTAAAGCCCCAGCCTTTGGGCACAATACCCGTGCCAAAGCCCATATAGTTGCTATTGATGAAGGAGCAGGCGTTGCCCCAACGATCCACAACGCTGAGATAGACCGTCCCCGAAGACACGGTGGGCGCGCCATGCAAGGGGTTGATGGTTGCGCGGGCGGGGTCAATCAACGCGCGGCGCGCAGCGGCATAGTCTTTGGAAAGCAGCCCGTCCAACGGTATATCTACCAGGGATGGGTCGGCCACGTACCAGCGGGCATCGGCAAAGGCCAGGCGCAGGGCTTCAATTTCCAGGTGCAGGCGCTGCACCGAAAGCGGCGGCAGGCTGGCCAGGTCGAAGCCCTCCAAAATATTGAGCGCCATCAGGGCGGTGATGCCCTGTCCGTTAGGCGGGCATTCGAACACGCGCACGCCACGGTAGGTGACGCTGATGGGCGTTTCCCAGGTGGAGGTGTGTTCGGCCAGGTCGTCCAGGCGCATCAACCCGCCCGCCTGGGTCAGCACATCCACAATCGCGCGGGCAATTTCACCCTGATAAAAGGCGGCTTTGCCGCCTTCGGCCACGGCGCGCAGGGTGCGGGCCAGGCCAGGGTTGCGGAACACTTCTCCCGCGGCAGGCGCACGCCCATCGAGGGTGAGTTCCAACCCGTTGGGGGCAGTCCGCAACTGACGTTCCACGCCGCGCTGCCAGAAGTAGGACGTCAGCGGGGCAATGGGCGCACCTTCTTCTGCCAGGCGGATGGCCGGGGCCAGCACTTCTGCCATAGCCAGCGTGCCATGCCGCGCCACCAGGTCACACCACCCGGCGCAAGCGCCCGGCACAGTTACAGTGTAGGAATGAAAGGGCGGCAGCGCGCCGTTTTGGGCGACAGCCAGGGCCTTGTCTAACGTCAGCGCGGCTGGGGCGCGGCCAGAGCCATTCAGCGCCGTCACCTGCCTGGCAGCGGCATCGTAATACAGGGCAAACATATCGCCGCCAATGCCAGTGGAGGTAGGCTCGGTGACGTTAAGCGCGGCTGCGGCAGCTACGGCGGCATCGGCGGCATTGCCGCCGCGGGCAAGAATCTCTAACCCGGCGGCAGTAGCCAGCGGCTGAGATGTAGCCACCATGCCGCCCCGTCCATAGACCGGGGAGCGGTAGGATGTGAAGTCGGAAGCGTGCATAAAACTTTCCTTCTCTTATCAAAACCGAAAGGTAAGAATTAATGTTCTATGAAAGGTTTAATGATGTATAATATACATTTAGAACAAAAGTTCTTTACATCATCAGAGATGAGGAGGAAAAATGCTGGGTAGTTTATGGTTTCGAGGAAATGTGCTTGTTTACCTTGAAGGAGAAAAAGCACTCTTACCAATTCTAGTTCAACCCCCACATCAAATGGAATACCTAATTGGAGCAGAATATACTGGCTTGATTATAAAAGATTTCCGCATGGGACCCAACCTGGCCGCTGCACAGGTTATTAATGGGAACAAAGATTTTGATTTTTCTAGTCATTTCAATCAACCCGCGTTTGCAGAAGTAAGTGAAGAAAATGGAACACTCCAAATTAATCTTTATGAAACAGATGTTGATAATGATTATCCAATTTTATGGTTAGGGGTAATTCGAGATGGCAAAATGCCAGTGCAGAATGTGATCTGGGAGGTACTACGCCCAGCCAGTCAAAAAGATGTGGCTTTTGCTGCGCTAGTTATGGACTAAAACAGCCTATTAGCTAACACCAGAGGCCCTTATAAACAGGGCTATTTGTGTTTTTTCTTATTGTCAACAAAAATTTGTATATTGATGCCGCTTTTACCAGGGCGTATCCAACGTGGCAATCCACTCATATTTTTATGCACAACGATCCGCTTGACCGGCTGCTTTTTGGTTCGGGCCTCTGGAGATACACCATCTAACAGTGATGCGCGAATATGATATTCAAAAGGCCTTGGTTCGAATGCTAAACTATCACCCGCCGATAAATATTCGCTGAGATTTTTCCAGAGCGTCTTCTCTGTTTCTATAGTTGCAGGAAGCGGCATATTCATCTGTCGCAACAAATCGAAACGATAAAGGTCAAATGCCGAACGCACCAGTAATCCAAATCCCTCTGCCGCAGGAAGAGAAAATCGATAAACGACGTAACCAATCACAAGGAAAATAAGCCCGATGAAGATATGGGCTATAGGTGATATAACGGTTCTTTCCGGGCCAAAAAACGAAGTGAGAGAATTTTGATATGCGATACAAAGCGATGCATCCCAAAATAATTGACATGGCAAATTCAAGACACCAACTATCAAACTGAGTGCGCCGATTATGTAAGACAAAAGTGCCGAATTCAGCAAAAATATCATCTGGTTATTCTTTTCTTCCATTACACTTTTGAAATTTTCTGGTATGACATGTATTAAGCGAGTCCAAAAGTTTAGCCCGTCCAGATAATACGTTTTTTCTGCATAGATTTCACTCGCCAACAAAATATTGCCAAAGCGCGTTGGCATAACATGCTCTTCTTCTAAAGGCATTATCTTTTCGATATGTTGATATTGGGTCAGCGCAGCTGGATAATAGTTATCAAAATATTCATCATAATCAAAATCCCCTGATTCCTTATATTTCAGGGCTTTTCGGATTTTCTTGGTCTTACGACGATGCCACTTACGCAATGATTGAGCCATGCGTTTGCGAAAAAATTTTGGAATATAGTAACCCTCAAACAAACGCACAGTCCAATCAGTGGCGCTATACAAACAAAAGGCAACCCAAATGACAAAAGAAGCATATAACAACCATTGGGCGCCATAATATTGATCCTGCTCTATGACACGTTGAATTATCACGCTCGGTATGTATCCCCGAAATACGAGCACGCCAACTGAAACAAAAAAAGCAGCCGGCAATAATGAAGATACAATGTATGACCGGCCGATATCTTTAATAAGGCTGTTTTCCACTTATTTTGAACGCAATCCTTTAGGTGGGATAAATTTCGCAAGCGGCATTTCCCGATGACAATGTGGACATTGTTTAGTGGATGTCAGCTCGCCGTTCTTAAACTTATTGAGAACTTCATAATCCACAAAACTTTGCCCACAAGCTGAGCATCTGATAGATTGATCTGATTCAAGATGCTTGTTTTTCCCGTTGAGCATCGGAGGAAATCCCATATTCCACCCGCCTTTCTTACACTATATGAAACAGTATAGCAAAAAATAGAATCAATGGAAGCATGATTTTTGTCATGTTTGCACAATATACAATCACAAATATACAACTTATGATGCGAAACTAGCATCAAAAAACTATTGGGCAAGCCAAACACATAAGTCTCAAAGACCCAAATTTTTTTATTGACACCCCCTCCCTTTGCGGTATAATACCCTGCGCTCGATGGTCGACTAGCTCAATGGCAGAGCAACTGACTCTTAATCAGTGGGTTCAGGGTTCAAGTCCCTGGTCGATCACAAAAAACCGCCAAATTTGGCGGTTTTTTGTTTGAAATTGCCAGATACTGGCAACGCCTGGTACGCAAAACCGATTTTTAGATTTACCGGTGCAATCCTGATAGCGCTGTTGTGTTTTTTATTCCAGGGTAGGCTGAGGGGAGGAATGTCCCATTCACTGCAAGACGCTGACAAGGGACGCCTCTTCTGCCAGCGAATTTCTATAACCTGTTTGCAGGCTGCTTGCATCAGGCTCAGATTCGCGGAAAGCGCCAGCCGTTGTCGAAGTTCAGATTGCGAAAGAAGGGGGCATAGGGTTTTCCTTGGGGTATTTTCGTACTGGTTTACCGGTTTACCTGCTACCAGTTCATGGGCTTCAAAACGTCACGCTGCCTTCGATGGGCAGGGTTTTCGTCCCCACCCGCAGCGTGCCTTTCAGTCCGGGGGGCAGTTCCACCCGCCCGCGCAGGCGCTTGCCGCGGCGTTCGATTTCCACCCGGATTTCGCCGCCGGACGGATGGATGAGCGTCCCTTCGGCGTAGTCCAGGTCGCCGGGCAGGGGGGCAATCTCCACGCTGGCGAAGCCCGGCGCGGCGGGACGGA
>FWPV01007544.1_pt1 | contig 19653 bp, 19 predicted proteins | sample 2228371 | NCBI WGS metagenome assembly FWPV01 (sample SAMEA103939776, study PRJEB20133) | metagenome
CAACAACCGAAAAGAACGGACACCGAGCGAAGTCGAGGTGAGACCTAATAAAAATTGGCTACTGGCAGAATTCCGTATATTCATAAAAATTATTTAGGTTTCATTATGAAAAACTTCAATCAAATCAAATCCAAACTGGAAATCCACAAAAAGGTGCTTTTTGAAAAGTATCCGATCAAAGACTTGGCGATTTTTGGTTCCTATGCACGCAATGAACAAAAGGAAGCGAGTGACCTGGATCTGATGGTAGAGTTTCATAGCCGGGTAGGTTCAGAGTTTATTGAATTGGCGGATGAACTGGAGGAAATCCTTGGGATCAAAGTCGATTTGGTTTCCAAAAATGGAATCAAAGAGCGGTATTTTGAAAGGATAAAAGAGGATTTGATTTATGTCTAGGAGAGACATCGACTTGCTTCTCATGGACATGAAGGAGTCCGCAGAGAAAATTTTGAAATATACAGAAGGGCTTACCTATGACGATTTTTTAAGGGATGACAAAACAATCGACGCGGTAGTTAGAAACTTCGAAATTATTGGAGAAGCATCAATCCGGATTGAAGATGATTTCAAACTTGATCATCCGCAAATCGAATGGAAAAAACTACGGGGATTTCGAAATCGAATCGTTCATGAATATTTTGGAATCGATTACGAAATAGTTTGGTCAATCATTGAGAGTGACCTTGAAGAATTAATTTTTCAACTTGAAGCAATTCTAGGAAATGAATAACCTGATAAGTAAAAGCCTAGAATTTTTCATATCGTGTAATAGAACTGGAATCTGTTTACTCACAATTCTTACTTTTCTCTCATTTAGCCCATCATTTGCTTCCGATTGCCTTAGGATAAGGAACTTAAAAAAGGCCCAAAAAGAAGAGTTTCTTGACAGCGATCTGATTTTTATTGGTAAAACAATCTCTATTAATCTCGATGGCTCTTATGAGCTTGAGGTAATTGAAATTCTAAAAGGAACCTTAGCTGCTTCTACGGTACTTGGAGGTATTCATGATAAACTATTCGGAATGACACCTTTTGAAATTGGAGAAACCTGGCTGGTTTATACAATTAAAAATCAAGACGGAACTGTAACAATCCCAAATTGCGGTCTTTCAAGAAGTACAAGGTTTCCGTTTTATTATGGTTCACCTTATTTACCACCACCTCCCCCACCTTTAGAGTTTTCTCTTCCAATTTTTGAATTAGAAATAATCTGGCTTAAAAATCAAAAAAGAGCCTTGAAGGAATTGCAACGAGAAGTTGAAAGAATTAGAAAGTGGATGAAAAGGGATACGAAAGGATGAGATGTCCATTTTTAACAACAGAAATAACTATCTGTGAATCTGGGGCATTCCTAACAAACACAAGAAAACCACCCCATTCCTGAGGTGGTTTTTTAGTTTTATAAGGAGCTTTTATCCCAAAATCTTAGCAGCCAGCCAATCTCCGACTTCGGAAGTCTTGTATGCTTTGCCGCCTTCGGCAATGTCTTCGGTGACTACTCCTTCGGCTAGTGAAAGATTCACCACATCGCTGATCAGTTTGGCTTCTTCTGCCAATCCAAAGGCATAATCAAACATCATCGAAGCTGAAAGCACCGTTCCCAACGGATTGGCAATATCTTTTCCTGCTGCCTGAGGGTAGGAACCGTGGATCGGTTCGAACAACTTCACTTTGGAACCCAAAGAAGCGGAAGGCATCAAGCCCATGGAACCGGAAATCACCGAAGCTTCGTCTGTCAGAATGTCTCCGAAGAGGTTTTCGGTAATCAAGACGTCGTATGCCTTTGGCCACTGGATCAATCGCATCGCTACGGCATCTACGAATTCATATTCCACTTTCACATCAGGATATTCAGGAGCTAATTCCTGTACGGTTTCTCTCCACAATCTGGAAGTAGCCATCACATTGGCTTTGTCCACGCAGGTCAAAAGTTTTCTCCGCTTTTGCGCAGCTTCAAAGCCCATTCTCGCCAAGCGCACAATCTCTTCCTTGCTGTACACATTCGTATCGAAGGCTTTGGTACCCTGCTCATTTCGACCTCTAGGCTCACCAAAGTAAACTCCGCCGGTCAATTCTCTGAAAAACACCAAATCCACGCCATCCACTCGGTCGAGCTTCAATGGAGACTTATGCACCAAAGAAGGGAAAGTAAAGGTTGGTCGCACATTGGCGAAAAGACCCAACTTCTGTCTCATTCTGAGCAAACCTTGCTCAGGGCGGACTTTCGCTTTTGGGTCATTGTCATATTTCGGGTCACCAATCGCTCCAAAAAGGACCGCATCCGACCCTGCGCAAATCTCATGGGTAGCATCCGGATAGGGATCTCCCGTAGCATCGATGGCACAGGCACCGACTAGTCCTTCTTTGAAAGTAATCGTATGACCAAACTTTTGTCCTACAGCTTTCACTACTTTGACCGCCTGGGCGATGACCTCAGGACCGATGCCGTCACCCGGCAATAACGCGATATTCATTTCCATAATAGGTGGATTCTTCTTTTTCTGGTTGGTAAGTCATGTTTTCGATGATGTTGAGCATTTTCTCAGTGGCCATCATCGCTGCCACGGTTTGGTCAGGGTCAAGCCCCTTGGTTTTGAAGATTTTGCCATAATCCCAGGTAATAACCGTCTCTACAAAGGCGTCGGTTTTACCTCCCGGAGGAATAGACACATGGTAATCGGTCAATTTGGGGAGTTCCCGACCGAGTGATTTGTAAATCTTTTTCAGCGCACGCATAAAGGAATCGTACTGCCCGTCTCCCGTGGCACTTTCATCGTAAAACTTCCCGTGGATATTCATCCGAAGCTGCACGGTAGGTTTCAAGCCTTTGGAATGGGTCATGTGATAACCTTCGATGCTGATCGTTTTGGCAATAGAGTTGTTTTGGAGCACATCGGAAATGATGTAAGGCAAATCCTCAGTTGTAACTCGCTCCTTTTTATCTCCCAATTCTATGATCCGTTGGGTGACTTTGGCGAGTTCTTCTTTTTCCAGGGAAATCCCCAATTCCTCCAGGTTCTTAAGGATATTGGCCTTTCCGGAAGTTTTACCCAAGGCATATTTTCGCTGACGCCCAAATCGCTCCGGCATCAGGTCGTTAAAATAGAGGTTCTTTTTGTTGTCCCCATCTGCGTGAATCCCGGCAGTCTGGGTGAAGACATTTTCGCCTACGACCGGCTTATTGGCAGGGATATGCTGCCCTGAAAACTGCTCTACCAGTTTGGAAACCCGGAAAATCTTCTGTTCCTGAATTCCGATTTCCAAATCGGTAAAATCTTTGATCACGGCCACCACAGATTCCAAAGGCGCATTTCCTGCCCGCTCACCCAAGCCGTTGACTGTGGTGTGAATGCCCGAGGCACCATGATTTACGGCTTCCAGCACATTGGCCACGGATAGATCATAGTCATTGTGCGCATGGAAATCGAAGTGAACTCCTTGAAATTTTTCCGTGATCTGCGTCAGGAAAGTTTTTACTTCTTCAGGAGAAAGCAAACCCAAAGTGTCTGGAAGCATGATTCGCTTCACGGGCTGCTGAGTGAGAAACTCGATCAGGCTGAGTGTGTACTCCGGAGAATTACGCATGCCATTGGACCAGTCTTCAAGGTACACATTGACTGCGATTCCCTTTTCCTGGGCATAGGCAATGCTTTGGGCGATTTCGGCGAAGTGCTGTTCCGGCGTTTTTTTGAGCTGATGAACCAGATGGTTCAGGGAACCTTTGGTCAGCAGGTTGAGCACTTTGGCTCCCGACTCTACGATCCAATTGACTGAGACCGGGGTATCCACAAAGCCCAATACCTCCACGCGGTCGAGATATCCTTTTTGAGCTGCCCAAGCAGTGATTTTCTGCACACCTTCCAATTCTCCTTCGGAAACCCTTGCCGAAGCCACCTCAATACGATCTACTTTGAGTTCCTCTAGCAGCAACTTGGCGATCTGAAGCTTTTCCGAAGGCAAAAAGGAAACCCCTGAGGTCTGTTCGCCATCCCTCAGCGTGGTATCCATGATTTCGATACGCCGGCGGTTGAAGCCCTCCAAGGGTTCAGCACCCTTGGAGGGTTGGGCAGTATGATTTCTATTCGCCTCCATTTTTTCTTTATCTGGATGCTGCAAAAGCATCGATTTCGGCTGACATATTCAACAGGTAGTCAATGTCATCGAAGCCATTTTGCATATTTCCTTTTTTGTATTCATTGATATCAAAGGACTCAGCTTCTCCGGTAGAAAGGAGCTTGATCTTTTGCTCGGGGAGATTGACTTCGATTTCGGTTTTGGGATCTGCCTCAATCGCAGCAAAGAGTTTTTCGGCAAATTCAGGGGAAACCGTCACCGGAAGCACGCCGATATTCAGACAGTTATTTTTGAAGATGTCTGCGAAAAAGCTGGACACCACACAGCGGAATCCATAATCATAGATCGCCCAAACGGCATGCTCTCGGCTGGAGCCAGAACCGAAGTTTTTACCAGCAACTAGGATTTTACCGCTGTAGGTTGGGTTATTCAGCACGAAATCCACTTTAGGATTTCCTTCCACATCATATCTCCAGTCACGGAAAAGATTATCTCCGAAGCCTTCCCGCTCGGTAGCTTTCAGGAATCGGGCAGGGATGATTTGGTCAGTGTCCACGTTTTCAGTAGGAAGCGGGACTGCCGTATCTCGGAGTATAGTGAATTTATCGTAAGCCATTTTTTCGAATTGTAAAATTGGAAGATTGGAAGATTGAAAATTAATTTTCAAAAACTTCCCTTGGGTCGGTGATTCGGCCGGTGACGGCAACTGCTGCCACGGTCAATGGAGACGCCAGCATCGTTCTTGCACCTGGGCCTTGGCGACCTTCAAAGTTTCTGTTGGAGGTCGAAACCGCATATTTCCCGGCAGGAATCTTGTCGTCATTCATCGCCAAACAAGCAGAGCAACCCGGTTGGCGGAGTTCAAAACCAGCTTCCTCCAGGATTTTCACCAAGCCTTCTTCATGAGCCAGTTTTTCAACTTCTCTGGAACCCGGAACAATCCAGGCGGTGATGTTCTCTGCCTTTTTCTTGCCTTTGACGAAGTTGGCTACTGCTCGGATATCCTCAATTCTGCCATTGGTACATGAACCCACGAATACATAATCTACCTGCTTTCCTTTTACCGGTTCACCCGGCTGAAAGCCCATGTATTCGAGTGATTTGAGGTAAGAAGTCTTGTTGGAGCCTTCCATGCCATCGGTAGTCGGGATGTTTTCCACCACCTTGATTCCCATTCCCGGATTGGTACCGTAAGTGATCATCGGCTCAATGTCAGCGGCATCAAAGACCAATTCTTTGTCGAAAACAGCTCCCTCGTCGGTTTTAAGCGTTTTCCAATAAGCAACTGCTTTATCCCAATCCGCACCATGCGGAGCGTATTGTTTTCCTTTGAGGAAAGCAAAAGTCGTCTCGTCAGGAGCGATCAAACCTCCACGGGCGCCCATTTCGATGGACATATTGCAGATGGTCATTCGGGCTTCCATGGAGAGATTTCGGATAGCCGAACCAGCATATTCCACAAAGTAGCCTGTAGCTCCAGCCGCGGAAATTTTGGAGATAATGTAGAGAATGATGTCTTTGGAAGTCACTCCTTTTCCGAGCTCGCCTTCTACGGAAATCCGCATTTTCTTTGGCTTGGACTGCATGATACATTGGGTAGCAAGCACCATTTCTACTTCAGAAGTACCAATACCAAAAGCAATTGCTCCAAAAGCACCATGCGTAGAAGTATGGGAATCCCCACAGACAATGGTCATTCCCGGCTGAGTCACTCCGAGTTCGGGACCGATCACGTGCACGATTCCATGGTGGGCAGAACCCAAATCGTGGAGTTCAATTCCGTACTTTTTACAGTTTTCTCGGAGCTTTTCCACCTGCATGCGGGAAAGCTTGTCCTTAATCGTTTGATCCTGATCGACCGTAGGCACGTTGTGGTCAGGGGTGGCGATCGTACGGTGAGGATATTTCACGCCGATGCCTCTTTTCTCCAAATTGAGAAAAGCGACAGGGGAAGTCACTTCATGGATAAAATGCTTATCGATGAAGAATACATCCGGGCCTGCGGGAACAGATTTCACGACATGTGAATCCCAGATTTTATCAAATAATGTTGTCTTTTCCATAATTAAGCAGTCGCGTATTCTTTGACTGGTATTTTGTTGAGTGCGTCGACGAAGGCTTGAGCAGATGCCAAGACGATGTCTTGATTGGAAGCAAAGCCGTAATAAGGTTTTTCGGATTTGATTAGGCGCATATGGACTTTGGCCACATCGTCTGAACCGTGAGTAATTGCCTGAATAAGAAATTCCTCCAAATCCACCTGAGGTTTTACGATTTTCTCAATGGCTTTCAAGACGGCATCTACAGGGCCCACTCCAGAAGAAGAGGCCACATGTTTTTCATTGCCGATTTTCAGGTGAACTTCCGCCTTTACCGAACCATTCGAGGAATACCTTACATTCTCCAATTCAATAAAGTTGGACTCGTCCATATACTTTCCGACAAGCTCCAAGAGGTCTTTTCTACCAATATCTCGCTTGGAATCAGCCAAAACCAAGAATGCTTCATAGACCTCTCTCAGCTCTTCTCCTTCCAGCTCGACTCCCAAAGCATCCAAATGATGCTTCAAAGCAGCCCTTCCAGACCGAGCAGTCAAAACGATGGATGATTCCTCCACCCCAACTTCTTTCGGGTCGATGATTTCGTAGTTCTCTCGGTGCTTGAGTACCCCGTCTTGGTGAATTCCGGAGGAATGCGCGAAGGCGTTTCTTCCGACAATCGCCTTGTTGGGCTGCACCGGCATATTCATCAACTTGGAAACCAAGCGGCTGGTCTGATAAATTTTCTGAGTTACTATATCCGTGTGAACTGGAATGGATTTATGGCATTTGATAGCCATGACCACTTCTTCCATTGAAGTGTTTCCTGCCCGTTCACCGATTCCGTTGATGGTCACTTCGACCTGACGAGCTCCGTTTTGAACTCCGGCCACGGTATTGGCAGTAGCCATACCGAGGTCATTGTGGCAGTGGGTCGCAATGATGGCCTTGTCAATATTTGGTACATTGTTTTTCAAGCCAGCGATGATCGCACCATACTGTTCGGGAAGTGTATAGCCTGTGGTGTCCGGAATATTGACCACAGTTGCACCAGCCTTGATGACTTCTTCGATGATCTTGTAAAGAAAATCCGGGTCAGACCGTCCGGCATCCTCGGCATAAAACTCCACGTCCTCCACAAAGCGCTTGGCAAATTTAACCGCAGCCACTCCCCGACGGATGATATCTTCAGGGGTGGAGCGCAGTTTGTATTGGATGTGATAAGGAGAAACTCCGATTCCCGTATGAATTCGTCCTTTTTTGGCGTATTTGAGTGCAGCGGCGGCTACTTCGATGTCCTTTTCTACAGCTCTGGAAAGGGCGCAAATGATGGGATTGGAAACGGCTTTTGAAATCTCCTGCACGGAATTGAAATCTCCCGGACTGGAAATCGGAAATCCCGCCTCGATAATATCCACGCCAAGCTCTTCCAGAGCCTTGGCCACTATGATCTTTTCCTGGGTATTGAGCTGGCACCCGGGCACTTGCTCCCCGTCACGCAGGGTCGTATCGAATATCCACAGCTTGTCACTCATAATCTTTCGGGTTTGGGTTTTTTAATTATTTTCTGGTCTCAATTGACGGACGACCGCTCCGGCCTGCCACATTTCAGACTCGCGCAATTCTTTCAACTCAGCTTCAAGCTTTTCTCTGTAATCTGCTTTGGAGTTGGAATCAATTGATTTTTGTGCTTCCACCCCGGTTTTCACCGAATTGTAAAGTGCTTCGAAAACCGGCTTGGTGGCATCACGGAAAGGCTTCCACCAGTCCAACGCACCGCGCTGCGCGGTAGTAGAACAGTTGGCGTACATCCAGTCCATTCCATTTTCTGCCACCAAAGGCATCAAAGACTGGGTCAATTCTTCTACGGTCTCATTGAATGCCTCAGAAGGTGTATGCCCATTGGCTCTCAAAACTTCGTACTGAGCCGCGAAAATGCCCTGGATTGCGCCCATCAAGGTTCCTCTTTCTCCGGTCAAATCCGAAGTCACCTCACGGTAGAAATCTGTCTCAAATAGGTATCCAGAACCAACACCTATACCCAAAGCAACCACTCGATCTTTGGCTTTGCCGGTAGCATCCTGATAGATGGCATAGGAAGAGTTCAAGCCTCGACCTTCGACAAACATTCTTCTCAAGGAAGTACCGGAACCTTTTGGTGCTACCAAGATCACATCTACGTCAGCAGGCGGAATAATCCCTGTTTTTTCTTTGTAAGTCACTCCAAAACCGTGAGAGAAATAAAGCGCCTTGCCTGGAGTCAGGTGTTTTTTTACTGTAGGCCAAAGGGCAATCTGCCCTGCATCTGAAAGTAAGAATTGAAGAATTGTGCCTTTTTCGCAGGCTTCTTCGATCTCAAAAAGCGTCTCACCGGGAACCCAGCCGTCGGCAATAGCTTTGTCCCAAGTCTTGGAGCCGCTACGCTGACCCACGATGACGTTGAAGCCGTTGTCTTTCAGATTGAGTGCCTGACCTGGTCCTTGGACACCGTAACCGATCACTGCGATCACTTCGTTTTTAAGGACTTCTCTGGCTTTTTCCAAAGGAAATTCTTCCCGGGTAACTACGTTTTCTTCAACGTTTCCAAATTTCAATTTCATAAGTCTATAGTTTGATTTTTAAAGGCCTTATGGAATCTCGCCTAGTTGAAGGTCAGCCTTGGAGGCCAAACCACTTCGACAGGCTCGATTTCATAGTGTTGGATTTTTAGATTTTATAAACAGGTTTGAGATAATTATTTAATAAACGATTCTATGGTGAGCATTCGCTTGGCAACCGCTACACGACCCGATCGGGCAAATTCCAGCAGACCATAGCCTTTGAGAATTTCGAGTAGTTCTTGAGTTTGTTCTTTGTGTCCGGTGAGTTCGAGCACTACAAAATCCGGTTCTGCCGCGATGATCTTGGCATTGTGCTGCCGGATGATTTTTTCCAAGCCTCCATCCAATCGGGAAACCGGAATCTTGTAAAGCGCGATTTCCTGATAGACCACGCCTTCATCCTCGTGATAGAAAGCTTTGATCACATCGATGATTTTTTCGATCTGATTGACGAGCTGGATGACCGTATCCTCGTTGACCGTTACCTCAATGGTGATCCGGTGAATTCCCGGGATTCGACTTTCAGAGGCCGTGAGTGCATCGATATTGATTCCACGACGGGTAAAAATGATCGTGATGCGGTTAAGAATTCCGATAAAGTTCTCGGTGATGACGAAAATAGTATATCTCTTCATAGGGTTGGATTAGCTAAGTCTGACTTCCTCCACGGAACATCCGGTGGCGATCATAGGGAATACATTGTCTTCTTTTTCTACGACCACTTCGAGGAAAAATGGACCATCATGGATCAGCATATCTTCTATGGCTTCCTGAAGATCCTGACGCTCGGTTACTTTCTGAGACTTGATGTTGTACGCCTCGGCGATCTTGACGAATTCAGGATTATCCAGTTCGGTGAAAGAGTAGCGCTTGTCAAAGAACAATTGCTGCCACTGACGGACCATGCCGAGGTAATTATTATTGAGCAGGACGATTTTGACCGGTGCCTTGGTCTGCATAATGGTGCCGAGCTCTTGGATGGTCATTTGGATACCACCATCACCGACTACGCAAATCACCTGTCGGGAATAATCGTACATCTGAGCTCCGAGTGCTGCCGGCAAGGCAAAACCCATCGTACCCAAACCTCCAGAAGTCACCTGAGTTCTGGGCTTTTTGTAGTGGAAATACCTCCAAGCAATCATCTGATGCTGCCCCACATCTGTTACCAATACTGCATCGTCTGCTTTGTATTGATTGATCTGATGGATGACTTCCCCCATGGTCAATCCCACTTTGGTAGGAGTCAGGTCATGTTGGACTACAGCCGCTTTTTCCTGCTGCTCGAGTTCACGGAATTTACCCATCCAAGCCTCATGCTTTTTGGCAGTGATGGCCTCAGTCAGCATGGCTAAACTCTCCCGGCAATCTCCCTGAACAGCCACGGTAGTCTTTACATTTTTATTGATTTCTGCCGGATCAAGTTCCAAGTGAATGACTTTGGCCTGCTTGGCATAGCGCTTTAAATCACCCGTGACGCGATCGTCAAACCGCATTCCCACAGCGATCAATACGTCACATTGATTGGTCAAAAGATTGGGCGCATAGTTACCATGCATCCCCAACTTTCCGACGAAATTAGGGTGGTCTTCAGAAAGAGCTCCAGAACCTAAAAGGGTAGAAGCAGCCGGAATTCCGGATTTGTCCAAGAAAAACTTCAACTCGGATTCTGCTTTTCCCAAAACTACTCCTTGGCCAAAAAGCAGATAAGGCCTTTCAGCTTGATTAATTAATTCTGCCGCCTGTTTGATGGAAGACAAATCTACCGGATGGTGAGTTTTATAGGATCTGAATCCCAAACAAGGGACATAATTGAACTCTCCGAAATCAACTTGGGCGTTTTTGGTAATATCGATCAACACTGGTCCTGGACGACCGGATCTGGCTATGTAAAACCCTTTGGCAATGGCCGGAGCAATATCTTCTACTCTTCGTACTTGGATATTCCATTTAGTTCCAGGCATGGAGATTCCCACTACATCCGTTTCCTGGAATGCATCAGTGCCCAACAAATGAGCAGCCACCTGACCGGTGATACAGACCAAAGGAGTACTGTCAATCTGAGCATCGGCCAATCCAGTGATCAGGTTGGTAGCACCTGGCCCCGAGGTAGCAAGGCAGACTCCGACTTTGCCTGAGACTCGAGCATATCCCTGAGCGGCATGAATAGCTCCCTGCTCGTGGCGGGTGAGCACATGCTTGATCTGATCATGATAGTCATACAAGGCATCATAGACCGGCATGATCGCACCTCCGGGATATCCGAAGATCAGCTCGGCCTGCTCGGCGATCAGCGAGCGGACGACTATGTCAGCACCTCTCATCATGTCCTTCATAGGCTTTAGAATTTATCAGTTACGCACCCTTCGGATGCCGTAGCTACTAGTTTGTTGTACTTTTTGAGGGTTCCTTGAAGTCCTTCGATAGGCTTGGGTGACCAGGATTTTTTGCGTTCCGCAAACTCCTCTTCAGAGACATCTACCGATAGATTGAAATTATCCGCGTCGATCGTGATGATGTCGCCATCCTTGAGCAACCCGATCGGCCCACCACACCAAGCTTCGGGTGTCACGTGGCCCACCACAAATCCGTGAGTGCCTCCAGAAAATCTCCCATCTGTGATCAATGCCACGTCCGAACCCAAACCTGCACCGATAATCATCGAAGTTGGTTTAAGCATTTCGGGCATTCCCGGCGCTCCTTTTGGACCGACATTTCGGATAACCACCACATCGCCCGCTTTTACTTTATGGTCTCGGATAGCTTCATTCGCCTCCAATTCTGAATCAAAAACCACTGCAGGACCTGTGAAAGCCGTACCCTCTTTTCCGGTGATTTTGGATACCGCACCTTCTGGGGCGAGATTTCCTTTCAGGATGCAGAGATGACCTGACTTTTTGATCGGGGTCTCCAGTGGATGGATCACATTGACCATCGATGGCACAATAGGATCGATGTTCGCTAGGTTTTCTGCCACGGTCTTCCCGGTCACGGTGATGCAATCCCCATGGAGAAATCCATTGTTGAGCATGTATTTCATGAATGCCGGCAAACCTCCTTGTTCGAACAAATCTTCCATCATGAACTTCCCAGAAGGCTTGAAGTCGCCGATCAATGGCGTTTTGGCATTGATTGCTTTGAAATCTTCCAAAGTAAAATCAACCCCGGCCGTCCTGGCAATCGCCAAAATATGAAGAACCGCATTGGTACTTCCGCCAAGGGCAATTGCAACCGTTACCGCGTTTTCGATGCTTTTGCGTGTGACGATATCTTTTGGCTTGATGTCTTTTTCCAAAAGAATCCGCATGTACTTATTAACATCCTGACATTCCTTGAGCTTTTCGGCTGAGTTTGCCGGATTGGAGGAAGAGTAAGGCAGCGACATGCCCATGGCCTCGATAGCAGAAGACATGGTATTGGCCGTGTACATTCCACCACAGGCACCTTTTCCTGGACAAGCATTTCGAATCACTCCATCATAATCTTCGTCTGAAATGGCGCCTTGGATTCTTTTACCAAACGCCTCAAAAGCAGAGACGATATTGAGTTTTTCACCTTTGTAATTCCCGGAAGCAATGGTACCACCATAGACCATGATGGCCGGCCGATTGATCCGCAGCATGCCCATGACGGCACCTGGCATATTTTTATCACAGCCCGCTACAGCCACACAGCCATCAAATGAATGGCCGAGAATAAATGACTCGATCGAGTCAGCAATAATATCTCTAGATACCAAAGAATACCGCATCCCGAGCGTACCCATCGACGTACCATCTGATATACCAATGGTATTAAAAACCAAACCGGTCAGATCATATTCCTGAGAGGACGCTTTGATCAGACCGGCAAAGTCATTGAGGTGCATATTGCAGGGATTGCTTTCATAGCCGCAGCTCGCTATCCCTACAAAGGGTTGTTTCATTTTTTTGTCTGACAAGCCTGTGGCATAAAGCATGGCTTTTCCTGCCGGATGCTCATCATTTTCGCTGATTTCCCAACTGTACTTTTTAAGATTGTTCTGGGTCATGGGTCTGGTAAATAAAAAAAGTGCCTCAGGTCAGTGAGGCACTTTAGATTTTATATGCTGGATTATATATGGTCTAGTGCCTCACTTCGAAAATCCGATGAGAATAATAAAGCTTAGCAGGACGACCAATGGATACATAGCGTGGTTTGAGAGAATATGCTTCGTTGACGAATCACATGACAATATTAAAACCCATTCTTCAGACTTACAATATTTAATTCTTTTCAAAATGATTTTTACAAGATTAAATGTTAGGAAAAAGACTTTATTTTAAAATTAAATTTCTTTTTTACAAAAAACTCAAAACAGCATCTTTGAAAATCATAAAAAATAAAGACTTCTTCAAAATTTTGTTTCGATTTGAGGTTTATTTAAAATTTTGGAAAATTCTTTCTCTTTTAATTAACAAAAAAATTGATACTATTCGAATTTGTCAAAAAATCAAAGGATCCTTAACGAATTTTCAATTCATTTACCGCCATAAGTGATCTCGGCTTTTCACTTATTTTTGCTCAAAGCTTCTTCACATGATCAGTTTCCCCAACGCCAAAATCAACCTAGGTCTTCATATCACTTCCAAAAGAAAAGATGGATACCACGAAATCGAAACCTGCATGGTGCCGATTCCACTTCTTGATGCTTTGGAAATTATTGTTGACAAGAAGCCCAACTGGAATTCAACCGGCCTTGCCATCCCCGGAGATCCAAAGGACAATCTGATCCTCAAGGCTGAAAAACTGATCAAAAAAGACTTTCAAGGATTGCCCAATTTGAACATCCATCTGCACAAAAACATCCCGATGGGTGCCGGATTGGGGGGAGGCTCGGCAGACGGTGCATTTGCGCTGAAGTTGATGAACAATCTCTTCGACTTGCACTTGGATGATTTCTTTTTGGAAGAATACGCCGCCCAGCTGGGTAGCGACTGTCCATTTTTCATTGAGAATACGGCAAAAATCGCCAGAGGCAGAGGGGAAATATTAGAACCTATTGATCTATCGCTAAAAGGTAGTTACCTCGTTTTGATCAATCCGGGAATTCATGTCGGCACCAAGGAAGCCTACGCAGGCGTCACTCCTGCTCCGCCCAAAGTCAAGTTGGAAGAAGTTTTGGCAGACCGAAGTCGATGGAAAGCAGAATTGGCAAACGACTTTGAGCCCAGCATTTTCAAAAACCATCCGGAAATCGCCGAGATCAAGCAAAAAATGTATTCTGCCGGGGCATATTACGCGGCGATGTCCGGTTCGGGATCGAGTGTGTTTGGATTGTTTGAAAACCAACCTTCTGAAATAGAGTTTTCAGATCAATATTTTAGATTTGAAAATTTTTTATAAATTCTTCAAAACTAATTGGTTGTAAATTGAAAATGATTTTATATTTGTAATCTATAAATATAAATCATAATGGCTACCTTCACCAGTACCCTACCTGACGATCTTCTTCAGCGACTTGCTGAATACGCAAAGAAGCTTTCTCTGCCCAAAAATAAATTGATGGAGAATGCACTGAACCTCTATCTGGATCACCTAAAGAGGGCTGAGTATTCCAAATCTTATCGACAGGCAGCACAAGATGAAGACATCCTGATGGTAGCTGAAGAAGGAATGGGCGACTACCTGAAGCAGATCGAAGATGAGGCAGGGTGAAATCTGGATGTCAGATCTAAATCCAGTCATAGGATCAGAACAAGCAGGCAGAAGGCCGGTAGTCATCCTAAGCGGCAACTTGATGAATAAATTTCTGCAAGTGGTGATTGCTGCACCTCTTACTTCCAAAATCAAAAACTATCAGGGAAATCCCGTTTTGAAACCATCCAATTCAAATGGGCTAAAGCTGGAGTCTGAACTGATGGTTTTTCATATCCGATCCATTTCCAAAGATCGATTGATCGAAAAAATCGGAGAAATCTCAAAAGAGGAATTGCAGACCGCACTCGCCACGCTGCAAGATATCACGACACTTTGAAGTTCAACTGATCACTTTGGTTGCTTTTCTTCGCTTATTCCAATAATTCAAAACCGGATAAATCAACACCGAAATCAAAATGATCAAGGTTCCCAAATAAAATTGCGGAGTCATTTTTTCCTTTTCTCCAAAGACCAGCACCGCCAGCAAAATCCCATAAACCGGTTCGAGATTGATCGTCAAATTGATCGAGAAAACCGGGAGTCGTTTCATCAGATCCACGGAAACGGAAAAGGCATAGACCGTGCAAACACCTCCTAAAATCACTAACCAAAGCCAATCCAATCCTCTCCAAGCCCATTGAATCGGCGCCCCATCCGTAAGAAATTCAGCATAAATAGGCATAAATAACAGGGCAAAAAGACAAGCCGCCGCCATTTCATAAAGGGTGATCTGATAGGGCGTATGCCTCAAGGTCAACCGGCCATTTAGCACCGAGAACAAAGCCCCGAGGAATGCCGACACCAAGGCCATAGACAAACCTAGCCAATATCCTGTTTCAAACTGAAAAATCACCAACAAGCCCGAAATCACCATCAGACCAAGGGCGACCTCATACCATTTTACTTTGGTTCGGTTGACCATCGGTTCCACAAAAGCGGTCCAAAGCGAAGTAGTAGCCATTCCTGCCAGGCAAACCGAGGCTGTAGAAACTCTCGCAGACCAGAAAAAGAAAATCCAGTGAAGCGAAATCAATACGCCAACTCCTGCGATTTTCAGGAGCTCTCCTGGCCGAACCACCATGGATTTTTTGCGCAAAATCATCACCAAAACCACTCCAATCGTAGCAATCAGCGTTCGATAGAAAACCAACTCCAAGGATGGCAAACTGATCAGCAAACCCAAAATGGCGGTGAATCCCCAAATCAATACAATGAAATGAAGGAGAAGATAATCCTTGATTGGACTGGACTGCATCTATCTGGGAACGGTTTTATAAAGAACTAAACCCATGACGGCAAAAACAATATTGGGAATCCAGACGGAAAGAATCGGATAAGCTGATCCGTTTTCAGCAAATGTTCTGGAAAGGATAAACATCAGAATGTACACAAAAGCCAGCAAAAACCCCATTGCAATCTGGAATCCCGACCCTCCTCTCGTCTTACGAGCTGACATAATCACTCCGATAAAGGTCAGTATCAACGCCGCAAAAGGTGACATAAAACGGACGTACCGCTCAATCCGATAGTAACTGACATTATCCGCACCGCGATCCTCTAGGATTTTGATTTGCCTGCTCAGCTCGGGTAACTTCAGTGTTTCGTGATGATTTTCCGGCAAATCAAAATCAGCTGGAGTAATTGACAAAACCGTGTCTAAGGATTCTCCGACAGTATATCTCTCTCCCTCTTCCATCAACTCTCGAAGTCTCCAGTTTTCAAGTCTCCAAAGATTTTTGGCAGTGTCCCATTGAATACGGTCTGAAGATAGTTTTGACCAGAGCTGCCCATCCCGAATTTCCTCCAGCGTAAATCCGTAGCCAGTCTGTGCAGTCCGGTAGAAATTACTCATGTACGCGTAGGTCTCAGGAGCCACTTTGACATGAATATTGGGGTCAGTGGACGCTTTTCCTTTGTCCAAATATTTGATCCGAAACTCGGTGACTCCTGCTGTAGCGCCCGGCAAAATCCAGCCGTTGAGCAGAAAGCTGATCGCTCCGATCATAGCCGCTCCAAACAAAAATGGCCTCAACATTCGAACAAAACTGACTCCTGAACTCAAAATTGCCACTATCTCCGTGCGACCGGCCATTTTGGATGTGATAAAAATGACTGCAATGAAAACGGTAATCGGTGTCAGGAGATTGTTAAGGTAAAGTCCATAGTTCCCCATGTATTTGAGAATCTCCTTGGCAGGAACTTGGTTACGGATATAAGCGTCATTTTTCTCAGTAAAGTCCAACACCAACACCACCAAAATAAGCATAAGCACTACGAAAAAGTAGGTCTTCAAAAAGTCTTTGATGATGAGCTTATCGAGAATTTTCATACTTAGAGTCGGGTGCTTACTTTTCTGACCATTTGATCCTTCCAAACGGCAAAGTCACCGGCAAGGATATGCTCACGAGCCTGTCCCACCAGCCAAAGGTAAAAGGACAAGTTGTGTATGGATGCAATCTGTGCAGCAAGGATCTCTTTGGAAACCGTCAGGTGTCGAAGATAGGCTTTGGAGTAAAAAGTACTGGCATAATTCCCGATCAATGGATCGATGGGTGTAAAATCATCCTTCCACTTTTCATTGCGAATATTGATGATACCCTCGGAGGTGAACAGCATTCCGTTTCGGGCATTTCGAGTGGGCATCACGCAATCAAACATATCCACACCCAGCGCAATACATTCCAGAATGTTAGCTGGAGTTCCCACTCCCATCAAGTAGCGAGGCTTGTCCGCAGGCAATATCTCCGTGACCAACTCCGTCATTTCATACATCATTTCGGCTGGTTCGCCCACCGAAAGTCCCCCAATGGCATTGCCTTCCCGACCTTGGGATGCGATGAATTCGGCACTTTGCTTGCGCAAATCCTTGTACACTGAGCCTTGAACAATCGGAAAAAGCGTCTGACTGTAGCCGTATTTGCCCTCCGTAGCATCAAATCGATCAATACATCGCTTCAGCCAGCGATGCGTCATTTCCATGGAGTTTCGCGCATAGCCATATTCACAGGGATAAGGCGTGCACTCGTCAAAAGCCATGATGATATCCGCCCCGATCGTCCGCTGGATATCCATGACATTTTCGGGTGTGAAGTTGTGTTTGGATCCGTCAATATGGGATTTGAAGGTCACGCCTTCTTCTTTGATCTTCCGAGTTCCGGCGAGGGAAAAAACCTGATAACCACCCGAATCCGTCAAAATGGGCCGATCCCAACCATTGAATTGGTGAAGTCCCCCGGCCTTTTCCAAAATATCCAATCCTGGGCGCAGATACAGATGGTAAGTATTTCCCAGAATTATCTGAGCTTGAATATCCTCCTTAAGTTCCCGCTGATGCACCGCTTTCACCGTACCGGCTGTGCCCACAGGCATAAAAATCGGCGTTTGGATCGTCCCATGATCAGTTTGGATCTGACCGGCACGGGATTGGGATTGGGAATCTTTTTTCTCTAAAGTAAACTTCATGGCCGCAAAGATCGGATTTTCCGCTTTTATTCCATGTTTAAAAGTTTAATTTACTCGAAGTCAAAAGAACCCAATCACCAACTCAAGCAAGCAAATTGAAAGACTCAAAAGCTCTAGCCACTAATCAGTGATCGGCTTTCAGCGGCTGGATGGGTTTCCAATTGCCGCTGTAATGATTTTGAGGTTTGAAATTCGGGTCATCGGTACCATGGTACTCTCCAAACTCATTGGTGTACCAATAATTATAATTTCCTTCTTTTTTGATCTGCTGACCGGTAAAAGGATCGCTGAAGGATGTATAGCCTGTGATGGCATCAATTACGGAGGCATTGCCCGAGTAGGAAGATGAACCACCACTTCCAAAGTTCCTCTCGCGCCAAGCCTGATTATGTTGATCAAAACTTTCTCGCATGGACGCCATATTTTGCTGATGGGAATTGAACTGCGCCCGCTGCTGCGCCATTCTAGCCTGATGGTCTTGGGACATACGCCGAGATTCCATATCAATTATCTCGGATTTTTTCTGATCCCACTGAGGATTGATCTCCGGTTGCAAGTCAATTTCTCGCTGCTCAGCCTGCGCAAAAAGGTCCTCAGGAGCCAGGGTGAAAAAGCCTAAAATTACCCCTGTTTTACCGATCATATATTGATTTTGGTTGATCACACCCATTTTGACAGCTTTGATCAAGCCTTTGTAGGGCACATTTTTTCTGAAAGCAGAAAAATCCATTTTAACCATATCAAAATCTAACGTAGCTGACATTCCTACTGCCTGACTGGCCATTTGAGCGTAATTCATGGCGAAAGCTCTGTATTGCTCTCCCTCGGGACTAGCCAGTGCTTCTGGGTCGGAAATCATTTTTCCAGGAGTAAATTTTTCCAAGAAAGGTTGTGCGCAATAATGCATCAGGTACTGCAACAATTCGTCAAAATATAGACCCATTTGCTGTCCATACATTATCCAAGAATTGTAATTCATCATCAGCGGAAGGAATCCATGAATCTCCCCTTCCGGACTTTCCAGAGCGAGGAGAAATTTGAGATAGCCCGATCCATTGGGGTTGGACGCGATATCCTGATGAAGCGTCCAACCTTCAGGGATATTTATACTCAGCATTTTCATATTTAGCGCCTGATCTTGTATATCCACCCGCTTGAGATTTAAGCGTTCTTCTTCGCTTGAGCTCTTGGTCAGTTCTGTGGCGAGATAGATTTCAGTATCAGTGGAAGAAATCTGATTTTGTCTTTTCTCCTCAACTGGGCTAGCACAAGAGGAAAAAGCACTAGCCCAGCTTAAAAAGAATAGAGTGGTGAAAGAAAGTGAGATTTTCATCTTCAATACTATTTGAGGGTGATAATTACTTCTGCTTTACCTGTGAACAACTGGCCCTGTAATCTCGCACAACGTCCAAGTGGATCGTCACCATTGGTATCAACAGCTGAAAATGTCAAACCTAAGAAATAAGCCTCTCCTTGGTCAAGCGGAAACCATCTTGCGGGAAAATCCTGATTAGGGTCTTCAGGGAAGGGATAAACATTTGAACCATTGGGTGTCCATCCATATACTTTTGGAGTGCCTGGCAAAGGATGTGAAAGATCATAAAATCTTACATCATACCTCACTGCGTCCTCTTCTTTGGGGACTAAAATGGCTTCAAGTGCTGCGCAATTTAATCTTGTACTTGTCCCCACTACATATGTCCTACTATAGTAATTTGGCGTTAAGTTCACATGAATAATCTTCTTCTTCTCATCGTTATTGATTTTCACGGTTGCCTTCAGGTCTTCAAACAGGCGGTATTCATCATCTGATGCCCCTT
>FWPV01007545.1_pt1 | contig 19652 bp, 16 predicted proteins | sample 2228371 | NCBI WGS metagenome assembly FWPV01 (sample SAMEA103939776, study PRJEB20133) | metagenome
AAGAGATGTGTTTTGTGTGCACAATTTTTCTAATGAGATGGTTACTGTGAAGTTGCCCGATACGACGAATCGCTGGATGGATTTGTTGGTTACAACAGAAGAAGGTTACAGGCAGGCGATCAGCCTATTGCCCTATCAATATCGGTGGATGATAAGAAGTACTTCGTAGAAAGGGATGATCTAGATGAAAAATTCAAATTTGAGAATCGGTTTTGTTTCAACCCGTTTTGCCGGAACAGATGGAGTCAGCCTTGAAACCGAAAAATGGGCGGCTGTATTCGAACGGATGGGACATTCCTGTTTTTATTTTGCCGGTCTCTGTGATCGTCCGGCAGAAGTCAGTTATGTAGTACCCAATCTGTTTTTTCATCATCCAGAAATGGAAGAAATCCACGAAGAGGCATTCAACCAAACCATACGGTCGCCACGCCTGACGCGGCAGATGCAAGAATACAAAGCCTTTTTCAAAGATCATCTTCAAAGGTTCGTCAATCAATTTGAAATTGATCTGCTGGTAGCAGAAAATGCGCTTTCAATACCGGTCAATATACCTCTGGGTATGGCGATTTCAGAATTCATTGCAGAAACGGGCTTCCCGGTGATTGCTCATCACCACGATATGTACTGGGAACGCAAGCGATTCCTTGTGAATTGTGTGTGGGACTATCTGACGATGGCGTTTCCGCCGGCTTTTCCAAGTGTCAAGCATGTGGTGATCAACTCGGTGGCCGGTCAGCAGTTAAGTTTGAGGACGGGAGTTTCCTGTCGTATTGTGCCGAACGTGATGGATTTTGAAAGCCCGCCGCCAGCGCTGGATGATTATGCCCGATCCTTGAGGCAAGATTTAGGTCTTGGCGAACATGAAAAATTGATTCTGCAACCCACTCGGGTGGTTCAGCGCAAGGGAATTGAACACGCCATTGAACTGGTTTCTCGTTTGGAACTCCCAGCCCGACTGGTAATTTCCCACGCAGCGGGTGATGAAGGGAGGGAATACGAACATCGAGTAAGGGATTATGCGCAACGAATGGGAGTTAATACATTATTTGTATCAGACATCATTCGCGAAAAACGGGGTATCACAGCCGATGGACGTAAAATTTATACACTGTACGATGTTTATCCTCACGCAGATCTGGTTACCTATCCTTCTGAAATTGAAGGTTTTGGGAATGCGTTTTTAGAAGCCATCTATTTCAGACGCCCAATTGTAGTGAACCGTTACTCGATCTATGAAATAGACATCAAGCCAAAAGGGTTTCAGGTGATTGAGTTTGATGGGTTTATCACCGAACAATCTGTCAGGCTGGCGCGCCGTGCTTTAAAGGACAGTGGATTTGTAGAAGAGATGAGCCAGATAAATTATCGCGTTGCACGTAAACATTATTCCTTTTCTGTTTTGGAAATGCACCTGCGCGCTTTACTCGCTGAAATTTATGGGGTAAACCATGGTATATAATCATCGAGAAGAGTAGATAATTCCATATTTCAGCAATCTTTGAGTGATGATGTAGGGGTGTTCAAGGATTCGAGGCAGTTAGAATCAAACTGGCGTCCAAGAAAATTCAACCTTTGGAAAAACTACTATAATACCTAAAACAACTTATGGAGGTGAACAGATGTATCGTTTTCCGTCAAATGAATGGATTAAGGCGATGATGCAAGACTTAAATCAATGCCAATCCTACAAAGAAGCAGCAAAAAATTGGGAGGGGGATTTTTATTTTGTCATTGAACCTGGCGGAAACCTCACGGAAACGGTCATCCTCTATATGGACTTATGGCATGGTGAATGCCGGAACGCCTTTGAAGTAAAAAATCCAGATGAAATAAAGCCGGCATTTACATTGAAAGGCCCGGTTGCCATCTGGAAAAAGGTGATGACCAAACAATTAGATCCAATGCAGGCGATGATGACCGGCCAGTTAAAACTCACCGGCAACATGGCGATGGTGATGAAAAATGTGCGGGCAGCCAAGGAACTGGTGGAGTCCTGTACTCGCATTCCAACCGAGTTCCCTGTTTGAGAAGAGCAAAAAAGAGGTTCCGGAATGGCGGAACCTCTTTTTAATTGAAAGATAATGGTTTACTTACTGCAATGTCCTGGCCCGATCAGGCCGTTATTGTAGTTATCCAGTACTTCTGCCTGAGCGATGGCGCTGTTACGAACTGCCCTGCTGAGGGTAGCAGTGGGTGTATAGGTGCCAAAGAAAGATTCAGCAAAGCTCAAAGCCGCATCTACACTGGCGGTGGTAGAAGCACCGTTAAGAATGTTCAATTTGGCTGCCAGATAGGCATGGGCGAGGATGTAGTAGGCGTTTCCACCGGAAGGTGAGGTCCATAAAACTTGATAATTGGATTGACCACTCAGGAAGAAGGGGTTATCCTCTCCCAGCAGAGCCCAGGTAGAATCATAGGGTGCAGGGCCGTATTTGGAATGCGTTTTCCAGTAGCCGGGAGTGAGGGTGCAGGCACCTTCGCAGGGGATATTGAAGTCAACGGTAAATTTTGCACTGCCTTTTGTGCCACTGTCGTTGGTCTCGAATGAAGCAACATTTTGAAACTCGTACGTGCCGCATTGTTCAATTCCACCCACGTCGAAGGTGTAATTGAAGGTTTTTGGTGATTCATTGGCGCATACTGTGCCCAATGAACCGTACTGGTCATCTTCAACAGTAATACACTCATCCCGCTCAACATCGGGGTTGCCAAACGAAAATGAAACTGTAACGGAACTACCGGGAACTGCTCCATCCGTTTCGACCGTGGCGGTGTTGGTGCGGTTGCTGCCATCTGGAAGAGTGGCTTCATAGGAACAGACTTTTGTAAAACCGGCAGGCAGGTTGAATGGGAAAGAAGTACCGCAGTTTACATTGGCGACGATCCCGCCGCTGATCACATCAGTGACTGCAGTGATGACAGCGGTCTGGGAAGAAGTGTTCTGAAATGAAATTGAACCCGTTACTTTCCAGTTGCTGTCCACGGCTACCGCTTGAACGGTTACAGCATAATTCACCGGGAACAATTGACCCGGCGCTAAGGTAAGCGAGGATTGATCACCGGTTTTGGTGATGCTCCATTTCCACTCTCGCTCGAATGAGGTTTTTGCATCCTTCTTGATAAATACAACTCCTGTTGGAGTTCCTCCTCCGCTTGCAATGGCAGAGCGGTTTGACAATTGCAATAAAGTCACCGCAAGCAGGGCAATCAAAAGAGACCCGATTAATATCTTCCAGTTTTTTGCCATTTCATTCTCCTTGAAAATCTAAATAAGACAATCCACCACTAACTAGATTATGATAATCTATACCAAATAAGTCAATATATATTGTCTTATAACATTCTTATAATAAATCTGGCACAGTTTCTTAATCAAAAGTATTATTAATCACAAATACCTAAAAAGAAGGTGAGGTAAATCAGCATGTGGTATTTCTCTTCTCCCTTGATTGTATTCGGTGAGGATGCTGTTGCTCATCTTGCAACCCTAAGCGGCCATAAGGTGATGGTGATTACAGATGCGAACCTGAACCGGCTTGGACTGGTTCAAATAGTTTTAGAGAATCTAAAAAATACTGGTATGCAAATTGAGGTCTTTGATCAAGTTCTGCCTGATCCAGACTTAGAAACGGTCAAGAAGGGTTCGCAACGAATGCTCGACTTTCAGCCGGACTGGATCGTGGCGGTCGGCGGGGGGTCGGTGATTGATGCAGCCAAAGGAATGTGGGTTCTTTATGTGCGCCCGGATGTTCAGCCCGATGCAATCAACCCGATTGAAACTTACGGGCTGCGTCAAAAAGCCAGACTGGTGGCCATTCCAACTACTTCTGGCACCGGCGCAGAAGTCACCTGGGCCGTGGTTCTGTCCGATCATGAGTCACGCAGAAAATTAGGGCTTGGCAGCCGTGAGGTCGTGCCGGATATTGCCATCATCGATCCTCAACTGATCAAAGGATTACCGCCTCAAATCTCTGCTGACACGGGCCTGGACGCGTTAACCCATGCCATCGAAGGTTTTACCTCAACCTATCACAATGACTTTTCGGACGGCTTGTGTCTGCAGGCTGCCAAAATGGTTTTTGAACATCTGGTCAAGGCCTATAATGGGGACGTTACCTCGAAAGAGAAAATGCACTACGCGGCGACGATTGCCGGTCTTGGGTTTGGGAATTCAATGGCTGCATTGGCACACGGTTTGGGTCATGCTCTGGGGGCGGTTTTTCGCGTACCGCATGGCAGGGCGGTGGCTTTGTTTTTGCCATATACAATTGAGTATTGTGCGAATTTATCTGAATCGGGAAACCGCTACGAAGAACTAGCCCATTTTTTAGGATTTTCAGCCGATAACGAAAGAGAGGCAGCATTTGTACTGGCAGCAAAAATTCGTGATTTGGAAAGGCAGATTAATCAACCGCTTTGCATAGCCGATTTAGGGATTGAAAAGTCTGCACTGGATAACGAAATCGAACAACTGATAGAGAATGCCTTAAATGACACCCAAACGATCATGTCCACACGCATACCGGATGAAAATGACCTGCGTTTGTTGTTTCAATATGCCTACGATGGAAAAAACATTGACTTTTAGGGAGTGAACATCCATGTTTGGGAGAATGGTAAAAATCAATTTGAGCAATGGTGTAATTCAACGAGATCAACTGCCCCTTGAATGGATTGAGGGGTTCATTGGCGCTTCAGGACTGGCAGCCAGAATTTTGTGGGATGCGCTGGATGTAAATCGTCCGCCGCTTGATCCTGCCAATCCATTGCTTTTTGCCACCGGTCCGCTGACCGGTACGGGAGGACCAACGACCGGGCGTTTTACAATTTGCGGCCGGTCACCCCAGACCGGCTGGTGGGGAGAATCGAATATCGGCGGGTTTGTCGGGCCGGAACTGCGTTATGCGGGGATTGATTTTTTGTGGATTGAAGGGGCGGCTGATTCACCGGTGTACATCTGGATTTATAACGACCAAATCGAAATCCGTCCGGCAGAGCATTTATGGGGCAAGGCAGATACATACGAGACCCAGCAAATCATCCGGCAGGAAGTCGGAATTCCTCATGCAAAAGTTGCCTGCATCGGCTTGGCTGGTGAAAATCTGGTGCCGTTTGCCGGTATTCTTTCTGATCATGGCCGGCTGGCCGCGCGAACCGGTATGGGGGCTTTGATGGGCTCAAAAAAATTAAAGGCGGTTGCAGTGCGAGGAACCCAGCGATTGGTGATGGGTAGAGATGAGGAATATCGGAAGTTGAGGGTGGCTTCTAATAAGCGTTTGTTGGAACAAAACATGACGGCAGTTTTACGCTCGACCGGTACAGCGGGTGGCGCAGAGTACTTGCAATACCTCGGAGATATGCCGCAAAAATACTGGACTGCCGCCAGATTTGAAGGCGCTGAAAAAATCAGCGGTGCAACGATGGCTGAAACCATCCTGAAGGGTACGACTGCCTGTCAGGGTTGTGTCATTTCCTGCGGGCGGGAAGTGGAAATTGTAGAAGGTGACTATCCGACCAATGGAGTTGTCAAAGGCCCGGAGTACGAGACGATTTGTTCCTTTGGTTCGCAGTTGATGGTGGATGATCTGGCAGCGATTACTGCATTGGGTGATCTTTGCGACCGGTTGGGGATGGATACCATCACAGCCGGCAATGTGATTGCGCTGGCATATTTGTTGTTTGATCAGGGAAAAATAACGCCGCAGGATACCGGCGGTTTGCAACTTCGCTGGGGTGATCCTGTGCCCTGTTTTACATTGTTGAAGCAAATAGCCACCAAGGAAGGCTTTGGAAATTTGCTCTCGCAGGGCAGTAAGGCGTTAGCAAAGGCATTTGGTGATGTAGAGCTGGCCGTCCAGGTGAATGGGTTGGATGTTGCAATGCACGATCCCCGCGCTTTTTCTGGCCAGGCGTTGGTCTACGTGACCTCTCCGCGAGGCGCATGTCATAACCAGAGCGATTATTTTAACGTTGGATTGGGAGGCACAGTAGATGAAATCGGTATTGGCTTTACCGATCGGTTTGATCCGGTTGGTAAGGGTGAACAGGTTGCCCGTCATCAGCATTGGCGGACAGTATGCAACAGCCTGACCACATGCTTTTTTGCGGTTGTTTCACCCGATGAGATTTTGGGGTTATTGAACGCCGCGATGGATTGGGACTGGGATATATCTACCTTGCTCAAAGCAGGTGAACGGGCGTGGAATATGAAGCGGCTTTATAACCTGAAACTGGGTTGGAAACCGGAAAACGAAAAATTACCCAAATTACTGCTTCAACCCCTCACGGATGGCGGACAGGAAGGAAATGTTCCGGATCTTTCGGTGATGCTGGATGAGTATTACCACTGCAGCGGATGGGATCGAACAACCGGTTATCCTTTACCCTGGAAATTGAAAGAATTGGGTTTGGCAGAATTACTATGAACCCAAAACTTCCCCTGATTAAGGATTGATATTGCATTAGGTAATTAACTTCCCATTTCACAACTTGTGGGTTTGATGGTGATGGGATGACTTTTGTTTTGGAGCGAAACCGCTATTAGGGATAACAAAGTATGTCCCTTTTGCGCTCATTTTCTGCGGGTGTTTTCTTCAATATCCATCAATAGATACATGCCTTCAGAGATCGCTTGAAGGCTGACAAATAAAAACAAGCCGGGTAACAGAATCAAAAACGCCTGAACCAAAGTAGGCACCAGGTCAATGAAGAGATTATTGGATGATTGGGTAATGGTCACTGCAATGGCGCTGATAAAAAACACTAAAAATAAGCCAGCCACCACCAGTACAATCCACGAAAGGATATTTGCCCAATTGGCCACGCGAATCATGCGCTCAGGGCGGTGATACAGGTCTTCTATCTGTATTTCCTTTGGTTCATCAATCTCGGACATCGGTTATTTCTCCTTTTGAAACAGTATAGTCCAATTTTATTCTTGGATTAGGGGTTTCTTCGCCTGAAATGAATTGTTTTTGATAGGGAAGATTGTGCTAGAATTTTTACATATTCTTCCGGGAGAGACAACTATGAAGCCAATCCGGGTGGTACTGGTTGGGGCAGGTCAGCGTGGGGCAGAGGCCTATGCGCCGTATGCGTTGAAGTATCCTGATCAGATTCAATTTGTAGCAGTAGCCGAACCAAACGAAGAACGCAGGAAACGGTTCGCATCTGCTCATGCCATTCCACCCGAACATTGTTATGAAAGCTGGGAGGAGTTGTTTGAGCAGCCTCAACTGGGGGAGGCAGCCATCATTGCTACTCAGGATTGGCTACATACCCAGCCCGCCATCGCCGCGATGAACAGCGGCTATCATATTTTATTAGAGAAGCCAATGGCGACTCGTCTGGACGAATGCAAACAACTTATTGAGGTGAGTGAGAGGAATCAAAGGCAAATCCATATTTGCCATGTGTTAAGGTACACCCAACATGCCCGAAAAATGCGAGAGATTGTTCAATCCGGCGTGCTGGGAGAAATCATTGACGTGGATCATCGTGAAAATGTATCCTTTTGGCACATGGCCCATTCCTATGTGCGAGGAAACTGGAGGAACAGCCAACAATCCAGCCCGATGATTCTGGCGAAGTGTTGTCATGATCTGGATATTCTGCCGTGGATTTTGAATCAATGGCCAGTTTCATTAAGCAGCAAAGGGGAATTAACTCATTTCAGGGCGGACAAAGCGCCAGTTAATACCCCTGAGCGATGCGTAGAAAACTGTCCCATTGAGAAGGAATGCCCATACTCCGCCATTCATATTTATGTTGAAATGATACCTTTCTGGTATTCATACAAGGAGACATGTACCAACGTTTTTCACAAGGCGATTATTGAAGAGTGGACAAAAAATCCACGCCTGATTCGATTCTTATCGCATCTTTTTCCATTTTTGAAGCAAATAACCGATTACAAGGGGTGGCCGTTAACGGTCTTAACCCAAGAACCGACACCGGAACGGATCTACGAAGCAATCCAAAACGGCCCCTACGGCAGGTGTGTTTATCACTGCGATAATGATGTGGTTGATCATCAGGTTGTCAGTATGCGGTTCGAAAAGGGGACGACGGTTACCCTGACCATGCACGGCCACTCGCATGTTGAACACCGCTCCACTAGAATTGAGGGTTCAAGGGGAAGGCTAACAGGAGTTTTAGGGAATGGAGGTGGATGGATTACGGTTGAAGAACACCGAACTCGAAAAAAACTCTTTGTTGACACCAGTCCACCGGCAGGGGAGGGGCATGGAGGCGGAGACAGCCAGTTAATGGCCGAATTTATTGCTCACATTCGGCAAGGTGGATATCCCGAAAGCGTAAGACTGGCTGCGCGGGAAGCTCTGTTCAGTCACATGCTGGCATTTGCTGCAGAAGAAGCACGATTGGGACAAAGAGTCATTTCAATCAATCCAAATGAATATTTTTCAAAAAGTTTTGTTTAGAAAACACAATAAGAATATTGTAAAGTAGTTTAAAAAATAATTAAGGTGAGGAAGAACAAACCAATTAATTATTTAATAAAAAACTCAACTTAGCGACTTGTATTTAGTTTTAATTAATATATAATATATAAAGATAATCAACAATTATCCACCAAATTAATACCTGAAAAAAGCAAACTCACCGCGAGATGAGGGCGCAAAGTTATGGGTCTGAGGTGATCAGATCGCCAGACTGCCAAGGGTAGTGCCTTACCTTGGCAGTTTTTTCAGGAGAAAGGGAGGTGCTCCAAACAGACAACCCGGCTATTTCCCAATTCATATTTTCGTTAAGATCATTTTTTGCTGGAGGAGGACAATGTTCAAAAAATATTTCTTTTCGGGCTTGTTGATCGTTGTTTTGTTGGCCGCCATGATTTCACCTGCAATTGCGGATGATGGAACCGTTGAACCTTTATATCCAATTTATTCGACAGACACTGGGGAGATGGTGAATGAAACCCCGCAATTGTGGTTCGTTGAGTTCAATGGTTCCCCTACGGCGGATGGCGGGCGTCTCACTACTGTGCGGGCCGAAAAACAAACTTTCCGAACGAGAGCAGAAAGAGCTGGCTTGGAATTTCAGGAAAGATTTGCGTATGACAAACTGTGGAATGGTATTTCTATCGAAATAAGTCAGTCTGAACTGCCAAAGTTATTCCGAATACCGGGCGTAAAGGCTGTTTATCCGGTTGAAACATATGCCTTACCAGAACCGGTCGAAAACCCCAGCCCTGAATTGATTAGCGCCTTAGCTATGACCGGAGCAGATATAGTCCAGAGCGAATTGGGGTTTACCGGCAAGGGAATCAAAGTGGCCGTTATGGACACCGGTGTTGACTTTGACCATCCGGATCTGGGCGGCTGCTTTGGGCCGGGCTGCCGGGTATTCACCGGTTATGATTTTGTCGGTGACGCCTTCAACGCTGATCCATCAAGCCTGAGTTATAACCCGGTGCCCCAACCCGATCCGATCCCGGACGACTGTAACGGACATGGTACGCATGTGGCGGGCATCATTGGCGCAAATGGTACTCTTAAGGGTGTTGCCCCTGATGTGATGTTTGGGGCCTATCGTGTGTTTGGATGCCAGGGCTCAACGACAGCCGATATCATGCTGATGGCAATGGAACGGGCATTGGATGATGGAATGCAGGTTTTGAATATGAGCATTGGCTCAGCATTCCAGTGGCCGCAATATCCCACTGCACAGGCAGCCGACAGGCTGGTCAAACAGGGTATGGTTGTGGTTGCCTCCATTGGCAACAGCGGGGCGAATGGTTTGTATTCAGCCGGAGCGCCCGGCTTGGGTAATCAGGTGATTGGGGTTGCATCCTTTGACAATACGGACATCTTCTTGAAACTGTTTTTGATCAGTCCGGATGATAGGCCGATTGGATATGGCGTTGCCTCGTCTGCACCGGAACCTCCCACATCAGGTACGTTCCCGATGGCGCGAACAGGAACGGTAACTTCGACAGCAGATGCCTGCACTGCCTTGCCTGCTAATAGTCTGTCCGGAAAGGTTGCTTTGATCCGGCGTGGCACATGCACATTCCACCAAAAAGCCTTGAATGCGATGAATGCTGGCGCGATTGGGGTGGTGTTGTATAACAATACCGCGGGAAGATTCAGCGCAACCGTGGCAGGAACACCCGCAATCACCATTCCGGTGGTGACCATTTCCGATACTGAAGGTGCGCTCATCGATTCGCGTCTGGCGGGTGGGGATGTCTTCCTGACCTGGACTGATCAGGAGGATTCTTTCCCCAATCCGACCGGGGGTTTGATCTCTTCATTCAGTTCGTATGGTCTGTCACCCGATCTGAATGTGAAGCCGGATATTGGCGCGCCGGGCGGTTTGATTTACTCAACTTTCCCGCTCGAACAAGGCGGTTATGCAACCCTCAGTGGAACTTCAATGTCCTCTCCGCATGTGGCCGGTGCAGCAGCTTTGCTGTTACAAGCGAAGCCAAACCTGCCTGCTGGGGTGGTCAGGACGATTTTCCAAAATACCGCTGACCCGGCAGCGTGGTGGGGTAATCCTGCCTTAGGTTTTCTGGATAATGTGCACCGGCAGGGTGCGGGTATGCTGGATATACCGCAAGCCATTCTCTCCACTGTAAGGGTTGAGCCATCCAAACTGGCGCTTGGTGAAAGCGAAACAGGGCCGGCAACTCGTACACTAACGATTGCCAACGAAGGAAACAGTACAGTTACCATCCGGCTTTCCCATCAGCCTGCTTTGGCAACCGGAGCCAATACCTTCTCCCCATCTTTCGCTGCTGCTTTTGCCTCGGTAAGTTTCAGCAGCAGCGAGGTAAAGGTTGCCCCGAAGAGTAAAGTGCGTGTAAACGTTACCATCACTGCACCATCGGTTCCGCTTCGTGGTCAATACGGCGGTTATCTGATTATGACCTCTGATGATGGAAAAGTTTACCGCGTCCCGTATGCTGGTTTCATCGGAGATTATCAATCCATTCAGGTGTTGGCACCAACGGCATATGGATTCCCGTGGCTGTCGGTTCTGATCGGTGGTAGTTACTATCACCTAACGGATTTACAATATTGGTTCTCGATGGTGGGAGATGACATACCGTACTTCCTGGTTCATTTTGACCATCAATCCCGCCGGTTCAAGATGGAAGTTTACCAGGATATGGAAAAAGGGCCGGACCGCTATTGGTATAACGCCTACGACGAGTCATATCTACCGCGTAATAGCTCTTCTGCGGGTTTCTTTGCCTTCCCATTCGATGGGTTTACGTATGCAGGTTCCAGTGTATTTGAGGTGCCGGATGGCATTTATTACGTCAAAATTTCCGTCCTTAAAGCGCTGGGAGACCCGAATAACCCGGCTCATTGGGAAACGTGGACTTCGCCGCTCTTTGAAATTGACCGGCCTTAATAATCCATAGCACCTTCCAAAAACAAGACAATCAGCTAGTGCGGGTTTGCTGGCTGATTGTCTTTTTAAAAACTATCCTTTTGGGGAGGGGAAAATATGGAATAAAGAAGGAGGCCGATTCTTCGCACGAGGTTTATTCTTATATCCAGATAATCCTCCAGAGAATAATTTTCCTCCTTCAGCAAAACAAGGCCGGCCCGGACAACCGGTCTTGTTTTGTTTCAAAAGGATTAACTTCGAATGATCTGACTGGCCGCTCGGCGCAGACGATCACGGATGGCGAGGCCCAGCCCTTCTTCTCCAAAGTCAGTGGTCAAAATGATTTCTACGCCGGCTTGTTCAAGGGTGCGCATTCCCGCAAATAAATTTCGTCCAATTTGGGCAAGGTTGTTTAGAGACCCAAGCGAGATGATTTCTGCATTTTCAAAGATGACGTAACGGTTGGCTTCCTCGTCCACTGTAAGAACTCCGATTGGCTTCAAGTCATCTTTTTGAACCTGAATTATATAGTCCATGATCTTTTTGATGGCGTCTTCACGTTTGTTAGCGGAGGTTTCTATCAGGATCAGTTTTGCATGGGGCGAATAATGGCGTTCCAGCATACCGGGAGAGCGCAGTGCTTCATCTGAGTTAATGTTTTTGTGAGGGGTTGCCAGTCGAACTCTTCCAATCACTTGTTCGATCTCTTCGCGGGGGATACCACCCGGTCTTAAAATGACAGGTGGATCTTTAGTCAAATCAAGAACGGTAGATTCCAAACCGATTGGACATTCACCGCCATCCAGAATGAGATCAACCCTGCCAGCCAGATCATCCAGCACATGTCTGGCTTGTGTAGGGCTGGTGTGGCCAAAGCGATTTGCTGACGGAGCGGCAATGGGTAAGCCACTAGCCGCCAGTAGGGCCTGTGCAACCGGGTGAGAAGGGGCTCTTACAGCAACGCTTTCACCGCCAGCGGTGACATTCAAAGGGATGGTTGCTTTACGGGGGAAGATCAAGGTCAGGGGGCCGGGCCAAAACCGGTTGACCAGTAATTCAGTTTTGGGAGGTTGAGCATTCACTACCCTTTCCAACCAGGTTTTATTTTGAATATGAACAATCAACGGATCATTGGCCGGCCGCCCTTTGGCCAAAAAAATTCTTTGAACGGCCATACTCTCGAAGGCGTTGGCACCCAAGCCGTAAACAGTTTCGGTTGGAAAGGCCACCAATCCGCCGGCTTGCAGGACTTGGGCTGCTCTTTGGATCACATCAGGTTCGGGATGAAGGGGATTTACTTTCAATATTTCGGTCATGGCAATATGTTTTTACTCAGTTTTCCAGATGCCGCGGCGCATTGAGATGGCTTCTGCTTGGGCTGTAACGAACAGGTCTTTGCAGGCGCTGTCTGGCGGGTAATCTCTTTGGCGGGCATAACCCATCCGGATTAATTCATAATTCACAAAGACATCATCCACAAATACATATCTCAGCAATCTGCCGAAACGGTCGGTTTCGGATATGTCTGTGTAAAGGGTGACAGTTTGATTTTCTACCATTTGTGCATTGAATTGCAATGCTTGTTCAGCAATTTCTCTCTCTGCCGAGTCTAATTCAGGTGCATTGATTCCAATATAACGCAGATTGACTTTCTGGTTATTCAGTTCTATTTTTATTGTATCGCCATCAATGACCGATATGACTCTGGCAGTTTGTGGCTCATGTCCAGTAGGAATGCATTCAAATTCAGCGGTTAGTTCAATTGACTGAGAAGGTTCTGCTGACGGAGAATTACAGCCTGTTAAACTAAAAATCAACATAGAATTGATAAAAAATAGAATAATCGGTAAATAGGTAATTTTAGCCGGTTTAATTTTCATTGAATTTCCAGTAACAGGCTTATCTTGTGGTAAACGAAGTGGTATTATAAGCCAATATTTTGGAGAGTGTGAAACGGGAAATACAATGAGTAAGAGAAATCCGATCCAGAAAAAATTGTATCAAATCATTTTTGAACACGATACTTGGGAAGGCCGGGCTTTTGATGTTCTCTTAATCATTATGATTTTAGCCAGTGTGGCTGCCGTAATGGCTGATAGCATGGTGGATATTTCCATGCGTTATGGCATTTACTTGTTTGCTCTGGAATGGATTTTTACAATTTTATTCACCATAGAATATATTCTCCGGCTTTACAGTTCCCCAAATGCCATCTATTATGCCCGAAGTTTTTACGGTTTGATTGATTTGATGGCCATTTTACCCACGTATGCCAGCCTGATTTTCCCAGAAAGTCGTTTTTTGATTGTCATTCGGATTTTACGGGTGCTGCGGATTTTCAGAATCTTGAAGTTAATGGAGTATGTTGAAGAACTGGAGGTACTGCGAAGTGCCATTGGTTCTAGCTGGCGGAGAATTCTGGTCTTCCTGACAACTGTTTTGACAATTGTATTGATTGTGGGATCTTTGATGTATCTGATTGAAGGGCCGGAGGCCGGATATACCAGTATCCCCCGCAGTGTGTACTGGGCGATTGTGACAGTTACAACGGTAGGATATGGAGATATTACCCCCTTGACTCCCTTGGGTCAAACGCTGGCTGCGTTTTTGATGATTCTCGGTTATGGTTTGATCGCCGTGCCATCGGGGATTGTGACAATTGAATTGGGGCGAGAAAAACAGCGCCGCCGCAGGCTAAATCGAGTTTGTCCAAATTGCAATTATCACGGACATGATCAAGATGCCCATTTTTGTAAGTTCTGCGGTGCTGAGCTATAAATCTTTACATTTGCATCTGTTTTTGAAAAAATGGAGGGAGAAAAAAACACCACGAATGTATTTTTCCTATAAAATTTCTCTTATTATTTCAGCTTCTGGGAGGTTGACATGACGTTGGGTCAAAACAAAGGGGAAACCATTCAACAAGAAGCCCGCAAATTAAAACGTGAATTAACCCTGTTGCCATTATTCGGATTGATTTATTTTACAGTTTGTGGTGGAGCATTCGGGATTGAGCCGTTGGTCGGCTTATCAGGGCCGGGTATGGCATTGATTTTGATCGTTTTGACACCGCTGATTTTTAGTATTCCCAACATGCTTTTAGTACGGGAAATGACTTCGATGATGCCGGTTGAAGGCGGTTATTACCATTGGGTCAAGCAGGCTTTTGGGCCGTTTGCCGGTTTCATGGCGGGATGGATGAACTGGGTTGTTTCGTGGGTAGATGTAGCCATTTATCCGGTACTGGCTGCGTATTATCTCGGTTACTTTATTCCAGTGTTGCGCACCGGTACAGTGATTGATGGAATTGAAATCCCGGCGTGGGTTTTGTCATGGCTGGTTGCCTTATTGCTGATCTGGATCATTACCGCTTTGAATATTCGCGGGGCAAGACTGGCCGGCATGACGGCCAATGGCTTAGGGATTGTCATGATCATTCCTCTGATTCTTATGTCGGGGTTGGGAATATTCCAGTGGATTAGAGGTGGGACAACCCTTTCGATTCCGCTTTTACCGGAAGGGGAGACAATAACGGGGGCACTCAGTGTTGGGCTGTTTGTGGTGATGTGGAACTTTATGGGTTGGGAACTTCCCACCGCAGCAGGAGATGAGATTGTCAATCCAAAACGGACTTATCCAATTGCGATGGTGCTGGTATTAATTGCTGCGATTGCCACTTATTCTCTGCCAGTGACGGCTGGTTTGTTTGGCGGTGCTGGAGAAAATGGCAAATATCATTTGTGGGGACAGGAAGAACCAGAAGCCGGTGCTGGTATTGGTACGCTCATGGCGGAGTATGGAATCAGCGAGGAAACGCTGGTCGAATGGGGAGTTGATCCGCGCGCTTCGGTTGGATGGGAGTTTCCTGATATTGCTCACGCAATTGCCGATAAAGTAACCGGCGTCAAAAACAGCCCGTTAGCCAGTGTTTTAGGGCTGTTGGTAACCATTTCTGCAATTTTGAGCATGATAGGCTTGTTTATTGGAAATGGGTTAGGAGGTACCAGAGTTCCCTTTGCAATGGCTGAGGATGGGATGATGCCAACCTTTCTTACCAAAGTACATCCAAAATATGGGACCCCTTACGTCTCAATTTTGTTGTGCGGTGTAATCTACTCTATATTTTCCTTACAGCCCTTTGCCTTTCTGGTGGTTGTGGATGTATTCTTAAATATGATGGTTTTATTTGTGCAATTTCTGGCTTTATGGAAATTGCGCTTTGCAATTCCTGATGTACCGCGCAAAAATATACCCGGTGGTTATGTGGGGTTATTCTTAGCGACCTTAGGCCCTTCGATTGTGATCTTCCTGGCGATTTATAGCCAGCTTGTGGAAGAGGGGCTTAATTCACTCTGGCTGGCATTGGCGTTTATTATTCTTGGATCGTTATTGTATGTGCCTATTCGTAAATTTGTGAAACCCGGAATACCGGATGTTGATCCGTTCAGATTGGATCCTGAGGAGGTATCAATTTGATTCAAAGGTGAGATACTCACATTCATCAGCATTTGATAGAATAAAGATGCAGAAATCTGATCATATCAAGGAGATGATGCCCAATGTTAGTCGGTGAGCGAATGTCAACCCCTGTACTGACGATTGAGCCGGATGTGCCGGTTCAGGATGCGCTGGCGCGTATGCGCAAAGACAAAGTCAGGCGTTATCCGGTTGTGGATAAACGCGGTAAATTAATTGGAATTGTCACCAATACTGACCTGATGAACGCCCAACCCTCCGAGGCGACTACTTTAAGCGTGTGGGAAATCAACTATTTGCTGAGCAAAATCACCGTAGAGCGGGTGATGACCAGAAATGTGATTGTCACGCAGGAAGATTGTCCGATTGAAGAAGCGGCTCGAATCATGGCGGACAATAAAATTGGCGGGCTTCCTGTCATGCGCGGTGAGAGTCTTGTAGGCATAATTACCGAAACGGATTTATTCAACATTTTGCTGGAGATGCTGGGTGCGCGTAAATCCGGCGTGCGATTGACGGTTGAACTATTGGATCAGCCGGGAAAATTGCATGAATTATCCGGCGCTATCTACAATCTTGGCGGGAATATTGTAGGTCTAGGTACCATGCTTGGCGAAAGGGCAGAAACTCAAAATGTAACCGTTAAGGTCAATGGAGTGAAGCTCGAAGATCTGAAGAAAGCAGTGTCTCCAATTGTCGAGAGGATCATTGATATCCGCGAAACCGGTGTGGCATAAGGGTTGCTGATTTTGTAGAGAAAGGTGCTTCAATGGACTTGAAGCGCCTTTTTAATTTTTTTAAATTGTGTAATTTGGCACTATTATTCTGGGCTTATATTTTGTATAATAAATATGGTACTGGTTTTCAAGTATATTTGACAAAAATTATCTGAAGTAACCAGTCTTAGAGCCAGTACCGGCGGGAGGGCGCCATGTTCTATGTGATTGTCGCTTTGTGGGCGATTGGCTGTGTGGCGTGCTGGCTGTTGCGGCGGGTTCAGAAGAAAGTATTAACGGTTACGTGTATTGCAGTTCCAACCTTGGGAGCCGCGGTATCGTGGATCTTAATGCAGAGCCATGAAAGGGGAATGGCTATCGCTATTCTTCTATTTAGTGTGTACATTTTCATAATCTTCGCCTCGGCTCTGATAACGTATCGAATAAATCGGCAACACCCGAGCACTTGACAGCCATCTTCAGATTGAAGAAGACCCCTTGTGTTTTCCCGAATCTTCAGGCGAGAGGGTAATCTTAAATTTTTTAGTATTAGTTTTAGAACCTTATTTATAGAGGTTGTTCGTTCCTTTGCGAACAGCCTTTTTGTTTTTATCCGGTATTAGGACTCCAATCAGGTTCTGTTTTGGGAAATTACTAAGTGTATTTAGCGGTAAAAACATCTATACCGATTTCTGGTAAAATAGTTAGGATTAAAATAGAATTCTGTTTTCCGGGAGTTTTGGATGAAGGTATATATCACCGGTATTAGTGGATTCTTAAGTATCAATCTGGTGCGATATTTATTGCAAAGAGGTTACACCGAAATAGCGGGGATTGATCTGGTGGATTTCACTTATCCCGAAAGAGACAAAATTACATTTTTACAAGGGGATATCCGCCATCCTGAAGATGTGCGGAAAAGTATGCAAGGGGCTGATGTGGTCATTCATACTGCTGCCGCATTACCCCTTTACACCCCAGAAGAAATTTATTCCACGGATGTGGAAGGAACTCGAATTGTTCTGCAACAAGCGTTGGAGTATGGGGTTAAGCGGTTTATTCACATATCCAGCACGGCGGTTTATGGTGTGCCGGATCATCATCCTTTATATGAAACCGATCCACTCATCGGTGTAGGACCTTACGGTAAGGCGAAAATTCAGGCAGAGGAAATTTGTCTGGAATATCGCCAGAAAGGGATGTGTGTGCCGATTTTGCGCCCCAAGTCTTTTATTGGCCCGGAACGGTTGGGGGTTTTTGCCATTTTTTATGAATGGGCGAGTGAAGGCAAAAATTTTCCAATGATTGGCTCAGGAAATAACCGTTATCAATTGCTGGATGTAGAAGATCTGTGTGATGCGATTTATGCTTGCATGACACTCGACGAAAGTCTGGTAAATGACACATTCAATATCGGTGCAGCCGAATTTACAACGATGAGGGAGGATTATCAAGCGGTTTTGGATGAAGCCGGTTTTGGCAAGAAAATCATCCCTTTCCCGGCAGGGCCGGTTGTGTTGGCTTTGAAAGTACTGGAATTGCTGAAGTTATCTCCATTGTATCCATGGATTTATGAAACAGCCTCCAAAGATTCTTTTGTTTCAATTGATAAGGCTCAAAAAATTTTGGGTTTTCAACCCAAATATTCTAATAAGGATGCTTTGTTGAGAAACTATCGCTGGTATTTAGCCAACAAAGATACTTTCAAGGAAGGCGAAGCAGGTGTTACCCACCGAGTCCCATGGAAGCAAAAGGCTCTTAAGCTTGCCAAGGTTTTCTTCTAAAACCTTGTAATAAAAGCCTAACGCCCTCGAGTTTCATTCTCGAGGGCGTTTTGTTAATTGTTTTTTTTTATTGGGTTTGAGACCGATGCTTTGAAATGAACGGAAAAGTAAGCAAGGCTAAAGCTTCAAGAGCAACAATTGCAATGAAAAGCGATGCTCTACTCTGGTCATAAAGGAATCCCAGTAAAGCGCCGCTGACAAACCAGGCAGCACCGTAAAGGGTATTGAAAACCCCATAAGCAAAGGCTCTTTTTCCACCCGGTACAATATCAGCGATGGCAGCGCGCATGATGGTTTCGTGAACTGCCATAATGACACCCCAAAGGACGGCTGCAATAATCGCAATGGCATATTGATTGGTGAAGGCTAAAAACGGCAACGGCAATGAAATCAGGGGCACAATCAATAGGGATGATAAACCAATCTTATCGTAAGTTTTACCGATAATAAGGGCTGCCAGAGCATCAACGCCCATTGCAACCGCGTAAAAGACCGCGATTTGCGCTGGCGGTACGATGCTTTGGGTGACCCAGTGGTAGGAAATAATTTGGAAGTTTGCAAAGCCGGCCACACTTAAGAACGTAAAGGCAGAATAAAACCAGAAAACGCGGGGTAGAGCGGAGCTGTTTTTGGAGTCATTATTGGCCGCTGGAGAGGGTAAATTTTCTAATTCTTCAGGGTTTGGCACCCGCAATCTGGCCAATAATAATGCGATCAGGGTCAGCAAGGCGGGAATCCATAATACACTAAAACCGTCACGATAACTTTCGCGCTGAGCGAAAACCGCTGCAAAAATCAGCGGACCGATGAAAGCCCCAACCTGATCAAGTGCTTCGTGTATTCCAAAACCCCAGCCTCTTCCAACCTGATAACTGGCGTGAGAAAGCATGGTATCCTTTGCGGGGGAGCGAATGGCTTTACCGATCCGCTCTAAAATTAGAAAAAGCGCTGCAATTTCCCAACGGTTAGCATAAGCCAGCAGGGGAATACTGAGTAATAAACCGTAACCAATAAAGGTTGCGATCCAATATGCGCGCGTCCGGGAAGCGAGATAACCGGATACCAGTCTTAAGGCATATCCTAGAAATTCTCCCAAACCAGAGACCAATCCAATTGAGGTTGCGCTGGCGCCTAAGAAAGCCAGATAAGCCCCGCTCACGCCCCGCCCGGTTTCGTAGGTGATATCACCTAAGGCGCTAACTAAACCAAACAGAAGGATAAACTGAATGGCAAGACTGCGGTTTGGCAAATTTTTTGGAGATGAATTAGCCGACATGAGAAAAAATCTCCCTTTTGTAAATTAATTATCTTT
>FWPV01005583.1_pt1 | contig 19645 bp, 19 predicted proteins | sample 2228371 | NCBI WGS metagenome assembly FWPV01 (sample SAMEA103939776, study PRJEB20133) | metagenome
CCCACCCCACACGCCGATGAGGAAGTACATGGGCACCAGGCCGATCTCCCAGAACACGTAGAACAGGACGAAGTCCAGCGACACGAAGACGCCGAACATGCCCATTTCCAGCAGGAGGAACAGGAAGAAGCACTCCTTGACCCTGTTCTTGATGGTGAACGACGAGTAGAACAGCGACAGAGTCGTGAGCAGTGCCGTCAGGAAGATGAGCGGCACGCTCAAGCCGTCGACTCCCACATGGTAGTTCACGTGAATGGCGGGAATCCAGGAGACCCATTCGTCAAACTGGATACCCCCGTCCTTGTCCAGGTTGACCCAGAGCAGGATGGACAGGATGAGCGGGATGAAGGAAACGGCGATGGAGAACTGCTTGATGACCCGTTCCTTCTCCTTCGGGATGAGCAGGACGATGAGACTGCCCAGCAGCGGTACGAACGTGATCAACGTGAGTATGGGAAACTTCATCTATGCTTCCTCCTCGGTACCCCACAAGTTCTCGGCGTAGAATGTGCGTTTCACGAGCGCTTTTCCTACAAGGGCAGGTACAGGTACAGCCCCAGCAGCATGAGGACGGTCAGGATGGCCACCAGCAGGTAGTTCTGCGCCTTGCCTGTCTGGGTCAGGCGCAGGATCTTGCCGAACCAGCCGGTTACGGCGGCCACGCCGTTCACGATGCCGTCTATGATGTTCAGGTCAAAGATGCGGCCCAGATCCGACAGCCACACGCCGACCTTGCCCACCAGGTTGACGAAGGGATCCACGACCCACGAGTTGTCAAACCGGAACAGCAAGGTAGCAAGAGCAACCGCCGGCCGCACGATGAACTTGCTGTAGAACTCGTCAATGTAATACTTATTGCGGAGCAAGGTGTACACCGGCCCCAGTTTGGTCAAAGGGTCAGGCTGACCATGCTTGAGCGGGTTGCGGCCGTACACCAGCCACCCGAAGAACAGGCCGCTCAGCGCGAGCACAACCGAGAGCCCCATGACTCCCCAGTTCAGCGGCGTGGCCGGATACTCGTGGCCCACGACGTGATGGAAGAAGTTGTGGCCCAGCAGTGGCCCCAGCACGGGGAACTCTTCGGGAACCCCGACGAAGCCCAAGAAGACGGCAAAGACGGCCAGGGCGATGAGCGGATAGGTCATCACCTTCGGGCTTTCGTGGGCGTGCATGTGGTGCGAGCGGGTTTCGCCGTAGAAGGTGAGGAAGACCTGCCGCGCCATGTAGAACGCCGTCAGGAGCGCGCCCAGCGACAGCACCAGCCAGACGAAGAACGGCCAGGACGCCACGCCCTTGTGCATGAACTCCTCAAAGGCGTGGGCCAGGATTTCGTCCTTGCTCCAGAAGCCTGCGAAGGGCGGCACGCCCGCCAGCGCCAGCGTGCCCGCCAGGAACGTCCAGAACGTGATGGGCATCTTCTTGCGCAGGCCGCCCATCTCCATCATGTCCTGCGTCCCGGCGCCGTGGATGACAGAGCCGGAGCCGAGGAACAGGAGCGCCTTGAAGAAAGCGTGGGTGATGAGATGGAACGTCGCCGCGACGTAAGCGCCCACGCCCAGCGCCGCAATCATGTAGCCCAACTGCGAGATGGTAGAATAGGCCAGCACGCGCTTGATGTCATCCTGCGCCAGGGCAATGGTCGCCGCGAACAGTGCCGTGAACCCGCCGATGAAAGCGACGACGGACATGGACGCCGTCTCGGGCAGGAGCGCGAAGATGGGGAACATGCGGGCCACCAGGTACACGCCTGCCGACACCATGGTAGCCGCATGAATCAGCGCGGAGACCGGCGTGGGGCCTTCCATGGCGTCGGGGAGCCAGACATGCAACGGGAACTGGGCCGACTTGCCCACCGCGCCGCCGAACAGGAGCACCGCAATCACCGGCGCAGCCGGCACCGTGCCGAACACGGGCAGCCAGACGGTGGTCTCCTTCAGGAAGTGGAGCGTCTCCTCGGAGAAGATCTCATGGAAACTCAGGGTGCCCGTCGTGGAGTACAGCAGGAGCATGCCCAGGAACATGATGACGTCGCCGATGCGCGTCGTGATAAATGCCTTGAGGCCCGCCTTCATCGCCGACGGCTTCTCAAACCAGAAGCCGATGAGCAGGTACGAGCACAGCCCCATAATCTCCCAGAAGATGTAGAGCAGGAGCAGGTTGTCCGACACGATGAGGCCGAGCATGCCGGTGGCGAACAGCGAGATGTAGGCGAAGAAGCGCGAGTAGCGCGGGTCGCCGTGCATGTATCCCTTGGAGTAGATGAAGATCATCAAACACACGAACGGGACCATGAACAGCATGGCCGTGGTGAGCGCGTCCACCTGGAAGCCCAACTCCAGAAGCCCACGCCCTGTCGGGATGGCGAAAACGGGAGCGCGGAATCCTTCTTCCAGGACGTGCGCGTCGCCCATGGCGCGGAAGGCAAGCGTCCAGCCTACAACCCACGCCAGGCCGATCCCAACCCACGCCAGATACGTGCTCAGTTTCTGGTTGCGCTGGGTGAACAGCAAGATGATCGCAAAGGCCAGAAACGGAAAGAGCGGTATCAGTCGTACCCAGTCATACAGTTCTGTCATCGGTGAGTTCACTCCCGCTTGAATGTTCGCGTTGTGAGCCTTTAGCCTTTAGCCCCCTAGCCCCCGCCGTTGGCCGCCCATCACCAGGCCGACCGCCAATGGCTAACGGCTAGCGGCTCACGGCTATCCCTACATCTTCAGCAGATCCACATCTTCCACGATTACAGTGTCGCGCGTGCGGTAGATAGCGATGATGAGCGCCAGGCCCACCGCCGCTTCCGCCGCTGCGATGGCCATCACGAACACGGCAAAGACCAGCCCCGTCAGATGGTCGGGCGTGCGATAGCGCCAGAAGGCGATCAAGTTGACGTTCACGGCGTTCAGGATGAGTTCCACACCCATCAGAATGCCGATGGCGTTGCGCCGGGACAGGACGCCGTACACGCCGATGCAGAATAGCGCCGCACCCAGAATCAGAAACCAGGACAGAGGAATCATGTTTCCACTCCCGCTATCGTTCGCGCGCGATGATGATGGCGCCGACCAGGGCCACCAGCAAGACCACCGACACCACCTCAAACGGCAAGGCGTAGGTGCCCACGAATGCTTGCCCCAGGCCGCCGATGGCATCCACGCCCAGCGCCTGCTTGGCGGCGGGCCACGCCACCTGGAGCGTCAGGTAGGCCAGTGCCCCGAACAACAGCACCGCCACGATGAGCGAGAGAAGCCACTGGCTGTTGCGCTGCACCAGGTCAGGGGCGGCCACCTTGCGGCTGAGCATGATGGCGAAGATAATGAGCACCGAGATCGCGCCGATGTACACCAGCACTTGCGCGGCGGCCAGGTAAGGCGCATCCAGCAGCACGTAGAGCACGGCGACGCCGAAAAACGTCAGCGCCAGAAGGAACGCACTGTGGAGCAAATTGCGGCTAGTTACCACGGCCACCGCCGCTCCCAGCGTAACCAATCCGACGATGAGAAACAGAATCTGCGGCAGGCTCATTCCGTTACCCCCCACGCCTCACCGGTCTTGTGGATGCCGTACTTGTCGCCGAGTTTCAGCAGGTCGTCCAGTTCCAGGATGAAGTCCTTTTTGTAGCGCGACAGTTCGTACTCGCGGCTCAACTCAATCGCGTTGAAGTTGCAGGATGAAGTCCTTTTTGTAGCGCGACAGTTCGTACTCGCGGCTCAACTCAATCGCGTTGAAGTTGCAGGACTCCACACACAGGCGGCAGAAGATACAGCGGCCCAGATCGTACCGGTAGGCGGTAACTTTGCGGTCTTTGCCTTTTCCCTCGCCTTCCAGGGTGATGACGCCATGGGGGCAGGCGCGCTCGCAAGCGCCGCAGGCGGTGCAGTTCGGCTCGCCGGTCTCCGGATTCCGCAGGTGCATCAGCGCCCCGCGGAAGCGCGGGAACATCTCATACCGCTCTTCCGGATACTGCAAGGTGAACAGCCCATAGAGGTCGTACTCGGTGCGCTTGGCGATGCCACCCGGCGCATAGCGTCGGGGGAATTTCTTGATGTCTTTGGCGTAGGTTCCCCAGATGTGCTTCAGGGTAACCCAGAGGCCCTTTGCGATGCCCTTCCCGTACATATTCACCTCAACGAACCTCGCTGCCGTAATAGCGCTTGATTGCCGCCTCGCCTGCCGCCCGTGCCCGCTGTTCTTGCTTGCGGGCGTTGTACATCAGGATCGTCATCGCCCCTGCCAGGAGGGCCAGGTTGCTCACGAAGAGAACGCCCGTGCGCGCCCAGCCAGGCTCCAGCACCTTGGCGACCAGCGCGACCAGGAACAGGTTGACCAGCGACACGGGCACCAGCACCTTCCACGCGAACCCCAGCATCTGGTCAATGCGGAAGCGAGGGATGGTGGAGCGAATCCACATCATGACAAAGATCACGCCGATGGTCTTGATGAGGAACCACAGCCACGACGGAAGGATAGGCCACTGCCATCCGGCCAGGAACAGGGTGGAAATCATGCCCGCAACCATGAACAGGTTGATGTACTCGGCGAGGAAGAACATGGCGAACTTCATGCCGCTGTACTCAATGAAGTACCCCGCCACGATCTCCGAGTCGGCCTCTAGCAGGTCAAAGGGCGTGCGGTTGAGTTCGGCCAGGCCCGCCAGCATGTACACCACGAACGCCGCAGGCGTTACCAGAGCGAACGGGAACGTGGCCTGGGCTTCCACAATGCCCACGGTGGACATGGTGCCGGCCAGCAGGACGACCGTCAGCAGTGCCACCACCATCGGCACTTCGTAACTGACGAGTTGGGCCACCGTTCGGAATGCCCCTAGCAAGGCATACTTGTTGTTGGAGGCCCAGCCCGCCATGAGCATGGTCAGGATGGGAATGCCGCCCATCGCCACGACGAATACAACGGCGATGTTGAGGTCTGCGCCCACCATCCCCCGCCCGAACGGGAGCACCGCATACAACAGCACCGCAGGAATGATCACAACGATGGGCGCGGCCAGGAACAACCAGCGGTCGGCATTCGTCGGCGTAACATCTTCCTTGGTGAGCATCTTGATGGCGTCGGCAAAGGCCTGGAAGACGCCGAACGGGCCGGCGCGGTTGGGGCCGATGCGGTCTCCCACGCGGGCGATGACCTTGCGCTCCATGTAGGTGAACACAAGGACGGCGACGATGCCAAACACGATGAGCAGCAAGATGCCCAGCAGGTCCATGGTCAACTGCACGGCCCAGGCCGGTAGGAAGGACTCCAGCAGGCCTCGGAACCACTGCGCGATTCTTATCCAGAGGTCGTCTAAGACTTGCATAGTTCCCCCATCATCGGTCTACGTCAGCAAGGGTGATGTCAATGCTTCCCAGGATCGTTACCACGTCGGCCACTTTGTGCCCGAGGCACATCTCGCGCAGTGCCGACAGGTTGATGAGCGATGGCGGGCGGTTGCGCCACCGATACGGGTTGGGCGAGCCGTCGCTGACCAGGTAGAAGCCCAGTTCGCCCTTGGGCGCTTCAATGCGGGCATAGGCTTCGCCTTTGGGCGGGCGCAGGCGCGACGGGACTTTGGTGGCGTACTCGCCGTCGGGAATGCGCTCCACCGCCTGTTTGAGAATCTTCAGGCTCTCGTCCATTTCATCCAGGCGCTGGAGATAGCGCGCGTAGACATCGCCCGCCACTTGGGTAGGCACGTCAAAATCAAACTGGTCGTAGATAGAGTACGGCTCGGCTTTGCGCACGTCGTACTTCACGCCCGACGCCCGAAGCACCGGCCCCGTGATGCTGTAGGCCACGGCCAAATCCGCCGGCAAGAAACCCACGCCAATCGCTCTAGCCTTGAAAATCTCGTTATCCGACAGATAGAAACGAATCTCCCGGACGAAATTTTCCAAGTGGGGGATCATCTTCCGCAGGGACGGGAGGAACTCGGCTGGCAGGTCGGCCGCCACGCCGCCCGGACGGATGTAGTTGCACATCATGCGCGAGCCGCTGACCATTTCAAAGAGGTCCAGGATGCGCTCGCGCTCGCGGAACGCATAGACGACGGGCGTGTACCAGGCTCCCAGGTCGTTGAACAGGAACCCGACGGCGAGCATGTGGTTGACCAGACGGGTGAGTTCCGCCATGATGACGCGGATGTACTCGGCCCGCAGCGGAACCTCAATGCCGGCCAGTTTCTCCACCGCCACCGCGTAGGCGAAGTTGTTGCTCATGGAGCAAATGTAGTCCAGGCGGTCTGTCAGGGGGACAGCCTGGAGATACGTTCGGCCCTCGCTGATCTTCTCCAGCCCGCGGTGCAGGTAGCCGAACATAGGCTTGAGGTCCACGATAGTCTCGCCGTTCAGGGTCAACACCATGCGGAAGACGCCGTGCGTGCTGGGGTGTTGCGGCCCCATGTTGATGGTGATCGTGTCGGTCTTTAGCATTGTTCCCCCGCTGCTCCTCGGAATCAGACGCTGTGAGCCTCGCCCCGCCTACCAGTTCGGCGGCTTGGGACGGGTGGGCTCCAACTCCTTGTACGTGTACAGTCGGTTTTCAAAGTCTTTGCGCAGAGGGTGGCCAGGGAAGCCGTCCCATAACATGATGCGGCGTAGGTCCGGGTGGTTGCGGAACGCAATGCCCATCAGGTCATAGACCTCGCGTTCCTGATAGTTGGCTCCGGGCCAGATGGGCGTTACGGAGTCCACCTCGGGGTGCTCCTTGTCGGGCAGGTGCACCTTGAGGGTCAGGACGCCGCCACCGCGTTTCATGCTGAACAGGTGATAGACAACCTCAAAACGGTCGGGATAATCCACGCTTGTTACATTGGAGAGATAGTCAAACCCCAGGTGATCGCGGAGGTGCGTCGCCACGGCCACCAGGCGATCGGCAGGGACGATAAGAGTAAAGTCCTTCGTCTCCTCGGTCTGCACCTGGAGCGGGACATCTGGGAATGCCTCTTTCAACCTTGCTAGGATTTCGTCATTGGTCACTGCTTCACCTCTCCGGACAGGCGTCGGCGAAAACACAAGCGCCGGGGCATGGTGTGCATGCCGGCGCTAGGCCTCTTTCTTCTCCTTGCCGTACCAGCGGACGGTCTTGATGGACTGGGCGCGCACCATTTGGTGAATCTTGCGGATGCCGTCAAACAGGGCCTCGGGGCGCGGTGGGCATCCGGGCACATACACGTCCACGGGCACGATCTCGTCCACGCCTTGCAGGACGGCGTAGGACTTGAAGATGCCGCCACTGATGGCGCAGGACCCCATCGCCAGGCAGTATTTGGGCTCGGGCATCTGATCCCAGATGCGCTTCACCTGGGGCGCCATCTTGTGGGTGATGGTGCCGGCCACGATCATCAAGTCGGCGTGGCGGGGCGACGCGCGGTAGAACTCCATGCCGAAGCGCGCGATGTCGTAGCGGGCCGTAGATGCGCCGATCATCTCAATGGCACAACACGCCAGGCCGAACATCGCCGGCCACATGGAATACTGCCGCCCCCAGTTGTAAATCCAATCCACCGTGGTCAGGAACACATTGCGGTCAATTTGCTGCACCGGAATCGGATCGTCCTCAAACATAGGCTCTCCCAAGGTGAACAGATGCAAGGCCGCGGATGCTACATCCAGCGGAGCGCGCCCTTACGCCAGGCGTATGCCAGGCCGAAGACCAGTATCCCCACGAAGATCAGCGCCTCCACCAGCGCGAACAGCCCCAGCCGATTGTAGGCCACCGCCCACGGGTACAGGAACACCGTCTCCACGTCAAAGACGACAAAGACGAGGGCGTATACGTAATACTGAGCCTTGAACTGCACCCACGTCGGGCCGATGGTCTCAAGGCCGCACTCGTAGGTGGAGGACTTGACGGGATCGGGCCGTTTGGGCCGAAGGAGGTACGCCACGCCCAATGCCACAAAGGGGAAGGCGATAGCAATCAGCAGGTACAAGCCGAGGAAGCCGTAGTTGTCTTGCACGCCAACCTCCGTCGTTGGTGTCAGGGTTCACAAACCCTGGGGCGATTATAGCACGGATTCCGCAAAATGCGAAAATGAACACTGCGGCGAAAAACCATGCGGAGAGAATGACCGGATGATACCCCTCTCATTCTCTCCGCATATCAAATCCTTGCTCACCCTTGCTCGCCTGAACGCGTTCTTTTGTCAGAGGTCAGAGAGCGGCAGGTCGCGGGCCTGCCACATACGGCTCCGCCCCAAGCCGCGACAGAATCGCCGCACCGATAGCCAGCGAGGCGATGACGAGGTAAATGAGCGTGCCGATGCAGCAGGGTAGATACGTTAGCAGCATCAGCACAAACGCGCCCACCAGAACCGCCACCGCAGGCGCAAACGACTGCGCGCCGAATCCCCTCAGCATGCGGTCGCCGACTTCCATCCCCAGGGCCGCCAACCCGAGCATCCCAACAGCCCACGCCGCAACCCACACGAGCGCGCCGAAGATGGACAGGCACAGAGTGATGATCAGCACAACGCCCACCACCAAGGCCGCAATGTACGCGAGCAAGCCTGTCCCCAGCGACGCCCAGGGCGCATTGCGCACCGTCTGGCGCACGTTCTGCACGCGGGCAGGGAACAATACGACCGCCAGGATGGCCACCAGCACGCTCAACATCTTGCTGAAGAAGCCGCCCAGCACATCCCACGACCAGCGGCGTTCCCACTGCCATTCCCATGGCCGACTGCTCCAGGGGAAAGAGCCCCCTTCAAACCAGCCGAGCACGTCATCCCATCCCGAGCGAACTTGCCCCCGTATGACGGCGAGCGGCTCGCGGGTTACTGCGCCCCCGGCTACCGAGACATCGCCCTCTACCACAGCGCCCGTTCGGAGTGTTGCATCGCCTCCGACAACGACAACGTCTCCGCGCACGGTCCCCGCGCAGTTGAGGTTCCCGCCGATCACGAACACATTCCCTTCGGCAACGCCGCCCAATAGGATCTCCACGTTGCCGCCCAGCACCACCAGGTCGGAGGTTACGGGGCTCACCCCGGTGATGGTAACATCCCGTCCGGCAACAACCTGCAGTCCCCCCTGGGCGAACACAGGCACCCCCGCCCCAACCACCAGGGCCATGGCAAGCATTACGATAACAGCCACACGTTTCATGTCCTTCCTCCTCATCCATGTGTACCCGTTTCCACGGTCGGCCTGCCCCCTCTTGCGGGCAACCCGCAGGCCGTCCTTACCAGGCCTTACCTTAAAATCTCGCCGAACGCCAAATTTAAGACAAGACGCGCTTGACTTTAGACCCCGAAAGGCGTATCCTAAATGCGAACCCACCTAGAGAGGCTTCCCATGAACCGTCATCCCTACATCGCCATTGAAGGCCCCATCGGCGTGGGCAAGACCACGCTGGCCCGCCTTCTGCAACCCGAACTGGGCGCATCGCTCCTGCTGGAGGTCTTTGAGGAAAACCCCTTCCTCAAGGACTTCTACCGCGACCGAGAACGGTACGCCTTCCAGACGCAGATCTTCTTCCTGCTCAGCCGCTACCACCAGCAGCACAAGGCTGTGCCGAAGGCGCTGGAGAAGGGCCCGCTCATCAGCGACTATACTTTTGCCAAAGACCGAATCTTCGCGCACCTCAACCTGCGCAACGAAGAACTGGCGCTGTACGAACAACTGCACGCGGCCATGGCCGAGAAGATTCCCGTGCCAACACTGGTCATCTACCTGCGCGCATCCCTGGACGTTCTGATGGAGCGCATCGCCCTCCGCGACCGCCCCTACGAGCGCAACATGGACCGCGACTACATCCGCGAGCTCAGTGAGGCCTACGAGCGGTTCTTTGAACATTATACCCAAAGTCCCGTCCTCACGCTAGACACCGACAACCTGAACTACGTCCGCAACTCCGACGACTTCAGCCTGGTTCTGGAGCGAGTCCGAAGCGCCTTGCGCCGCGCGCCGTATCAGCAGCCGCTCATAGAGATCGCATAGGCTGTACAGAAACCGATAGGCGGAGACGGCTCTTGGCGGCCACGCCACGGCGTGGCCGAAACATCTCGCCAGAGAGACGCTTCGCTCCGCCTAGGATGATCTAGTGTAACAGAGGCCGTTTCTTCGGCACCTTGGTGGGATTACTCCCAACGGTCAGTGTAGGTTCACCTTTATTCCCTAGTGAGGCGAATACGACATGGGCAAGTTTATTGCAGTGGCGGGAAACGTAGGGGTGGGCAAGTCCACCCTAACCCACCTGCTGAGCGAGCGGCTGGGATGGGAGCCGTTCTACGAAGCGGTGGACGACAACCCCTATCTCGCCGATTTCTACAGCGACATGCGGCGGTGGAGTTTCCACTCGCAGATCTTCTTCCTGTCCCGAAGACTGCGCCACCATCGGGAAATTTTGAGCCACCCCAACACGGTGATCCAAGACCGCAGCGTGTACGAGGACGCGGAGATCTTCGCACGCAACCTCTACTTGCAGGGCCACATGCAGGCCCGCGACTACCGCACCTACCGCGAACTGTACGAGGTGCTCACGCAGTTCCTGCCGCCGCCCGACCTGGTCGTGTACCTGCGCGCGTCGGTGCCCACGCTCCAGCACCGCATCGCCCTGCGCGGGCGGGACTTTGAGCGGCGAATTCCCGACGAGTACCTGGCGCAGTTGAACACCCTGTACGAGGAGTGGATAGAGGGATTCACCCTATGCCCCGTGCTCACCGTGCCCGCCGACCGCCTAGACTTCGTGAAACACAACTCCCACCTTGAGTTGATCTGCGAGAAAATCCTTGACAAACTCCAGGGCAAGGAAGTTGTAGTCTTTGACTAGCGGGCTTCCCTTCGTTGCCGCCGGAGCCCTGCTGTTTGACAGCGGGGCTCTCCCAATGGTACAATATGTCAGACATCTGACAAACCGGCCGCTGCGCACCCACGCGCAACGCGCACGAAAATCCCGGGAGGCGAGGCATGATTGACCTGACCATTCACCCTGAATCGCTGAAACGCTCGGTACAGCGCGCCCGCGAACGCAACATCGTCATCCCCACCTTCGCTCAGATGAAAGACCCTTCGCAGATTCCCGATTCCATCAAGGCGCGCCTGAAGAACGTCGGCCTGTGGGATGTGAACTCCCTCAATCTGTTCCGCATCACATGGAAGAACGAGCCGGTGTCTTTCGGCGGCGGGTTCGGCGGGGTCAACTACGTGGAACTTCCCCCGTCGCTGACCGGTGTCCCTGCCCGCATCATCGCCCTGGTGGGCAAGTGGTTCCCCACCGGCGCGCACAAGGTCGGCGCGACGTTCGGCTGCCTGGTGCCGCGCCTGGTTACCGGCCAATTTGACCCCACGTACCACAAGGCAGTGTGGCCGTCCACCGGCAACTTCTGCCGCGGCGGGTCGTACAACGCGGCGCTTCTCGCGTGCGAGTCCATCGCCATCCTGCCCGAAGGGATGAGCCGCGAGCGGTTTGAGTGGCTGTCCAAACTGGCGGGCGAGGTCATCGCCACCCCCGGCTGCGAGAGCAACGTGAAGGAGATCTTTGACAAGTGCTGGGAACTGCGGAAGACGCGCGGCGACAAGGTCTTCATCTTCAACCAGTTTGAGGAGTTCGGCAACTACCTGTGGCACTACGAGGTAACGGGCCACGCGATGGAGGAGGTGCTGCGCCAGGTCATGGGGCCGCGCGACGAGTACCGAGGCGTCGTACTGACGACAGGCTCGGCTGGCACCATCGCCTGCGGCGACTACCTGAAGCAGGTCTTCCCCACGAGCAAGGTCGCCGCCAGCGAGGCGTTGCAGTGCCCGACCTTGCTCATCAACGGCTTCGGCGGGCACCGCATTGAAGGCATCGGCGACAAGCACGTGCCCTGGGTCCACAACATCAAGAACACCGACTTGGTCATGGCCATTGACGACGAAGCGTGCATGAGCCTGGTGCGGCTGTTCAACGAGCCGGCAGGCCGCGCCTACCTCGTCAAGCGCGGCGTCCCCGAAGCCCTCGTCGGGCGGCTGGACCTGCTGGGCATCTCCAGCATCGCCAACGTCCTATCGGCCATCAAGTTCGCCAAGTGGTACGAACTGGGCGAGCACGACATCGTGCTCACGGTGTGGACCGACTCCATGGAACTGTACCAGAGCCGGGTGCAGGAACTGCGCGAGGAGCGCGGCGAGTACACCGAAAAAGACGCCGCCGCCGACTACAGCCGCTACCTGCTGGGCTGCACGGTGGACTACGTGGAGGAACTGGGCTACTGGGACCGCAAGCGAGTACACAACCTCAAGTACTACACGTGGGTAGAGCAGCAGGGCAAGACCTACGAGGAAATCCAGGCCCAGTGGTACGATCCCGACTACTGGACCGGGTTCCAGCGGCAGATTCCGGAGATAGACGCGCTTATCCAGCAGTTCAACGAGATGACCGGCCTATTGTAGCCGGGACGGCACACAACACGCAGGGGCGACCGGCCGGTCGCCCCTGCGTTATCGGCCGCTTGCCCTACGCACCCCCGCCCTCCCCGAACGTCCAGCAATCCCACGCCACCGTCTCCTCAAACGGCTTGCGGGTGCGAGGTCTCTCGTCCTTGGCTCGCGTCTCCTCGTCCAGCAGGTCAATGGGGCCCTCATGCCCCAGCGCGATGACGGTTATCACGCTGTACTCCGCCGGAATGCCCAGTGCCTCCTTAACCTTGGGCGCACTGTAACCAGCCATGGGATGGCCCATCAGCCCCTCCTCAACGGCGGCCAACAGCAGGTTCTCTACCGCCAGCCCACAGGAAAACAGATGATAGGTAACGGGGTCATCCTTGCGTATGAAATCATCTTCAGCCCTGGCGACAACGGCGATGAGCACGGGCGCCTTCCAAGCCCAGCGGTTGCCGCGATTCAGAGCCTCACGGAATGCCTGAAGCCGGTCGGGATCGCGCACCACGACAAACCGCCACGGCTGGTTGTTGTTGGGCGAGGGCGCCCAACGGGCCGCTTCCAGAATGCGTAGGAGTGCATCTTCGGGCACCGGCTTGTCCAGGAATGCCCGCTTGCTGTGTCGGCGGAAGAAGATGGAATCCTCCATGCCGGCCTCCCCGAACGCATCGGTTGGCGCAAATATACGGCAGGTGGCCCCGGACGTCAAGCGCCTCGCCCTAGGGCTAGCAATTCTCATGTAGGACTTTCGCGTTCCGGCGCTGGTCGCGATCCGGGCCGAAGGGCCTCGTTGCGTGATGTCGTGGCGCGCAGGGGGAAAGGCAGAGGCTAGGAACAACGCTCGTATATCCTGGCCCAAGTGGTCAAATGCCCCCGAGACGCTCCAATACGACGCCCCAATCACATGCGAATTGACACGCCCCGCCCACGGGCATACAATTCGCCGTGCGAAATAATTCCCCAAAGGATTGCCCGTGAAGAATCGTCAAGTTCTGATCCTGTTCGTCGGCCTGTTCATTATCATGGTGGGTTTCGGCATCATCATCCCCATCTTGCCGTACTTCGCCGAATCCATGGGGGCCACCTCCCTGCACTTGGGCCTGCTCATGGCGTCGTACTCCCTCATGCAGTTCATCTTCGCGCCCATCTGGGGCCGATACTCCGACCGTGTGGGGCGGCGGCCCGTACTGCTCGCGGGACTACTGGGGTTCGGTCTGACGTTTCTCATGTTCGGGCTGGCGAGCCGACTGTGGATGCTGTTCGCGGCGCGGATTCTGGGCGGCATCCTCACCTCGGCCATGCTCCCCACCGCCATGGCCTACATCGGCGACTCCACATCCGAAAGGGAGCGGGGCGGCGGCATGGGGCTCATGGGCGCGGCCATGGGCCTGGGCATGATCTTCGGGCCGGCCATCGGCGGCTACCTCGGCGTCGTGAGTTTCAGCGCGCCGTTTCTGGTGGCCGCAGGGCTGGGATTCCTGACGGCTGTCTTCGCCTTCTTCTTGCTCCCCGAATCCCTCCCGCCGGAGCGCCGCACCATGCGAGCGCGCGCGAGGCGGCGGCCGTCCCTCTGGGCGGCACTGAAGGGGAATCTGGGCTATGTCTTCTTCCTGTCGTTCCTGGTCGCCTTCGCCATGGGCAACTTGGAATCCATGTTCGCGCTGTTCGTGGAGGCCAAACTGGGCTTCGGCAGCGCCGAGGTGGGCACGGTCTTCACCGTCGTGGGCATCATCGGCGTCGTGCTCCAGGGCGTGGTCGTGGGGAAAGCCGTCAACCGATGGGGCGAGATCGCCGTGAGCCGCGCGGCCCTGCTCATGACTGCGGTGGGCTACCTGCTGGTTACGCGGGCTACAAACCTGCTAACGCTCATCCTCTTCGTGGCCGTGCAGAACTTGGGAAGCGCGTTTCTGAACCCCTCGCTGTCGTCCTACGTGTCCAAGCGCGCCGACAGCGGACAGGGCACGGCGATGGGCATCCAGCAGTCGTTCATGAGCCTGGGGCGGGTAGCGGGCCCGCTGTGGGGCGGGGCCGTCTTTCGCATCGGATACCACATGCCCTACTACACCGGGGCTGTCATCATGCTGCTTGGGTTCCTCGGCTCGCTTGTCTTCCTGAACGGTGCGAGGTTGGCCGCCACACAGCCCGCCCCCGAACGCAAAGCATAGAGGGTAACGGCAAGGAGTCGCGCATGAGAGTTTTCCTCACCGGAGCGCTGGGGTTCATCGGCAGGTACGTGGTCGCCCGCCTGTTGCGGGATGGGCATGAACTGGTCTGCCTGGTGCGCAAGACGAGCGACCCCGCGTGGCTTCGCGAACGCGGGGCGATGGTCGTCATCGGCGACGTGCTGGACAAGGCATCGGTCGTCGCCGGCATGAAGGGATGCGACTGGGCCGTTCACCTGGCGAACCTGTACTCGTTCTGGCAACCGGACAAGCGGCTGTATGCTGCCGTCAACATTGACGGGACGCGCAACGTCATGGAGAGCGCCCTGGAGACGGGCATCGCCAAGATCGTCCACATCAGCACGGCGGCCGTGTACGGGAAGCCTGCCCAGTGCCCATTCACCGAGGAGACCCCCGTGGGCCCGGTCCGGTTCAGCGAGTACGCGCGCACCAAGTACGCAGGGGATTTGGTCGCGTGGGAACTGCACGAGAAGCGCGGCCTGCCTCTGGTGGTCATCTATCCGGGCGTGGTGCTGGGCGCGGGCGACCCGAAATTCACGGGGCTGTACATCCACGACTTTCTGCGGGGGCGCATCCCCGCGACAGGCTTTGACGACGCGGTGTTCACCTACGTCCACGTGCGCGACGTGGCCGAGGGCATCGCGCGGGCGCTGGCGAAGCCGAACAACATCGGGGAGACGTACCTGCTGGGCAAGGAGCAACTGTCCAATCGGCAGTACAGCGCCCTCATCAGCGAACTTTCGGGCGCGCCGATGCCCCGGCTGCACCTGCCCGGGCCGGCCATCATGGCCATCGCCTGGGTGCTCACGCGCATCGCCGATGCGGTGAAACGGCCGCCCGTGTGGGCCATGTCGCCCGACCGCGGCTGGGTGATTTCCCTGGACTCCATGCGGACGACGCGCGAGGGATTCCGGTTTGACGGAAGCAAAGCGGAGCGCGAACTAGGGCTGTCCTACACGCCCATCCGCCTGGCGTTGGAAGGGGCTATCGCGGCGTGCCGCCAAGGGCTTGAAGCGCCTGCAGGGCCGCCGCGTCGTTCGGATTAACGGCCAGCGCGCGCAGGTACGCCGCGCGGGCTTCCGAGATGAGGCCCGCCTGGGCGTACAGGTCGCCGGTCAGGCGGTGCGGCAGGGAGTAATCCGGGTCAAGTTGCGCGGCCTCATCCCACGCGCGCAGGGCTTCTTCGGCGCGCCCGTGTCGCGCCAGGTACACGCCTCGGTACGTGCGCACCGCCGCATACGAGCGGCGAATCTTCTTCACCACCGCATCCACGTGAATCGTGCCATCGGCGAGGCCCCGCCCGCGCACGCCCGCCGTGTCAAAGGGTTGGAACACATCGTCCTGGCGCAGGGCGATGGTAACGCCCAGCGGGACGCCGACCCGATCGCTTCCCACTCCCGCCTCCATGTCCAGACCCACATGGGCGGGCCGGCCCTCGCGAATAAAGGCGTTCAGCAGGGCGATGTACCGCTCCTGAATGGTCGCGGCGTCGTAGGGCAGGCCGTACTCAAACCGGTACAACTGCTCGCGGTAGGCGTCCAACTCGGCGCGACACCCCGCGACAAGATCCGGATACCGGCGGGCGAGGTAGTCCAGGTACCACGTGCGTCGCACCAATTCCACGTCAATGACGCGGGCGTCGGGGCGTCGGCCCTCCACATGCTGAAGGTACAACAGCGGCGAGTACACCTGCCAGTCGCGGGTGAGGAACGTCGCGTTCGGCTCCAGTTCCGCCAGCGCCTGGGTCGCGTAGTCCTCGGGCAGGTGCAGGCGGTGCTTGTCGGACTGCCGCCAGTGGAGCCCGATGTTCGCGACGACCAGCGCGGCCAGAAGCGCGTAACCGAGCGGAAGGTACGAGGCTCTGGTGAGTTGCCTGCGCCCCTTGCGCGACGGAGCGCCGGACGTGCCGCCGAGCCACGCCAGCCCCGCGTGCGCCCCCCACGCCAGCCACAGCGCCGTTATCAGGAACGTGGGCAGATGGTACGCGTCGCTGTCCTCGGCGATGTCGTAGTGCGCTGCGAAGGCCACGTCCGCGAGCACGACAAGCGCACAGAAAAGCGCCGCCCGTCGGTCGCGCCGCCACATCGCCGCCAGGCCCCACAAAGCCAGCAGAAGGCCCATCGGCGTGAACTGCCCCCACCACAAGCGCAGGCCGAAGGCCAGGTTCGCCAGCATGGCCGACAGGGGCACGGCGAACAGATTGACGTGGTACTGCCTGCCGGTTACATGCCACCAGAACCGTTGCAGATTCACCGGATTGCCCCAGTTTAGGAGCGGTTCCTGCGCCGCGCGAATGGGCAGATACGCGTAGAGCGAGAGGCCGGCGGCCAGCCCGAGCGCTGCCGCTAGCCAGCCCTGCTTGAGGGCCTGCCTGTTTTCGCGCGTGGACAGGAGTAGGAACAGAATGGCCGGCGCGAAGACCAGCGTCATCACGTGGTGGTTCGCCAGGCCCAGGCCGAAGGCAAGGCCCGCCGCGGCCCACATCCATCGCCCACCCCCGCGCAGGGCGGCAAATAACGCCCACAGCATGGCGACCAGCACCGCCATCTGGAGCGCGTACACCTCGGCGACGGTGGCCCAGTTCCACAACGTAATGCCAAAGGCCAGGCACAAGGCAGCGCAGCCGGCCGCCAGGGCGCGTCCCGGTTCCATGCGGGACGTTTCCGCGCTTGAGGGGCGTCCTTTCGCACCCGCGCGCGCCTCCTGGCGGCTGGCCCTCTCCCCTGGCAGGAGACGCCACGCCAGCAGGAAGAAAGCCCCGACCGCCACCGCCGCCCAGACCGCCGACATGAGGTTCAGCCGCCAGGCGACGGAGCCAAAGGGGAGATGACCAAATGCCCAGCCAAGCAGGACGTACAGCGGGAATCCAGGGGAATGGGGAATGCCCAGCGTGTAGGCCGCGACAATAAGTTCGCCGCTGTCGGTGAATCCCACGCCCGGCGCCAGCGTCAGCAGGTAGACCAGGAGCGTACCGCCCGCAACCGCAACCGCAAGCAGGACGACGCGGCGAGAGGACATAGGCTCACTCGCCAAGCACCTGGATAATCACGCGGCGGGATCGGGGACGATTGTCAAAATCCACCAACACGATCTGCTGCCACGTACCCAGCATAAGCCGCCCGCCCTGCACAGGAACGGCGACAGACGGCCCCAGGAGGGCAGCCCGCACGTGGGCATAACCGTTGCCATCGCCCCAGCGGCGATCGTGCTGATAGACAGCCCCTTCGGGCGCGATGCGTTCCAGCGCCGCCCGAAGGTCGGCGTGAAGCCCCGGCTCGTCCTCAATCGTGGTGATGGACGCTGTGGAGCCGGGCACGAAGACCACCGCAACGCCGTCCATAACGCCCGCCTGGGACACGGCGGACTGGACGCGGGCCGTGATGTCCAGGATGTCGGTATGCCCGCGCGTGTCCACATGCTCCTCGGAGACCACTACCCGCATGGCCGCCCTCCGAAGTTATGGCAGCAGGGCCCTCAGTCGGAACCAGTCCGTGCCCCCGATGACGTTGCACAGCAGGATCAAGAAGATGATGAGCAAGATGATCCCGCATCCGCAGCCGGTGCAAGACGCGCCGCGGCCAAACCCAAACCGCTTCTCCAGCCAGTCAAAGGCCGCGGTGAGCAGGAACATCTGCAATAGCCCTTCAAGGCATCCCCGTCGTTCTCTCATCTCCGCCTCGCTATGCTTTGCCGAGCGGCTCCACGATCAGCCGCACGCGCAGTCCTTCGGGGAGTGGCACGCTTTCCAGAGGACGGAACACTCCACCTTCGTAAACGGCGCTCAGGGTAACGTTGGCCAGAACCTCCTCGCCCTCTATCACCAGCACGTTGCTGCACACCTCGCCGATGCTGAGGTAGCGGTGTCGGGGAGCCAGGGCGCGCAGGGCCGCCAGGACGCTTTCGGGCGCGTTGCGGTTCACGGCATAGGCCAGGAGTTCGGGCTTGGTGGCAGGGAAGCGGATGCCCTCCAGCGCGCGGTACACATCCAGCGAGCACACGATGCTCACGTTATCGCACACCGCGCCGATGTCCTTGAACTCTACGCCATCCGGCAGGCTGTTAAGCGAGATGAGGACGGCCTCGGGCGCGTCGCGCTGGGTCGCGTAGGCGATGATCTTCTCTTTCGTTGCGGGAAACTCCAGGCCCTCCAAAGCCTCAAAGATCTCTCTGCTGCAGTACAGTGCCATAGGCCACCTCCTTCGACGTGATGCCGCCAGTATAGCGGGAAACAAGACAGGCGTCAAGGATTCGCGTCCCCCTCCCACGCACCGGAGTGGGGATGGGTGGGGTAGAGCGGCACGGCAACCGAACGACTCTCGGTTACCCCCGCCCCCAGTTACCCTTGCCTCACAAGTGAAGTGCACCTCACGACGCTCCGACCGTGGTTGCCATCCCTGTTCAATGCATATTGAGAATGGCTGATACCCTACCCCAGCCCCAGGCTTCCGGCCTCGGGCATTCCCCGTACAAAACCGAATCGCCCTCATGCACCACTTGCCAATCCACGCACTTGTGTATATACTTGTGGCGTGCCGAACGATTGAATTCAAATCGTTCTCGGGGGGCGTTTGTGGTCGGCTTTGACCTGAGGCTGGTGTTGATCCTTCTGCTCGCCGTCGCCGCTCTTGAAGCCCTGGCGATGCTCGCCTATCGCCTCGGCAAGACGGCGGCCGCCTCCGCCATCACGTTCATCCAACTGTTGGCGCTTTCCGTTGCTTACTTCGGCAGCATCTTGGGCATCTCGCCCGAAAACCGGTTTCTCGTCGGCGGCGTGCTCCTCTCGCTGCTCCCCGCGGCCCTGCTGACGACCTACATCCTAGAGGGAATCCGCGGCGCGCGTGCGATCCTCGCGGGCCTGCTCACGGCGCTGGTGGGGTTCACAGCGACGTGGATGCTGGGCCTGACGCTCGCGCCCGCCTTTGGCCTTCGCCCGCTGGAGCACGCGCCCCTCGGCGCCGTGTGGCTTCTGGGCGTCTCGGCAATCGTGGCCGAGTCGCTGAGCCTCATCACGGTCATCCCCAATTATGCGCTGTTAAGTCGGCGGACGCGCCTGCCGCGTTGGGCGGCCATCGCCCTTACGTTGAGCCTGATTCCCTGCGCTGGTGCCGCCAC
>FWPV01006918.1_pt1 | contig 19642 bp, 15 predicted proteins | sample 2228371 | NCBI WGS metagenome assembly FWPV01 (sample SAMEA103939776, study PRJEB20133) | metagenome
CCGCCGTTTCAATTTGGCTGAAATCGGCTATAATGGCCCGCAGAACTGCCGGGGCGGCCCCCGTCAACATACCTGAAACCCAAGAACTGCGAATTCCATGAAAATCCTCATTTTAGGCGTCAACGGCTTCATCGGCAATGCCTTGGTGCGGCGCATCCTGGCCACCCGGGACTGGGAGGTCTTCGGCATGGACCTCTACTCCAACAAAATCGAGGAGTCCCTGGGCAACCCCCGCTTCCACTTCCTGGAGGGCGACATCGCCATCAACAAGGAGTGGATCGAATATCACATCAAGAAGTGCGACGTGGTCCTGCCCCTGGTGGCCATCGCCACGCCCATGACCTACGTGAAAAAACCCCTGGCGGTCTTTGAGCTGGACTTCGAGGAAAACCTGCGCATCATCCGCCAATGCGTCAAGTATGGCACCAGGGTCGTCTTCCCCTCCACCAGCGAAGTGTACGGCATGTGCGCCGAGCCGGAGTTCGACGAGGACACCAGCCCCCTGGTGCTGGGCCCCATCAACAAGCAGCGCTGGATCTACTCGGCCAGCAAGCAGCTCCTGGACCGGGTCATCTGGGCCTACGGCCAGGAGGGGGCGCTGCAATTTACCCTGTTCCGCCCCTTCAACTGGATCGGCCCCAAGCTGGACGACCTCTACGCGGCCAAGGAGGGCAGCTCCCGGGTGGTGACCCAGTTCATCCTCAACCTCATCCAGCGGGAGCCCATCCGGTTGGTGGACGGCGGCTCCCAGAAGCGCTGCTTCACCTACGTGGAAGACGGCATCGACGCACTCATGGCCATCATTGAAAACCCCGGGGGGGTGGCGGACGGCCAGATCTTCAACATCGGCAACCCCGACAACGAAGCCTCGGTCAAGGAGCTGGCCCACCTCCTCCGGGACCTCTTCCGTCGGCACCCGGATCACCGGAACGACAGCACTTTTTCGGAAATCGTGGAGACCTCCTCCGAGGCCTATTACGGCAAGGGGTACCAGGACATTTTGACCCGGAAACCCGCCATCGCCAAGGCCCGGCGCCTCTTGGGATGGGAGCCCAAAACCGACCTGGTTACCTCCCTGCAATACACTTTGGACGCCTTCCTGGCGGAGGTGAGGGCCAGCGGCGCCTTTTAACGCGGGCAGGGGGTCCGGAGGGCGGCTCTTCCCAAACCCTGCCGTCCCCCGGATAACAAGGTGGAAAGGGGTGGGGCCGGGAGCGCTGCATTAATTGGCCTCCGCCGCCACGGATGGAGCAGCGTGGCATTGCGACTCGGGTTAAAAGTGGATGTGGACACGCTGGCGGGGTTGCGAGAGGGGGTCCCGGCGCTGCTCCGGATTTTGGAAGAGCGGCGGATTACCGCCAGCTTTTTCGTGGCCCTGGGGCCCGACAACTCCGGCAAAGCCATTTTCCGGGTCTTCCGCCAGCGGGGGTTTCTGGCCAAGATGCTCCGCACCCGGGCGCCCGCCCTGTATGGACTGCGTACCCTGCTCTACGGCACGCTGCTCCCGGCGCCGGTCATCGCAGAGGCCGCCGGCGGGGTGTTGCCTGAGGTGGCGGCGGCAGGCCACGAACTGGGGCTGCACGGCTTTGACCACGTGCGCTGGCACGATGGGCTCCTGACCATGGGAAAAGAGGCCATCCGCACAGAGATCACCGCGGCCCAGAGCGCGTTCACCGGTCTCCTGGGGTATCCGGCCCGGGCCTTCGCGGCGCCGGGCTGGCAGACGAGCCGGGACAGCCGGGCCGTGTTGGTCGAGCTGGGCTTCGGCTATGCCAGCGACACCCGGGGTGAGGCGCCGTATTTTCCCCGGTTCGGCGGCGAGGTGAACCGGCTGCTGGAAATTCCCACCACCCTGCCCACCCTGGACGAACTCCTGGGGTTGCGGGGCTTGACCGCCCGGGAGTTTTTTCGCCAGATGCTTGAGAGACTGACCCAAAAGCCCCTGCCCCAGGTGTACACCCTGCACGCCGAAGTGGAGGGGGGGCCGTGCCGGGGGGACTTTGCCCGGTTCCTGGATCAGTGCCTCGACCGAGGGGTGTCTTTCTTCCGCCTGGGCGATTGGGCCGCCGAGCTGCTTCAGGAACCGGCGGGCGTGCCCGTGGCCGGAGTGCGCCTCGGCCGGCTGCCCGGGAGAGCCGGACAAGTGAGTTGCCAGGCGGCGGAGGCCGGCTCATGAAGGTGGCGGCCATCATTCCGGCGGCGGGCCTGGGCGCCAGAATGGGGGAGAGCACCCCCAAACAGTATCTGAGCTTGGCCGGCAAGCCCATTCTGGCCCATACCCTGGCGGTCTTCGAGGCCGCTCCGGAGGTGCGCGAGGTCACCCTGGTGGTGCATGCCGACGAGATGGAGCAGTGCCAGGAAAGAGTAATCGCGCCCTTCGCCTTTAAAAAGGTCCTGCGTCTGGTGCCCGGCGGCAAGGAGCGCCAGGACAGCGTCTACAACGCCCTCAAGGTCCTGCATGAGGACGAGCGCCTGGAGTTCATCCTGGTGCACGACGGGGTGCGGCCCTTCGTCCGGCCGGCGGACATCAGCCGGGTGCTCCGGGCGGCCCGGCGCCACGGCGCCGCCATCCTGGGGTGGCCCGCCCAGGACACCCTGAAACGGGTGAACTCCAAGGGGGAGGTGGTGGAAACCCTGGACCGCCGGCACATCTGGCAGATTCAAACCCCCCAGGCCTTTCAGGCCCGGCTTCTGTGGCGGGCCTTTGTGGAGGCCTATGGCCGGGGCCTGTACGGCACGGACGAGGCCGCCCTGGTGGAGGCCCTGCCCCATCCCGTGGTGGTGGTGCCGGGTTCCCCCTTCAACCTGAAGATCACCACGCCGGAGGACCTGAGTCTGGCCGAGGCCCTGTGCGCCCGGCAGGGGAAGTGGTGATGCGGGTGGGGTTCGGCTATGACGCCCACCGCTTCGTCGAGGGGCGGGAGTTGGTTTTGGGCGGGGTGGAAATTCCGCACCCCCGGGGATTGGGGGGCCATTCGGATGCCGATGTCCTGTCCCACGCCATCGGCGACGCCCTTTTGGGGGCGGCGGGCGCCGGCGACCTGGGGCGCCACTTCCCGGACACTGACCCGGCCTGGCGGGGGATTTCCAGCTTGGTGCTTCTCGAGCGCATCCGGGAAATCCTCCGGCAGCGGGGGTATGAGCCGGTGAATGTGGACGCCACCGTGGTGGCGGAAAAACCCCGCCTGGCCCCCCATATCCCGGAGATGGTCAAGCGCCTGGCCGAGGTGCTGCGTCTGCCAGCGGAGTGCGTCAGCGTCAAGGCCACCACCACCGAACAGATGGGCTTTGCCGGCCGCCGGGAGGGCATCGCGGCCTATGCCGTGGTGCTGGTGGCCCTGGCCAAAGACCCCTGGGAGGGCGGATGAGCCGGAGTCCCGGTTCCCGGAGCCCCGCCGAGGCGGCGGCGCCAGGGTTCGTGGCCGTGCCCACTCTCCCGGAGTGCCTGGCCCTGATGGAGGAATTTGGCATGCTCCCCCACATCCGGGAGCACTCCTTCATGGTGTTGGCGGTGGCCCGCCTCCTGGGCCGGGAGCTGACCCGGGCCGGCTTCGCCCTGCACCTCCCCCTCATCGAGGCCGGGGCCTTGCTGCACGATCTGGGCAAGACCCCCTGCCTGGCCACCGGTGAAAACCACGCCCACTGGGGCGCCGCCGTCCTGGAAGACCGGGGCTATCCCGAAGTGGCCCGGATCGTTCGGGAGCACATCCGGGTGGAGGCGGGCTGTCCTGACCCCCGGCCCTTGCGGGAGGCCGAAATCGTCAACTACGCTGACAAGCGGGTGCTCCACACCCAGGTGGTGAGCCTGGCGCAGCGCTTTGCCGACCTGAAGCGGCGCTATGGCAAGACCCCGGAGAGCCTGGCCCGCATTCAGGCCACCGAGGACCTGAGCCGCCGCCTGGAAGCCAAAATCTTTGACTCCCTGAGCCTCGCTCCGGAGGATCTCTCTCACCTGAACCAGAGGAGGAAGCTATGGCAAAGCTCAGGCTCGCCCTGATTGCGGGGGGCAAGTCCGCCGAGCGGGAGGTGTCCCTGAAAAGCGGCGAGCAGGTCTACCAGGCCCTGGACAAGAGCCGGTACGACATCCGCCGCTATGACCCCAAGGACGACCTGGAGCGGCTGGTCCGGGAGGCCCCCGAACTAGACGTCGCCCTGGTAATCATGCACGGCCGGGGCGGCGAGGACGGCACCCTCCAGGGGCTGCTGGAGCTGCTGGAGCTGCCCTACCAGGGTTCCGGCGTTCTGGGCAGCGCTTTGGGGATGAACAAGGAGCTGAGCAAAATCCTCTACCAGCAGGCCGGCCTCAAAGTGCCGCCGGCCCTGGTTTTCAGCCAGGAAGAGGCGCCCGCCCCGGCTGAGATCGAAGCCCGGCTGGGCCTGCCGGTGGTGGTCAAACCGGTGAACGAAGGTTCCAGCATCGGCGTCACCAAGGCGGCAAGCCGGGAAGAGCTGGAGCAGGGCCTGCGCGCCGCCTTTGCCTACGACCGGCGGGTGCTGGTGGAGCAATTCATTCCAGGCCGGGAAATCACCGGGGCCGTCCTGGGAAACGACCGGCTCACCGCCCTGCCCCTGGTGGAGATCATCCCCGCGGCGCAATACGCCTTTTTCAACTATGAGGCCAAATACCGGCCCGGCGCCTCCCGGGAGGTCTGCCCGGCGCCCCTGGACCCGGAGCTGACGACGCGAGCCCAGGCCTGCGCCCTGGCCGCCCACCGGGCTCTGCAATGCCGGGGCTACAGCCGCACCGACATGATCCTGGCCGACGGCGACTTCTACGTCCTGGAGACCAACACCATCCCGGGCATGACCGCCACCAGCCTCTTTCCCCAGGCGGCCCAGGCCCACGGCCTCTCCTTTCCCCAACTCCTGGACACCCTGGTGGACCTGGCACTGGAAGGCAGGGCAAGGTGAGGTGAGGGAAGGGCAAGGGCCGCGGCGCTCCCGGTCATCCCCTCAGCCCCTGCCGGCCCGATATGGGCTTGGAGAATGGCTGCCGGGGGCAGGGGCCCCTCGGCCTCCGGGGCCCTCCCCGCGTGCCTGGACAAGGAGACGCCGTGGCGGCGCGCTGGCAAGAGTTGGAGGAATTGCTGACCCGGGGAGCGGCCGAAGGGGTATATTCCGCCGCGGTGGCGGTGGTGGGGATGACCGGGGAAGCGGCCTGGCAGGGGGCGGCCGGGCGGCTGGCGGCGGACCCGGGCAGCCCGGCGGCCACGCTGGACACGGTCTTTGACCTGGCCTCCCTGACCAAGCCCCTGGCCACCGGGCTGGCCCTGCTTAAGCTCGTTCAGCAGGGCCGACTGACCCTGGAGCAGCCCCTGGGAGAGATTTTGCCGCCGACCTGGCTGCCGCCGGACAAGCGCCCCCTGACCCTGGCGAGCCTGTTGGCCCATCGGGCCGGACTGCCGGCCTGGCGGCCGTTCTACCGGGAAGTGCTGGCCGCGCCTCCGGAAACCCGCGCCGCCCGTCTGGAGCGCCTGGCCGCAGCCGAACCCCTGGAGCATCCTCCGGGAACCGCCACCCTTTACAGCGACCTGGGGTTCATGCTTCTCAAGGCGGTGGTGGAGGAGGTGGCGGGGCAAGACCTCGACCGCTTCTGTCGGGAGGCCGTCTATGAGCCCCTGGGGCTCGGGGCTTTGGGCTTTAACCCCAGACGCCGCCCAGGCGGAGAGAAACTGGCCTGCGCGGCCACCGAGACCGGGCTCATCCCCGGCCGCCCGGCCGCGGGGGAGGTCCATGATGAAAATGCCTGGGCCGCGGGCGGGGTGGCGGGCCACGCCGGGCTGTTCGGCACCGGGCCCCAGGTCTTTGCCCTGGCTGCCCGGATTTTTCGGAATTACCGGGGGGAATCGGCAGAGCTCGGGCCTCAGCCGCTGGTCCGTCGCTTCCTCACCCCGGTGGCCCCGGGGCTCAGGGCCCTGGGCTTCGACGTGGCCCACCCCGACCCGCAGAGCCGGGCCGCGGGCCGGGGCTTTTCGGCAGCGACCGTCGGCCACCTGGGCTTCACCGGCACCTCCTTCTGGATGGACCTGAGGCTGGGGCAGATGGTGGTGCTGCTCACCAACCGGGTGCACCTGGGCCGGGATGACCTGGAGGGAATCAGGGTCTTTCGAACCCGCTTCCACGAGGCCGCCTCCCGGGCCCTGGGTTTTTTACCATGAGGCCGGGGCTCAGTGCCGCCGCTTTCCCCAACCTCCCTGGCCCAACCCCCAAGGGGGGGAGAGAGCGATGGGGGGAGGCTTGCAGGGCCAGATGCCCAACCTCTTCTGACCACCGAAATCCCAAAATTTTCCCGACACCATGACCATGACTCCTCTGCACATCCATCTCCTGGGTATCTGCGGCACCGGGATGGCGGCTCTGGCCGGTATTCTCAAGGAACAGGGCCACGCCGTCAGCGGCTCCGATGAACACGTCTATCCGCCCATGAGCACTTTTCTGGCCGAGCTGGGCATCCCCATTCAGGAGGGCTATCGCCCGGAGAACCTCAACCCGGCGCCTGACCTAGTGGTGGTGGGGAACGTCATCCGCCGGGAGAACCCCGAGGCCCAGGCGGTGTTGGCCCGGGACCTGCCCCGGTTGTCCCTCCCCGAGGCCCTGAACCGTTTCCTGGTGGGAGGGCGCCAGAGCCTGGTGGTGGCCGGCACCCACGGCAAGACCACCACCACGGCGCTCCTGGCCTGGCTGCTGTTCGCCACCGGCCGGGACCCCGGCTTCATGGTGGGAGGCATCGCCAAAAATTTCCAGGCCAACTACCGGGTGGGGGCGGGGCCCTTTGTGGTGCTGGAAGGCGACGAATACGACACCGCCTTCTTCGACAAGCGCCCCAAATTCGTGCACTTCCAGCCGCGGCTGGCGGTGCTCACCAGCGTGGAGTTCGACCACGCCGATATTTACGCCGATTTGGACGCCGTGGTTAAGGCCTTTACCGGCTGGGTGGGCGGCTTGGCCGCCGGGGCCACCCTGCTGGCCTGGGGCGATGACCCCCGGGTCCGGCGGGTGGCCGGGGCCTCCCCGGCCCGGTGCCTGTTTTATGGCTTCGGACCGCAAAACGACTGGCGAGCCGGGGAGGTGGCCCCCCGAAACGGCGGCATGTGCTTCACGGCTTGGCGCCGGGGGGAAAGGTTCGGGGATTTCGCCGCCCCGGTGCTGGGCCGCCACAACGTCCTGAACAGCCTGGCGGCGCTGGCGGCGCTGGCGGAATTGGGGGCCACCGCCCAGGAGCTTGAGCCCGCGCTGGCCGGCTTCCAAGGCGTGAAGCGTCGCCAGGAAACGGCCTGCTGCCGCCGGGACATCCTGGTGCTGGACGACTTCGCCCACCACCCCACCGCGGTGGCGGCCACCCTGGAGGCGGTGCGCCAGGGCTATCCGGGCCGGCGCCTGGTGGCGGTGTTTGAACCCCGCACCAACACCAGCCGCCGCAAGGTCTTCCAGGAGCCCTATACCGGGGCCTTCAACGACGCCGACCTGGTCCTCGTCCGGGAGGCCCCGGACCTCTGGAAAGTGCCCCCGGAGGAACAGTTTTCTTCCTGGCAACTGGTGCAGGACCTCCGGGCGCGGGGGCAAAAGGCCATGTACTTTCCGGACACCGACCGGCTGCTCCAAGGCCTCCGGCGGGGCCTGCGGCCCGGCGACCTGGTGCTGGTCATGTCCAACGGCGACTTCGACCACCTCATTCCCCGGCTGTGTGAGTCCCTGGGGAACTGAGGCGGGGGAGGGCAGAGGCCTCAGGTCTCCGGCCCTGCCACCTGCACCGGTTCGTACCCCGCCGGGGTAATGGTGGCAAAGGAGAACGGCGGGCCCACCTCTTCCTTGGCGGCGGCCATTTTTTCCAGAAACTCCCGGCTCATGGCCAACAGTTCCGCCAGCGTGGCACCTCCGGCCAGCGCCTTGAACAGGCGCATTTCCATCCCCAAATTTCGGGGCATGACCACCAGATTGCCCGTGGGCATGAGGTGCAGGGGTTCGCCTTCGTCGCTCCCCAAGAGGATGAGGCGGTAGCCGGGCGGCGCCAAGGAGGGGGAATATCCGCCCAGAATGAAGTAAATCCGGTTGAGCTCCTGGTTCCTTGCCGGGTGGGCGGCCTGGTACCGGGCCAAAGCCGGGGTCAGATAGGCCTGGGCGAATTCGAAGATGTCCTCCAGGTCTTCCAGGCCCCGCCGCCGGGAAACCTCCGCATTCAGGGCCTGAGTCAACGGCACGCTCACCCCGGCGCCGCCGCTGAGGATGGCCGCGAAGCGGCCCAGGGGAAAGAGCTTGTGCACGGAAAAGAACTCGGGGTCCCCGGGGGCGCGGAACCGGGTGGCCCGGGAGTCGGTGGCCAGAATCAGGCCGTGTTGGTTGAAAGCTGCCAAAGCTTGGGTCATGCAGGGGCTCCTTCGGGGCGTAAGGGTGGGGCCGAGGGGTGGAAAAAGAGCCGCACCTCATAGGGGGCCAGGCTGAGTTCCGCCGTTGCCGGGGGCAAGGCCGCGGGCCGCTCCGGGGTGATCTCCCGCCACTCCTTCTCCGGCTGGCCGGCCTCTGCCGGCAGGCCCGGAAGTCCGACCGGTTCGCCGGCGGGGTTGATGAGCGCCAGGACACGGCCCGGGCCTTCGTCCAGGCTTTTGAGCAACAGGACCGGCGTCTCGCCCGGGGGATTCAGCCGGAGGAGCGGTCCTTCGGCCAGGAGCACCGGGCAGGCCTTTTTCATGGCATTCACCGCGGCTACGAAGCCGGTGAGGTCATAGGTGGGCTCCTCCCAGTCGTCGGGGCCGGTTTGCACCACATGCAGGCGCTTCTGGAAGCCGTATTCGTAACCCACGGGCATCATCAGCCCGGTGGAGAAGAAGGCGGCAAAGAGGTAGCGCTGCCGGGCCACCGCCGGATTGCCGCCGCTCTCGGCGCTCACCCGTTCGGTGTCGTGGGTCTCCGGAAAGCTCACCGAGGGGGCCACCCGGCGGAAAAGTTCATACTGTTCCAGGCACCAGTCGGCCTGAAAATCCCACCACTTGGAGCTGTTGTAGAGAAAATCGAAACCCGCGGCCGAGAGCTGGGCGCATTCGTCCAGTCGGCAACCCAGGGTTTCGGCGAAGAACTGCACTTCCGGCTCCAGGCTGCGGGCCTCGTCGATGAGCCGCTGCCAGAACCAGCCCGGGATTTTGTAGGCCGCATCGGCCCGAAAGCCGGCAAAGCCCAGGCGCAGGTAGTGGGAGACGACCTGATCCCAGAAGTGCAGCAAACCCTCGGGGTCGGGGACCGGCCAGTACTCCAGCTCCGCCAGGTCCCCCCAGACCGTCACCCGGGTGGCGTCCGCCGGGTCGATGCAGCCGGGGTTCTTGATGGTGCCGTCCGGGTTCTTGGCATACCATTCCGGGTGCTGGACCACCAGGGGCGAGTCAATGGCCGTGTGGTTGATGACCAGGTCCAGCATCACCCGGAGGCCCCGGGCCGCGGCCGCGGCCAGGAAACCCTGGAGGGCCTCCACCGGGTCGCCGCCGGATTCGGGCCAGAGGCGGGGGTTGATGCCGAAGTAGTCCTTGACCGCATACAGGCTGCCGGAGAGGCCCGGGGTGTGAATGGGGTTGAGGTAAATCCAGGTGAAGCCCAGGGCGGCGACGCGGTCCAGATGCCCGGGCCAGCGGTTCAGGGGGCCGGCCAGGGGCGGAAACAGGTTGTAAATCAGGGTGGGTTCAGGCATAGACAATCCTTATCTTCCGGTTCGGGTTCCCTTGGCGGCCAAGGCCGGGGAGTCTGCCTTCCCCCAGCCTGCCCGCCAAGGGACCCGGACGGCAAAGGGTTACCGTTCGCAGCCTTCTGGTGCCCCCTCATGCCGGCGACCCTGCCGACCCCGCAGGGGGGCCAGCCGTTGGGCCAACTGGACGGCTTCCGGGGCCTGCCGCATTTCCTCCAGGGTGAGGGGGAATTTCCGCCGCCAGTTGGGGTGTTGATCCACGGTCCCGGGCAGGTTCTGCTGGTGCGGCCAGCCGAAGACCTCCTCCAGCCTCACCTCCAGGAGCGCCGCCCGGCTGCGGGCCAGATATTCCAGGGTCCCCAGCCGCACCGCGGCCGGCAGCACCGGGCTGGCGGCCAGGGCCAGGCACCGGTCCCGGGGGAGGATGGCCTCGGCGGCCAGGGCTTGAACCAGGCGGAGGCGATCCTGTTCCCGGGCCTGGGTATCGGCCGCGGCCAGCCCCGGTTTCGGGTACAGGTGAAAGCGCTGTTTCAGGGCGATGTCCTCCCCCTGCCAGTAGCCGGCCAGGGTGGGCAGGTCATGGGTGGTCACCGCGGCCAGGGCCTGGGGGGGATAGTCAGGCGGCGCCCGGAAGCGGCCGTCGGCCTCCCGTTCAAAGAGCAGGACTTTATACGAAAAGATGCCCCGGCGGGCCAGTTCCCGGCGGATGGCCGGCGTCACGGTGCCCAGATCCTCGCCGATGATCAAGGTGCGGGCCCGGTGGCTCTCCAGGGCGAGGATGGCTAAAAGTTCTGGGGCAGGGTAGCGGACGTAGGCGCCGGGAACCCCCGGCCGGTCGGGCACCCAGAAGAGCCGGAACAGCCCCATGACGTGGTCCAGCCGCAGCATGCCGCCGGGGGGCAGGTTGGCCCGGAGCGTCCGGATGAACAGGTCGAAGCCCGAGTCCCGCAGGCGATGGGGGATGAGAGGGGGCAGGCCCCAGTTCTGGCCCTTGGGGTTGAAGGCGTCCGGGGGCGCGCCGGCGGCCGCCTCCTGGGCGAACAGCTCGGGGAAGGCCCAGGTCTCGAAGCCGCCGGCCGCGGCTCCCAGGGCCAGGTCCTGATAGAGGGTGAAGGGGAGATTGGCAGTGCGGGCCCGCTCCCGGACCGCCGCCAACTGGGCCGCGGCCAGCCACTGGACATACTGCCAGAATCCCAGGCGCTCCCGATGGCGGGCGGCAAAGTCGGCCACGGCCGGGGCCCGGCGGTCCCGGTGCTCCGCGGGCCAGCGCCGCCAGTCGCCGCTGCCGTGAACCTCAGCCAAGGCTGAATACAGGGCGAAGTCGCTCAGGGTGGGATCCTGCGCCTCCCGAAACCGCCAGAATTCCCGGCCCCGGGCGGTCCGGGGCGACTCTGCGCCATGCCGCCGGCGAAAGGACCGGAACAGCTCCCGGAGCACCCGTTCCTTCAGGGCGTACACCTCGGGGTAAGCCACCAGATCGGCGTCCCGGAGGCGGGCCAGGAGCGCGGCGCCCCCGGGGCTGGCCAGGAGGGCTTGGGCCTCCCGACAGTCGGCCAGCTCCGGCACCGCAGCCAGGTCCAGATAGAGGAAATTGGGAAAGAGGCGGGTGGCCGGGGAGTACGGGCTGGGGTCGCCGCCGGCCTCGGGCAGGGGCGCGTGCAGGGGATTGACGCCCACAAACGCCGCCCCCAACGCCGCCGCCCACTCCATGACCGCCTTCAGGTCGCCAAAATCGCCGAGGCCCCAGTTCTGGGCGCTCCGCAGGGCGTAGAGGGGCAGGTTGAAGCCGTAGAGGCGCCGGCCAGCGGCCAGGCACTCCGGCCGGAAAGCGGCCCGGGGCGCAACGATGAGCCGGCTCTGGGCGCTCTCGGTGCGGCCCCCGCCCGCCACCTCCAGGCGCAGGTCGTAGTAGCCGGGCTCCAGATCAGGGGGCAGGGGCACCCCTACGCTGGTGCGCCAGCCCCCCGGCACCCGGCGCCAACCCGCTCGGGCCTCCACCCTCAGGTGGGTGGCAAAGGTCAGCCGGCTGCCGTCTTCAGAGACCAGCTCCCCGGCGGCGGCCAGGCCCTCCGCCGCTTCCGGGCGGGGCAGGCAAACCGCAGCCACCAGGTGCGGTCGGTGCCAGCGGGGCGAAAGCAGGGTCACGGGGGGCAGCAGCCGGTCGGTCAGGGCCGCCTGCCGCCGGGCGATTTCCTCCCGGCACCGGGCCTCGTCCTGACAGGGCACCCCCATGGCCTGGAGGAGCGCCCGGTAGGTGGCCGGCCTGGTGGCATGGCGCTTCCCCTGGTTGTCCGTGTAAGCGGCGGCAAGGCCGCACAGGCGACCCAGGAGGGGAAGCACGGCGCCGGGGCGGGCCTTCAGGCCGGACTCCAATGGATGCTCCCCGCCTGGAGCTCCAGGAAGGCCGTGGCCACTCCCTGGAACTCCGCCTCCCGGGACAACTCCCGGAAGATGCCGGCAACCTCCGGGTGGCTGGAGAAGAGCAGCACCTGCTGCTCCCGGGCGCAGGCCAGGATGACCCGGGCCGCGCCCCGCCTTCGCCGGGGGTCGAATTTCACCAGCACGTCGTCCAGAATAATGGGCAGCGGTTCGGCATGGCGGCCGAATTCCCGGGCCAGCCCCAGGCGCACCGCCAGATAGACCTGGTCCGCCAGCCCGGCGCTCCACTGCACCTCCTCCTTCTGCCGGGCGTCCCGGTCCTCCAGCCGGACGCCGCCGTCGCCCACCTGGGCAAAGAGGCGGTAGCGTCCGTGGGCCATGGCCTGGAGAAAGCGGTCGGCTTCCTGCATCACCTGGGGCTGGCGCTCCCGCTCATAGACCCGGCGGGCCGCTTCGATGAGGTGGCAGGTGATGGCCAGCGTCAGCCAGCGCCGGACCTGCCGGGACTTTTCTTCCTCCAGGTTGGCCCGCTCCTGCAACCGATCGCCCAACTGCCGATCGGTGGCCATCTGTTCCAGGAGGGTGTCCAGGCGTCCCACCTCCTGCTCGCCCTGGGAGATGGCCGCCACGAGCTCTTCCCGGCGGGCCGCCAGGGCCGCCTCCTCCTGCTCCAGAGCCAGCGGGTCGCTGGCGGCCAGTTCCGCTTCCAGGCCTTCCCGGGCCTGGGGGGTGCCGGCAATGGTGCTGAGGGTGAGATCGCTTTCCTCCAGCTTCTGTCGCCAGGATTGCCATTGCAGGTGGTCCGCGGCCCGGCGCTCGAAGTCCGCATCATCTTGGGCCCCGGCCCGGGTCAGCAGTCTGGCCCGCTCCTCATCTTTGGCGGCCAGCTGCTTTTCCGTCCGGGACTGCGCCTCCCGGAGGCCGGCCAGGCGTTGGGACAGCTCCCCGTGGCGGCGCTCCTCCTCCAGGGCCTGGTTCAGGTCGCGACGCAGGGCCGCCAATTCGGTGCGGGCGTCTGCGTCCTCCGGGAGCGTCCGGCCACAAAGTTCCAGGACCCGGCCGATTCTTTGGCGCATTTCCTGAAGATAGGCGGCGGTGCGGGCCAGGCGCTCCCTGGCCAGGGACGCCTGGCTGGCCGCGGTCCGGGCCCCTTCCACCAGTTGGAGCACCGCCTCGAAGCTCTCCGGCCGCAGGGTCGGGGAGAAGTGCCGCGCCGCCAGCCAGCGTTGCCAGGACCCGGTGAGTTCCTCCAACTCCGCGGCGGCCCGGGCCGTCTCCTGCCGGGCCTCATTGACCCGGGCCAGGCCTTCCTCAAGGCGCGCTTCGGCCTGGTCGCGCTCCTGCACCACCGCCTGCCAGTGCCGCCACTGCTCCAGGGCCCTCTCCGCCGCCGCCTGGCGTTCCTCCACTGCCAAGAGGCTGGCCGGAGGGGGCTGCCCGGCAGGTTGCGCCAGCGCCGCCAGCCTGTCTGCCAGCGCGGCGGTTTCCTGCTCCAGGGCGGTGATTTCCTCCGCCACGCCGGTCCGCTGTCTGCCGGCCGCCTCCCGCTCTTCCTCCAGGTCCAGGCGCCGTCGGTGCTCCAGGCAGTTCAGCCGCCAACGCAGGAGATAAAAACCTGCCGTCGCCGCCAAGAGGCTTCCCGCCAGCCACAGGCCGGGCTCCTGCCGTCCGCTGAAAAACAACCCGGCCCCGCCGGCCAGGGCCAGGAGCGCCAGGGGGATTCCCCACCACCAGCGCAGGGGCTCGGGCCGGGGGGCGAGCCGGCGCTCCAGGGCCGCCAGACGGGAGTCGGCCTCCTCCAGGGCCTGGCGCCGGGCCTCCAGGCGGGTGGCCAGGACCTGCTGCTCGGCCAAAAGTGCCCCCATCTGGCGCAGCGCCGCCTGCTCCCGCTGCCAGTGGGCGGGACCCTCTCCCGGGGGCGGCGGGATGGCGGCCAGCCTGGCGGCCGCTTCTTCGGCCAGGCGCCGGGCGCTCTGAGCCGCTTCGGCCAGGGTCCGTTCCCGGGCCCTGAGCTCCTCCAGGCGGCGCCCGGTCTGGGCAAGGCGGCGGCCGAAGTCCTGCACCTCATGGCGCACCGCCAGGGAGGTGTCCACTCTTGCCAGCCGGGCTTCGTCCCAGTCGGCGCCCAGATCCTGCAGGCGCCGCTGAAAGTCGGCCTCGGCCTGCCGCACCGCCTGCCGCTCCTCCGGCTCTTGGCCCAGGGCGGCTTCCAGGCGCTTCTCATCCCCCAGCAGGTTTTCGATGGCCGACCGCTGCGCCAGGAGGCGGGAGTCAGGCTGGAGGGCGGCGAGCTCGCGGGCCAGGGCTGCGGCTGTGTCCCGCTGTTCGGCCAGTTCGGCTTGCAGCGCTGCCCGCTCCTTATCCAGCTGCTCCCGGATTTCCAGGCCGTGGGCGGGAAAGTCGGCAACCCCGGCCAGGCGGGCCAGGTGTTCCCGGGCGGCTTGCAGATTCACCCAGGGCTCCCGGGCCCGGGCCAGTTGCTTCAGGCGGGCCAACCGGTTATCCAGCTGCCGGGCTTCGGCCTTCTGCTCCGCCAGTCTCGCCTGCACGGATTCCCGGCGCTCCTGGGTCTCGGCAAACCGGGCGGCCTGGCCCGCCAGAGCTTTCAACTCCCGGTCAATCTCCCGGAGTTGGCCAAAAATCTGGTTAAGCCGGCCTTTGCCCCGCTGCTGCAGGAGTTCGGCCAACTCATCATTCAGGAGCTTCAGGGCCAGGGGGGCGGCCGCGGCCCCGGCCCCCGCCCCGGCGGCGAACAGCCGGGCGCTTACTCCCCCTTGGCGCAGCACTCCCAGCCCCTGGAGGTCTTCCAAACCCACCGCAAAGATGGCCTTAAAGGTGTCCCGATCCACCCCTCCCAGGATGGCGGCGGCCGGTTCAGCCGGGAGGGCCGGGCCCCCGTCGTCGCTGATGGCGGCCTTTTTCCCCCGGCGCTCCACCAGGAAGCGGTGCCCGTCCCGGCGCAGCAATATCAGGCGGCCTCCCGGCGGGCCGCCGGCCAGGGGCTGATAATCGTTGGGATCGGAGCTTTTCCGTTCCGGGCCGAAGAGCACATAGCGGAAAAACTTCAGGAGCGTGGTCTTGCCGCTTTCGTTCTCCCCGGTGAACAGGACCAGCCCGTCCGGCAGGCCGTTTACCCCCTGGTCCCGGTAAATTCCGAAGCCGTCGATGTGAAAGGCGTCAATGCGCATGGCGGCAGGTCCGGCAGGCGGCCCCCAAACTTGTCCCCCCGGGGATTCCCCTACTCATCATCCCCCACGAGCAGATCTACGGCGCGGGCCTCACTCTCCTCCAGCACCGCCAGCCAGTCCCCGGAAGCGAATTGTTCCAGGTCGGCCAACAGATGCCGGTGTTCGGGGCGGCGCTGCACCACCTGCACCAGGCAGGCGGCCGGGTCGTCCTCCCGGCGCAGGTGCTCCGCCACCCGCAGCACCTCGCCCAGGAAATCCTGGACCTGACGACGCCGGGCCAGGTCCAGGCCGGGCCGGGTGGCCAGGGCCACGGCCTCCAGCCAGACGAAGTCCGGCCGCCGCGGCTCCCCCTCCCGGAGCGGTTCCGCCAAGTCCCGTTCCGGGTCCAGGCGGGTCAGCCGCTCGTGCAGGCCGCCCCGGCCGCTGAGGGTCAGGCGCCAGACCACGCCCCGCCCCTTAGCCTCGGTTCTGAGGTGTTCCCGGCGCCGGTGCAACTCATCCAGCAGGTCGTCCAGGCTCTCCAGGCCGTCGATGCGAAGATGCTCCTGGTGCCAGCGCACCACGTCCGTGGCCGCGAACCGCAGTCGGGGCAGCCCGTCCGCGCCCACCTGCACCACGTAGCAGCCCCGGGGGCCGGTCTCCCGGACGCTCCGGCCCTGGGTGGTGCCGGCATAAACCACGCAGGGCTCCCGCTCCCGCAGGATGGCGGGCGCGTGGATGTGCCCCAGGGCGAAGTAGTCCAGGCGGCGGGCGGCCAGGTCCGCCAGGCTGCAGGGCGCGTAGTTGTCGTGGTTGGGATTGCCGCCCACGTTGCCGTGGAAAACGCCCACGGCAAAGGGGGCCTCGCCCTGCCGGGGGAAGCGGGCCGCCAAATTATCCCGCACCTCCCGCACCGGGAAGCTGATGCCGTAGAGGTGAGCCAGGGGCTCGCCGTGGCGCCGCACCGTGACCTGCTCCACCGTCTCGCCCCCGAAGCGATGCACCCCGGCGGGCAGCGCCAGCTTGGCTTCCCAGGCCGACAGCGGGTCGTGGTTGCCGTGGGCCACAAACACCTGGACGCCGGCCTCCGCCGCCCGGCGCACCGTATCCCGGAAGCGGATCTGGGCGTAAAGGCTGTGATGGGCGCTGTCATAAACATCCCCGGCAATGACCAGGAAGGCGGCCTGTTCCTCCAGCGCCACGGTTACCACCTGGTCGAAGGCCCGGAAGGTGGCCTGCCGCAGGGCCTCGGCTATCGGCGCCGCGGCGCTGTGCAGGCCCTCAAAGGGGCTGTCCAGATGCAGGTCGGCGCAGTGCACAAAGGTGAACGGGGTGCCAGGGGCCATAAGCGTTAACCGCCAAGGCGGCTCCCTTTCCTTATACCGCCAAACCGCGGCAAAGTCCACCGGGAGCAGGGCCGCGGCCCGGAGCACGCCGGCCGCTCTTCGCCACGGCCCCGCAATTGGGCCCATTTCCTCACCTGTCCCGGGAGCCATTGCCGCAAACCAGTCGCTTTGGTATAATGGGGCACCGCACCGAGGGAGGTTTCTCCGGCGCGTACTCAGGTAAGAACAACAGAATAACCCGGGTCTGATTCCCTAACCGTCCCTTATATCAGCCGAGCTTTACGGACTTGCCTCAAAGAATATCTGTCTGGCATCAGTGATACCGGGCCTTTCATGAAAACACCGGGATGGCCGATACCAAAACCTGTCCTCGCCTTTGCTCTTGGACCGGGCCTCGTATTGGCTTCTCCCGCTTTGTTGTGGGCCGCGGAAGGCCAGGCCGATCACACGTTGCTGGCCAGTATCAGTATCAGCATCCTGGTGGCCACCCTTGTCGGCTCTCTGGCCATTCTCCTCAAGCAACCCCTGATTTTGGCTTACATCGTCAGTGGGGTCATCATCGGGCCGCAAATCGGTTTTGCCTGGGTCCGGAACAAGAGCGACATCGAAATCATCGCCGAAATCGGCCTGATCCTGTTGCTCTTTATGATCGGCCTGGAGCTGGACCTGAAGAAGATCAAGGAAGCCGGCAAATCTTTAGTCCTCACCGGCATTTCGCAGTTTCTCCTGTGCGCCGCCCTGGGTCTGGGGTTTCTCCTGCTCCTGGGCTTTACCATCCAGGCCACCTGTCCCTGTGAATACCGCATCCTGGGGGTCAGGATCGTGGGGGGGAGGTATGACCTGCTGTACCTCGCCGCCTGCCTGGCCCTGAGCAGCACCACCATTGTGGTCAAGCTGCTCTATGAAAAATTCGAGCTGGACACCCTGGCCGGTCGGCTGACCCTGGGCGTGCTCATCTTCCAGGATCTCTGGGCCATTGTCCTGCTGGGCCTGCAGCCCAACCTGTCCTCCCCCCAGGTTCTGGTGATTTTGTGGTCCTTCGCCAAAGGGGCCTTCCTGGTGGCGGTGAGCCTGGCGTTGAGCCGCTACGGCCTCAGCTTCCTCTTCCAGCGCATCGCCAAGCTGCCGGAACTGATGCTGGTGGCTTCCCTGGGCTGGTGTTTTCTGATCGCCGGTCTGGCCAACTTTCTGGGGCTCTCCATGGAAATGGGGGCCCTCATCGCCGGGGTGGCCATCTCCACTTTTCCTTACAACCTGGACATCATCGGCAAAATCATCAACATCCGGGACTTTTTCATCACCCTGTTTTTTGTCGCCTTGGGGATGGTGATCCCCAACCCGCTGAACAATCCGGGGCTCTTCGGCCTGGCGGTGCTCATCGCCCTCTTCCTGGTGGCCAGCCGCTTTGTCACGGTGTTTCCCCTCCTCTACAAACTGAAAAACGGCAACCGGGTGAGCCTGCTCACCGCCATCAACCTCTCCCAGCTCAGCGAATTCGCCCTGGTCATCGCGGTTATGGGCGCCAAGCCGGCCTACGGCCATATCGGGCCGGACACCATGACCCTCATCGTCTTTGTGTTCGTGGTGACCGCCATCGGCTCCACCTATATGATCAAATCCAGCCATGCCCTCCAGCAAACCCTGGGCGCCGTGGTGGAACGCCTGGGCTTTCGCAGCCTGGAGGAGGAACAGGCCAGGGCCCCGGCTCAGGAACCCAAAGACATCGCCCTGCTGGGCTTCTTCCGGGTGGCCAGCGCCTTGTTGGCCGAACTGGAAGAGACCCGGCCGGAATGGCTGGAACGACTCGTGGTGGTGGACTTCAATCCCGAGGTCTATCAGGGCCTCAGGAACCGCCACATCCAGGTGGTTTACGGCGACATCGGCAACATGGCGACCCTGCACCACGCCGGCCTGGAGCACGTCAAGGTGGCGGTCTCCACCATCACCGACGACATCCTGGTGGGCACCAACAACCTCAGGCTGCTCAGCCAACTCCGGGCGCTGTGTCCCCAGGCCAAGGTGGTGGTCAGCGCCCTGAGCGCCTCCCGGGCCCTGGAGCTCTACCGGGCCGGGGCCGATTACGTGCTGCTCCCCCAGGCGGCCGCGGCGGAGCACCTCCTGGCGGTGCTGGAACGGCTGCTTCGGGGCGAGGCCGCGGTCCTCAGGGAAGCGGAACTGAACCGGTGGTCCCGGCGCCAGGAAATCCTGAAATAACTGACCGGGCCGGCAGGGGAGGGCAGGGAGAGGCAGGATTTCGCCCTTCCCCCGGCCGGTCTTTACAGCACTGCTTTGCGCCAAATCTGCAGAAAGGGGAAGGTGGGTATGTATAAACTGGTCCTGTTGCGCCATGGCGAAAGCCTCTGGAACAAGGAAAACCGCTTCACCGGCTGGATCGACGTGGGGCTTTCGGAAAAGGGCACCCAGGAGGCCCTGGAGGCCGGGCGGGTGCTGGCCAGGGAGGGGTTCATCTTCGACGTGGCCTACACCAGTGTCCTGAAACGGGCTATCAAGACCCTGTGGCTGGCCCTGGAGGAAATGGACCTGATGTGGATTCCGGTGCACCACAGCTGGCGCCTGAACGAGCGCCACTATGGCGCCCTCCAGGGGCTGAACAAAACGGAGACCGTGGAACGGCACGGCCTGGAGCAGGTGCAGCTCTGGCGGCGCAGCTATGACGTGCCGCCGCCGCCCCTGACGCCGGACGATCCCCATTACCCCGGCCGGGATCCCCGCTACGCCGAGGTGCCGGCGGCGCAGCTGCCCCTCACCGAGTGCCTCAAGGACGTGGTGGCCCGCTTCCTCCCTTACTGGCACGAGACCCTGGCCCCGGCGGTGCAAAGCGGCAAGCGGGTCATCATCGCGGCCCACGGCAATTCCCTGCGGGCCCTGGTGAAGTTCCTGGACGGCATCTCCGATGCGGACATCGTGGGGCTGAACATCCCCACCGGCATTCCCCTGGTCTATGAGCTGGACCGGGACCTGCGGCCCCTCCGGCATTATTACCTGGGGGACCCGGCCCGGGTGCAGGCGGCCATCCAGTCGGTGGCCGATCAGCTGAAGAAAAAGTGAGGTTCCGCCGGGGC
>FWPV01007548.1_pt1 | contig 19638 bp, 14 predicted proteins | sample 2228371 | NCBI WGS metagenome assembly FWPV01 (sample SAMEA103939776, study PRJEB20133) | metagenome
CTGTCCTGTGAGACCAATCATGCGTGCCGAGACATAACTGTTGAGCGGACTCCAGAACAGCCCGAAGCCCACCACAATCCACAGCGGGAAATCAGGCACTAAGATTCGGCACAGCAGGATGTACGAGATGACCGACACCAGCCAGACAGCAATCGGTATCCAGAGCGGTGGGTCGCCCCGTCCAGGAGGTGGCAGTGTGCCCCGTTCGCGGAGGCGATTCGTTTGGCGGGTCTCACGCAGGGTGCGAATCACCATTCCAATCCCGATGACCGCCACCGCCAACTGCAAGCCGACGATAATCGCAAGCCAGAAGTCGATATCTGCAGCGAGTTTCGTCTGCAGGGCAGGCGAGTTCGGTTGCCAGTTCGGGATGAAGCCTGCGCGATACAGGATGGGGTTCGCTACGACATAGGTCAGCACCGAGCTGATTGCGGCACCGAGCAGGATATGATAGGGCAAGACGAATCCGACCAAGACTTCGCCCAAGTTGATCGATAGCCCCACGATAGCGGTGGGCAGTGCGCCCTCCACATTCTGCGTCAGGTCTAAGAACGGAATCGGGATAATCTGCAGGGCGTTGCCGAACAGCGTGCCTGTGAAGACGGGGATGCCCACATAGAACAGTCCGAAGCCCATGCCCACCACCGAGCCAGTGGAGAACACGCCCCAGCGCCACGACTCTTCACGGTTGCCTGCCTCTGCCAGTGCGAGCGCGCCTGCGGCGGCGACGGGCGCAAGTGGGAAGGGCAACCGCTCCACATCGGAAGTCGCACGGAACAGCAGGTAGCCCATGCTCATCCAGCTGGCGCGCCCCAGAATCTCCATCACCAACAGCAGGAAGAGCGGGATTGCCCAGTCGGGGCTAAGGAAGGTGCGTTGGCGCAATGCCTCCGAATCGGGTGCAGGCACTGCCCAGTGGGGCACTTCGCCCGCGATCGGCGCGGCGGGCGCGGACTGCACAAAAAACTGGTCCCAAATCTTCCACTGAAGCGGTCCGCCCGACAGCCCGAACAGCCCCATCGCCGTGAGGGACGCAGCGATGTAGTAGAGCATATAAATCTCTTGGCGTCGGAGCGGTTGGAGCGAACGGCGCATCACCTCCGCAAACAGCACAATCGTGACCCATTCTGCGGCGGCGCCCAAGCCAACGCCCGCCACCAAGCCCATATAGATGCTGCCGGGCAACATCACGAACGCCACAAACAGCAGTCCCAGAAAGGTTCGGAAAGTGAACCCGTCCTGGAACTGATGTTCCTCGGCGGAGACCTCCTCGGCAGTCTGCCTTGCCTTACTCAGTTCCTCTTGCAACGCCATCGCGAACTGAGTTTCGACGCTCTATTCCCCTTTCCTGCAAGGGAATAAGCGATTTAGACAGTTTCGGTTGAGACGAGTTCCTCAAAAGGGCTTGCTTGCCCAAGAGCTGCCCGAGAGGGAAAAGATGTTTTCCCCTTTTGCCCCGATTCGTTGTGCCCCCCTGTCACACTTGGCGTTGAAACGAGGATTCTTATAGGTGGATAACCCAAAGAGGAGGTTAGAGGACGATGCGAACCCGATTAGGACTGATGTTGGGACTGATGGTGGCGGTGCTGGGGCTCACCTTTGCCCAGACGCTGGTGCTAACCAACGGCGATGTGAACGGCGACAATCAGGTAGACGACACCGACCAGCTGGCGGTGCTGTTTGCTCAGGGGCAATCGTGTCCGCAAGGGTGTCCCGAAGACCTGAACGGCGACGGCGTGGTAGACGATACCGACCTGCTGATTGTGCAGTTTGGGATGGGAGCACAAGGAGCCACGCCTTTGCAAGGTGAGCTGAGGTATGCCTACGGCGCGTACACAATAAATGCTTCTATCCAACTCCGAGACACAAATCCCAATCGGTCTTATCCACTGACCCTTTGGGCGCAGGCAGTTGGTTCGTCCAATATTTATGAGACTTCCACCACGCTTTATGGGGCGTCGGGGACGGTTCAGATTTTCGTTCCTGAACCTGGTCTTTATCGCTTGCAAGCGTTTGTTCCTGGGGGAAGTTGGCTTCGTGGGGAAGTCTCGGTGGCGGTGGGATTGGAGGTTCGGAACCTTTCGGCGGTTCCAGGGAACGGGTGTGTTGCTCTGATGTGGGACGAGTTGCCTGCGAATGCCTTTTCTGGGTATCGGGTCTATCGTCGTGTAGGCAGTGGGGCGTGGACTCAAGTAGATAATTTGCCTTCTGCGGCATATCTCTTTGGGGACACAGGTTTGACGAATGGCGCGACCTATCAGTATAAGATTGCGGTTGTGGGTATATCGGGGGAGGTGTTATCGGAGTCGCAGGTCGTTTCGGCGGTTCCGACAGGGGCTGTGCCTCAGTTGGTTTGGGATTCGTCCTCTCATCAAGGAGATATTTTTGTGGTTCAAGTACGCCCGTCACAAGTATCGAACTTTACGGGCATCGGTGGTTTCTTGTTGGTTGACAAGGTGGTATATACGGGTGTGGGACCTACACCTGACCCGTATGCTAATATCCCACGCTTCTATGCATCCATTGATATGGCTGATTTGCCCAGTGGCACGCATACGCTTCAGGTGATAGATTTCAACCAAAACTATGCCTATGTCACACCGCCGATAAGTGTAAGCCTTTCCAGTGAGATAAATAATGTTGTTGTTCCTTCCCTTATGTGGATAGGTAGGTCAGCACAGATTAGGGCGAGCTTGCCCTCTGACACGACGGGATGGGTGGTGCAAGTGTTGGACATCAATGACCAAGTGCGCCGGCAGTGGTCGGGTTCGGGCACGGATGTGAACTTTGTTTGGGATGGTACTGATGCATCTGGGGTTCCACTTGCGAAAGGGCTGTACGAGGTATCGATAACAGCTCAGCGGCCGAGTGGTAGTCGTACAGTGCGCCGCTCAGTCACTTTAGCTCCCTATAGCTTCATACCGAATGCGATTGCTCTGATTTCAAGTATAACTGATCCGGTGGCGGATCGACAATACGCCAAGCATGTTGAGCGGCACATGGCTAGGATTGAGACTCGCGCCATTAGTATGGAACTAACATTCGATTACCTTGTAATTATTAGAGCATTAAGAGGAGAAGAATTGGCGGATTATTTGAGATTCTGGTTGAGCTCATCTCTGATGTATTTCTACTTGTATGGGCACGGCAATATGACTCGTCAAGGAACAACAAACTACGCCTTTGCTTGGTGGGGTGCCTTGAGATTTGACTCCAGGGCGTGGGCTTCTTCAGATGAATATACAAAAGGTCCTCTTATTCTTGTTTCTAATCTCGTTGCTAATAATCCTTGGCGCACACTCCCCTTTTTGTTCGTATTTATGGATACTTGTTCCAGTGCGGGTAATAATTCAACTGGACTTAGTGATGAGTGGCGAAATGCTTTCGATCCTTTGTTTGGGACAGTTGTTGGATGGTTTGGATATGGATACGCAAACCGCGCCTCTTCCAATTGGATCCCCCCTGAGGGGGATTGGCTTGTCTGGCGTTCATGGTATTGGGATAACTTGGGCACAGGTTGGAGTGTCGGGACGCAAGCATACAACCTTGCTTGCCCCAGGACTCCCAGACGGCCAACAAACTTAGGGGGAGAGGATGAGCACCCATGTGACACAGGCAAATTCAGGTTTTTCGGTTTTGATATAACCTTACCGTGAAAGCTGTCTCACTCTGCACTTGTAGCGGGGTAAAATTGATGGTAGGAGGCAAGGACAATGCAAATCAAGGTCTGGCAAACCAATCCAGAGATCTCTCGGACCGCGGCTGCGATTAAAGTCGGCGACATCCAGCAAATCGCCTTTGAATTTCCTGGGTTCACAGATGAGAACGGAATGCCGTGGTGGCAATGGTCAAATAGCCCCCACTTCGATGTGCCTCATCTGGTGCTCAAACAACCTGCTCAGTTCAATATTGTCCTCCATGCCCTGCGCTCTGCCAAAGTTCTGAGAAAAGTCACTGAGCTATGGAAACCATATGAAGACACAAGGCTGCTGTATCGCATGTATGCTGTGGTAATTAAGTTGAAAAGCGGAGACCATCGGGTCTTTCGGTTTGAGAATACAACCCCTGAAGGGTCATTTGGTCCGCCTTTTCGGGCGGTGTTGCGCCTGCTGGCGGACGACTCGGCGAGGCAGGTGCGCGAAGCGGTGGCAAAGGTTCAGCACACTATCAAGGCGGTGCGTGGGGCGTCGGGCAAGGAGTGGCGCAATCCGAGTGATGTGCAGGCGATTGTTGCTGAGCTGCTGAAAGTGGATCGCTCGTTTTTTGAGTACGAAAACTATTCTACAGATCCGCCTCCGAGAGTGGTCAAGGTTCAGCATGATAAGGACAGGTTTTCGATAGGGTTTGTGGTGTATGATAAGCAGCTGATAAGCCGATATAGGTGGTTATGAGGGGAGAGGAAAACGAGTGCAGTCCATACGGAAGCCTTTGGTAGCGGTGCTGTAGCTAACTTTTGCCCAGACGCTGGTGCTTCTTACTATCGGTGCAGGCTCCGTCGGGAAGTTTTACCCGTCCCTTGACGCTGAGGTTAGGCGACTGGGTCGGTTCGGCGCGCACGGTGAAGGTGCAGTTGAAGCCTGTGGGGACGGAGAGCGATGCGAGCGTGCCGATTTATGAGTGGAGTTTTTCGGTGGGGGGCACGGACACGCAGGTGTCGCTGACGAACCTGCCTGTGGGGGTCTACACGGTGCGGGCGTTTCCAGCGACTGCAGGGCGCTGGTTGCGCATGGAGGGTAAACTATTGACGGAGGTGCCGTGGGTCTTTGCGGTGCCGACGGGGGCGACGAAAGTGACGGTTTATTGGGATCCTCTGCCGGGGGCAACAGGGTATCGGGTGCGCTGGGGTGCTCAGAGCGGGAACTATCCTTTCAGCTCTGCCTATCTGCCTGCCACGCCTGGCACGGATGTTCACAGGTACACCGTGACGGGTTTGACGAGCGAAGTGGAGTATTTCTTTGTAGTGGAGGCGGAGTATGATGGGCTGTGGGGTCCGCCATCGGTGGAGGATAGCGCGGTTCCGCATGTGGGGGCGATACCGTGGGATACGGAGAACCCTTGGCAGATTATCAATGCAGTAGAGGCACAGTTGCCACCAGATATGAGGGCGAATCCTTGGGATGATGTGTGGGTATTAGGTCCAGATGGGAAAATCTATACTAGGTTAGGAGTGTTTCCACGAGACGGAGAGATACTTCCCGAAAGAAACGCTATCTTAGGACGCGATGGAGAGTTGTATCCGCTACCTGTGGGTTCCCCAGTGTCGTCGACTGGTGGGCTATCGCTAACACTAGAACCTCAAGCAGGACCGTATCGACGCGTTCGAAGCCCAGATGGATATGGAGGTGTCTCTGGTCGACTATATCTCCCCCTTTCCACACAAATAACAAGAGGATCAGGATCCAAGGACATGCCGTACACCTATGTGGGGTCTTCCAGACAGCGTGGCGAAGTTGATACAGGATTGGCATATAACCCAGAAAAGCTGTGGTGGATGCCGTTTATACGAATTCACCCAAAACAACAAGAAACCGTGGACTTTTATTATCCTTCTAGAATGTTATTTCCCGACGCTTCGCCTCGTGAGGTAGACCCTGATGAGCGACGATTTCTACCGGGGCAGTGGGTTTCGATCAGGTACTGGATTGCACGCGATGTAGTTAGTTCGTTTATTGCAGGGCGGAACATGTACTGGGAGCTTACAGTGGTACATTTGCGCGCACCAAATCCCCACAAGACCGAATTGGCGCGGGTGAAACGCGTGCACTCAATAGCTCAAGTTCTAAGTCCTGGAGATTCGCTCTCGTGGCAACCTACAGGAAGCCAAATCTTCGGTTTAGAATGGGATGATGGCTCGTATTATCGTTCTGGCAGTTGGAGGCGCTGGATAAATGTCAGTGGGACGGAGTCGGGGTCGTACCCTACGCGAGGGCAGAGGATAGGTGGGGTAGTTATTATCAACTGGGACGAAACGGCACCATTTTGGAGAGAAAGAGACATCAACATCCAGCTTCCTCAACAGTAGGAGGTGTCAATGATGAAAACACGCGGATGCCTTGCTTATCGGAGATATTTTGATGATCGTTCTCCTAATGATATCTATCTCCTACCCTTGCCCGATAGCAACCCCATCGCCCTCTCCGAATGGGTGCCTATAGAAAAGAATGCCCTCCGTATCAGAATCGGCGGGATCCTTCATGGCGCCCCAGGTCGAGCCCACAGCCTCAAGTTCGCCCCTACAGGAGACCAACTCCTCTTCCTCGGTGACCGCCAGACCGAATGGGAAGAAATCATCCACCCACGTCTCACGATAGATGAGTTGATGTTTCACCGGGTGAAACTCTACTTAGCCGACCTACGCAGACGAACTATCTCCCATCTGGACATAGGGGGTGCTTTCAAGGAGCAGGACTACAGAACCTGCGACTGGACAGCTCAAGGGCTTATCACTGCCACTCGTGGGAATACCCTGCTGATGATTGACCCTTACGCGTGGCAGAAAGACCCCAACCACATAGCGCAATCGAACAAAGACTTCTGGGTACTCACTAACGACGCCCAGTGGCACGCAATGACCCCCGACCGTCGGGGAGCCTACTTCCTAAACCGACGCGGTAGACGGTTCGGGTATATGTCGTGCGAGCGGAATGCGAAGGTACGCTGGCTACCCGCTATTCCACACGGACACGGCGAAGCCAGAGAGGCCCTCACCTTCCCCACCGACACAGGGCTGATGTTTGCAACGATTACGCCTAAAGAGGCTGGTGGCTACGGTTCAAAAACGCTCTGGGCGTGGCAGAGAGGGGAGACATCCTATCGGCAGGTGAGCAGGGTGTCCTCGGATGTAGCCATCGTTAGTTATCTCCACGAGCGGAGTGCATTTTTGCTGAGTGATGAGTTAACGAAATATTTCGACATTCCTCGCTTCAAAGACCGCTCTTGGGTTCGGTTAGGGTTATGCTCCGCGCGTTCGGGTAAGATAGACTGGTTTCGAGTAGATCATCCTCAAGAAGCGGTGCCTGCGACAGGACTTCAGGTTCTGCAATCATCCCATCCTGGTTCGCCGATTGTGGTTCTAACGGGGAGGGACCGTCGGAAATCGCCTCAGGACTGGTGGTCGTGGATTGGGGTATTGAATGTGCGCACGATGCTGGTACAGTGGGTACGCCGATACTGGTATGGTGAGGTCTGGGCATGGTCGCCTCGCTGTGATTGGCTCTCATTTAGCGGATGAGATAAGCCGTGCAGTGTGTTTCTTGTTTTCCCGGCTTCGCTCAAGCGGGTATTTTCAGGTATAGTACCTTCGGGAGGGAGAAAGGTGCGCAAAGGGATTATCCTTATCGTTGTTCTATTTGCGATCGGCGTGTTGATCTGGTTGTTCAATCGTCCTGCGATTGTGGAGGTGGTGGTTGCTGAAGCTCAGCGGGGCACGCTGTCAGCCGAGTTTCGTGCTGAGGGCGAGCTCAAGGGTTGGGAAGCCTCGCTCTCTGTGCCGATGCCCGCTCAGGTCGTGGAGGTGCTGGTGCGTGAGGGACAAACCGTGTCGGAAGGACAGGTTCTGGTGCGCTTTCGAGACCGAGAGGCACTGGCAGTGATTGAAGGGGCACAAGCCCAACTGGCGATGGCTCAGAGTGCGGTGCGGGAAGCGCGTATTGCGCTGAGACAAGCCCAACAACAAGCCGAGACCGCCCTGCGCTACGCGCAAGCCCTTTACCGAGAGGCAGAAGCAAACTACCAACTCGTCTCAAAAGGCACACCCCCTGAAGAACTGGCACAAGCCGAACGCGAGTTAGAATCGGCGCGTGCCCACCGCGATTTCGCCCAGCAAAGCTTCGAACGCGCGCGCCAACTGTATGAGCAAGGCGCAATCCCTAAAGCAGAGTATGACCGTACCGAGAGTGCCTACCGTTCTGCTGAAGCCCAAGTACAAGCACTGGAAGCGCGTCTCCAAGCCCTAAAGCGCGAACCGCGCCCCGAAATCCTCCAATCCGCCCGAGCACGGCTCGAAGTGGCGCAGGCAGAGTTAGAACGCGCGCACACCCTCCAGCGAACCGTTGAACAGATGCGCGAGCGGCTCCAACAAGCACTTGCCAGCGAACGCTCCGCCCAAGCAGGGGTAGCCCAAGCGCTGGAAGCCTACAAAAACCAACAACTCACCGCACCCCGAAACGCACAGGTCAAACGGGTGCTGGTGGAACCGGGCGAAAGTGTCAACCCCGGCACGCCCGTCGTGGAACTGGTAGACGACCGCATCCTCTGGATAGAAGCCGAACTCGATCAGGAAGATTCGGGAAAGGTGCGGGAGGGCGACATGGTCTCGATAACGGCTCCTGCCCTGCCCGGACTGGAGTGGCGAGGGCGGATTAGCAAGGTCTTACCTGCCTTCGAGCCGAAGCCAACTGCGGGAATACGCGTACGAATCTTGCGCGTGCGCGTGGAGATGGAACAGTTTCCCCCACGCCTGCGCTCGGGGATGGAAGTCGAGATTGCAGGGCGAGGAAGCCTTCACGAAAACGCGCTCTTAGTGCCCAGTTCTGCAATTATCGAGGAACCGAACGCCACTTGGGTTTATGTAGTGCGCGAAGGGACGGTTCATCTGCAGTCAGTCCGCACCGGCTATTTTACCTACGCCTACACCGAAGTGCTGGAGGGGTTACGCGAGGGTGAACTCGTCGTTATTCAAGGTAAGCAAGACCTTCGGGAGGGTCAACGCGTTCGGGTGCGGAGGGAACCGTGAGCGAGCCATTTATCCTGCTGGATAAAGTGAGCAAAATCTATCGGCGCGACACTGTGGCAGTTTACGCTCTGCGCGGGGTGAGCCTTACCATTCGGCGCGGAGCGTTCGTGGTGGTGCTGGGTCCGAGTGGGTGTGGAAAAAGTACCCTGCTGAACCTACTGGGTGGGTTAGACCAGCCCACTGAAGGGCATGTGATTGTGGACGGTGATGACATCAGCCACTATTCCGACGCGGAACTCACTCGCTATCGCCGTGAGAAAGTCGGCTTCGTGTTCCAGTTTTTCAATCTTGTGCCCAGCCTGACTGCACGCGAGAACATCGAGCTCGCTGCCGGACTGGTGCGCAATCCACGCTCTGTTGACGAACTACTCCGCGAGGTGGGGCTATTGGAGCGCGCCGACCACTTTCCGAGCGAGATGAGTGGGGGCGAACAGCAACGGATTGCGATTGCGCGCGCCTTAGTCACCCGTCCCAAGCTCCTACTCTGCGATGAGCCAACAGGCGAACTCGACTCGGAGACAGGTAAACGCGTGTTGAACCTGCTCAAGCGCATCCACCGTGAGGAGAACCAGACCGTTGTGCTGGTGACTCATAATCTCTCAATCGCCGATATCGCTGACCATGTTCTACGCCTACGCGATGGTCAGATCGAGGAAGAGCGATTCCAAGAGCACCCACTCGAGGTGGAGGCGGTGCGATGGTAGGTGGAGTGCTGTGGCGCAAGTTAGTGCGTGAGGTCTGGCGTGCGAAAGCCCAGCAAGTAGCGCTTGCGATTACGGTAGGGTTGGGAGTAGCATTTTATGCGGGCGCCTCGGCAATCTACGCCGATTTGGAACGCTCGTACCTCATCTCGCAGGAACGGCTCCGGATGGAAGATTTCGGGATTGCACTCCGCTCGGCACCTGCCACCGTTGCTCAACGCGTGCGCTCCATCGAGGGTGTCGCTGGCGTAGAGGGCAGGCTGGTAGAGGATTTAGCCATCGAGATTGGCGAGGTCAACCCCCGTCGGCTTTCGGGGCGCATCATCGGCATTCGCACAGACCAACCGTTGGAGGTCAACCAGCTCCTTGTGGTAGCAGGACGCGGTCTCAGTCCGACCAGTCGGCGTGAGGTGTTGTTGGAGAGCAAGTTCGCGCAGTTCCACTCCTTGCGACCGGGCGATTATCTTACTCTGCTGTGGCGGGGCGAGCGGATTCGATTCCGAGTGGTAGGGCTGGTGCGTAGTCCCGAACTCATCTATGTGGTGCCTAGTAAAGAACAACTACTGCCTTCTGAGGACATCTTCGGGGTGATGTTCGCCCCTTGCGAGGTGGTCGGCGAACTGATTGGTCAGGCGGGCACCATCAACGAGGTGAAGGTCACGGTTCAAGCGGGCTATGACCCCGTTCAAGTCGCGCGTTTAGTGCATCAATCGCTCCGAGTGTATGGTGCGGAAGACCCGGTTATGCAAGAGGACCAGCCAAGCCATGCGTTCCTGATGCAATCGCTTCAGGAATTGGAGACCTTTGCCACGCTATTCCCAATAATGTTCTTGGGCACGAGTATGCTGGTACTCTACACGCTGTTGGCGCGCTGGGTGAATCGACAGCGTCATCTCATCGGTCTGATGCGTGCGATAGGCTACTCGTCGGGACAGGTCATGCGCCACTATCTGGCGATGGCGACAATGCCTGCTCTGTTGGGGGGTATGTTGGGCGCGCTCTTAACGGTCTGGGCGGGCAACAGGCTCTCACAGGTCTATATGAGTTTCTTAGCGTTCCCCTATGAGGTGTTGGAACCGCCTTGGCAGTCCATCGGTATAGGCTTTCTGCTGGGGGTACTCATCTGTCTTAGTGCGGGGTTTCAGCCTGCGTGGCAAGCGTCACGCATCCCCCCTGCGGTCGCCCTGCGCCCATCCACCCCTTCACTCGGACGGTTGAAGCCGATTGACCAATGGATTCCGATTCTGCGCCGTGCCACCCTTTTTGCGCGTTTGCCCTTGCGCAACTTGATGCGCACCCCACGCCGAACCATTACAGGAATGCTTGGAATCGCCTGCGGGATGATGCTGGCGATGTTGGCGCGGGGCATTCTCGACTCTCAGCGAATGGCGGTGGATAGTTATCTCAATCAGTCACTGCGCGAGGATTTACGCGTCGTGTTCTTGCGCCCTCAAGATGGAAGCGTAGTGGCACGCATTCGGAGTTGGGAGGGCGTGCTTTGGGCAGAAGGGATGCTGGAACTGCCGATTAAAGTCCGAAAAGGGAAAGTGGAGTACGAGACGACCCTGCGCGGAGTGGAGCCTCATAGTCCCCTGCTCACCCTGACCGAGGAGGCGGGCAACCGCGTGCCTCTGACTGAACAGGGCGTGGTGTGCGGACAAGTCGTTCAGCAGAAGTTCAATCTGGAACGGGGTGATACCCTCTGGCTCGAACTGCCCACGACAGAGGGAGACGAGCGAGTCCGAGCGCGAGCGGTTCGGGTGTCGGGATTGGTGTGGGAAACGATTGGGGGAGTGGTCTATATGCCTCGCAAGCAAGTGCGTGCGCTGTTCCATCGCGACTTAGATCTTCCTCCCAACGCCATCAACAGCGTTCGGCTGAATGTGCATCCAGACTATCAGGACCAGGTCGTGCGAAGGCTCAAGCAGCTTCCCGAATCGGGGATTGTAGTCGTGCGGGGAGAAGTCTTAGAGCAGATCGAGTCGCTCTTAGAACTGGGACGACGCTTTATCTCGGTCATGATGAGTTTCGGTTTCATCTTGGCGAGTGCGGTGGTGTTCAGTGTGGTGACGCTCAGCGTGCTGGAGCGACGCAACGAGGTGGCGACCTTGCTCACGATTGGCTTCGGTAAGCGACAGGTGATGGGGCTTTTGTTCGCCGAGAGTATGCTGGTCGTGCTGGGGGGTATTCTAATCGGTCTGCCGTTTGGGCGGATGATGGTCTCCCTCTTCATTCAGATGGCATCGACACCCGAGCAGATGGAGCTGTTCGCTTTCCGAACCTATGTACTACCGATGACCTATTTCCTCTCGGCTTTGGGTGTGTTCGTCGTTTCGCTGGTGAGCTTGGTGCCTGCAGTTCGCTCGGCAATCCAGATTGACCTTGTGAGCGCGCTGAAGGAGCGCGCCGTGTAGGGCTACAGCTGAGGCGCAATTGCAACCACGAACTCGCCTTTGGGAGGCTTGGCTTGCCAGTGAGCAAGCGCGTCGCTGAGCCTACCCCGAAAGACCTCCTCGAACTGCTTGGTCAGCTCGCGCCCGACCACTACTTCGCGTTCGCCCAACACCTCGTGAGCGGTCTGGAGCGTCTTCAGGAGCCGATGGGGCGACTCAAAAAAGACCACCACCATCTCCTCGCCAGCGATGCGCTCAAAAAACTTGCGTCGCGCACCTTCTTTGCGTGGAATGAAGCCCTCGAACCGAAACCGATGGGTGGGCAGTCCCGACACCGATAGGAGCGCAGTGAGCGCGCTTGCCCCTGGTACCGGCACGACGCGTATCCCGTGCCGATGCGCCTCCGCAACCAGCACGCCCCCAGGGTCTGAGATGCTCGGCGTGCCCGCATCGGTCACCAGCGCGACCGACTCGCCCTTCAAGAGACGCTGGATAATCTGTTCCACGCGCCCCTGCCCAGAATGCTGGTGGAAACTGATGAGGGGCGTGTCGATGTTGTAGTGCTGGAGCAGGCGTCGGGTGTGGCGCGTGTCTTCGGCGGCGATGAGGTCGACCTGCTGGAGCGTTTCCAACGCGCGCAGGGTGATGTCGCCCAAGTTGCCGATGGGCGTGGCGACCACATAGAGGGTTCCCGTTGGACTGTCCATCTTATGCGAAGGCGGTCAGCACGACGCGCTCGCGCGTCGCCTGCATCACCAGCAGTTGGAGCGCGTTCTGGTTCTTTGGGTCGCCCATTCGCACGATTAGCGAGTTCTCTCGGCGGGGCGTGCCGATGGAGGCTAAGTTCATACGCCAGCGTGGAAGCACCCGCTCATCTTTATAGTCCAGCAAAGCGATTCGGTCGGGCGCGACGCCATAGACCTGCACGGATTCGCGCAGGGTATTGCGCATCAGGCACACGAACCGATAGCCCGCGTTCACGAACGGCGCCCACGCTTTGGCGGAGCGAGGCAACTGCATCACCAGACGGATAATCTCCTTCGCTTCATACACGATTTCGGGCGTAATCAGGAACTCGTCGTCGATTACGGGCTTTTCGGGGGTGTAGTAGTAGGGGCTTTGGCGCTCGTGGTCGTAGCAGATGATGCGTGCGAAGCCTTCGTCATCCACCAATCGCCCGATCGGTATGGTGCGGGTGGGAATAATCGGCGTGAGCGATTTCTCGCCCACTTCGCGCCCTGTGCCGTCGGTGTAGAGGATTGTCTTCTCACCCACCGCACGCGCGAGGCAGAATAGGTCGCGCTGGAGGCGCAGAGGTTCCTTGCGCACCTCCGACCAGCGCGCCGACTGCCAGAGCCAGAACCGCAGGCTCCCTTCATCCAGCGTCAGAAGCAGGTTCGGCTCCTTCTCTCTGACCAGCACATCGAAACTGCTGGTGTCCGCAGACAGGTCATCCTGCCAGAGTTGCTTGAGTGCCATCACTTACCTATCTTAGACACGAGCGCGTGTGTCTTGTTTTCGTTCACAGGCGTCACACCCATTTTGCTCATGGGCAAGATGCCCGTGCCACACGAACTAAATCGGCATTCGCTTCTGATAGCGATTGCGCATTACAATTGCGACAGCGTTCAGGGTGAGCAGGAGCGCAAGCAGGACGATGATGCCCGCCGCTGCGTTCTGTTGGAAGCCTGCTTGAGGGCGCGAAATCCATTCATAAATCTGCACAGGAAGCACTGTGAAGCTGGAGGTGAGACTGGTCGGCAGGGAGGCGATGTAGACGAACGCGCCCACTACCAACAGCGGTGCGGTCTCACCCACCACGCGCGAGAGCGAGAGAATGACCCCTGTGAGCACCGACGGCATCGCCACAGGAAGCACGGTGTGGCGCACGGTCTGCCACTGGGTTGCGCCCAGTGCAAGCGAACCGTCCCGCAGACTGCGCGGAACGGTGCGTAGCCCCTCGCGTGAGGCGGTGATAATCACGGGCAGGGCTAAGAGCGCCATCGTGCACGCACCAGCAATCAGGCTCCGATCCATCTGGAGCGTGCGCACGAACACCTGCAAGCCGAGCAGACCATAAATCACCGAAGGCACGCCCGCCAAGTTGGTGATGTTAATCTCTATCAAGCGAGTAAGCCAGTTGCGCTTGGCGAACTCTTCCAAGTAGATGGCCGCGCCCAGCCCGATTGGCACTGCGATGGCAGCGGTCAGAATCATCAGGTAGAAACTGCCCACTAAGGCGGCTTTGATGCCTGCGGTTTCGGGACGGCGTGAGGCGTACTGTGTGAAGAAGTCCCAGCCCAGCCGTGCATAGCCGTCTATCAGAATCTTGACCAACAGCACGGTGAGTATCACCATCGCGAACAGCACGATGAGCGCGCCCACCACTTGGAAGAACGCTTCGCGCCGATGTTCGCGTGCGCGCCAACGCGGATGGCTTATCTCCACACGCGCCGTGCTCATACCCTTGCCCCCCGATACCGCTGGCGTATCGCTTCACTAATCAGGTTCAGCGCCAGCGTGATGAGGAACAGCAGAAGCCCCACTGCAAAAATGGTGCGGTACTCCACCGAGCCGTAGACAATATCGCCCTTCACCACACGCACGATGAAGGCGGTCATCGTCTCGACGGCGTAAATCGGGTTGAAGGTGAAGTTCGGTTGTTGCCCTGCTGCTATCGCCACAATCATCGTTTCGCCCACCGCTCGCGAAATGCCCAGAATGAACGAAGCCGAGATACCCGACATCGCTGCGGGCACGACCACGCCCCAAGTGGTCTGGAAGCGGGTCGCACCGAGCGCGAGCGAGCCGTAGCGCAGGCTATTGGGCACGGCGTAGAGCGCGTCTTCACTCAGCGAGGCTATCGTGGGCAGGATCATCACGCCCATCACCAGCCCTGCCGAAAGTGCGTTGAACCCCTCCAGTCCCGGAATAAACCGCTGGAGCAGAGGGGTCAGGAAGGTCAGCGCAAAGTAGCCATAGACCACCGTTGGGATGCCTGCCAGCACCTCCATCGTCGGCTTGACCACTTTGCGAATGCGCGGGTGGGCATACTCACTCAGATAGACCGCCAGCAACAGCCCCACTGGTCCTGCGAACGCCATCGCCACGAGCGAGGTGAGTGCCGTGCCCGCTATCAGGGGCAGAACCCCAAATCGGCGCGGTTCCAGCAAGGGCGACCATGTGGTGCCTGAGAGGAACTCGCCGAGGGGCACGGCTCGGAAGAAGCCAAGGCTCTCGCTGAACAAGATGACCACAATCGCCACTGTGGTCAGCACTCCGATCAGTGCGCACAGGAAGAGTAGCACGCGCATCACGCGCTCTTCCAGGCGCACACGCTTGCGATTGCGCTCCGTCGCTTCAACGCGTACGACCGCTCGTGTGTACACGGCTGTTTCGGGAACGGGCTTAGTTTCCACCCTGATGCGACTCCTTCTCGATTCGATAGAGGTCTTCCAACTTCACCCCTACTTGGGTGCCGTGCGCACCGAAGGCTGAGCCAGTGACTCGTTTCTCCAGACGCTCTAAGGCAATCTGATAGAGTTCCGAAGGCAGAGGCACATAGCCAACCTCTTTCGACAACTTTTCAGCGTTCTGGATGTAGAATTTCACAAACTCAGCCACTTCGGGGCGCTCTAACGCTTTCACATTCACATAGATGAAGATAGGGCGTGCTAAGTAGTAGGTTCCGTCCACGACGGTTTCTACTGAGGGTGCAACAGGACCCTTGCCGTCGCCCTTGTCAATCGGTACGAGCTTGAGCTTGTCTTGATTTTGCTCGTAGTAGGCAAGCCCGAAGTAGCCCAATCCACCGCGATTGCTGGAAACGCCCTGCACGAGGATATTGTCGTCCTCACTGCCTGTGTGGTCGCTTCGGATGGAGCGTTCCTTGCCCACCACTGCCGCCGTGAAGAAATCGAAGGTTCCCGACTCGGAGCCTGCCCCAAACAGTCGGATAGGGACATCGGGAAAGTTCGGACGCACCTGCTTCCAACTCACGAGTTTGCGCTCGGCAGCAGGTTCCCAAATACGGCGCAGTTCATCCACCGTGAGATGGTCTACCCAGTTGTTCTCTTTGTTCACCACGACCGCCAGCGCATCGAACGCGACAGGGATTTCGATGTACTCGATCCCACGTTCACGGCACAGCTTATCCTCTTCCTCTTTGATGGGGCGTGAGGCACCCGTGATGTCGATCTCGCCGTTGGCGAACTTCTTGAAACCACCTCCCGTGCCCGACTTTGCTACTTTCGGGTTGGTTTGGGGATATTTCGCTTTGAACTCTTCAGCGACCGCTTCCGAAATCGGAAGTACAGTGCTGGAACCATCGACGCGAATGTCTCCACTCAGTTGCTGAGTAGAGCCTGTTGAGGACGACTCCTGCGAGCCAGTTTTTTGCTCGCTTCCACCGCACGCGCTCAAGATGAGTACGCAGACAAGCGCACCTAAATAAGCTCCCACATATCGCCTCATAGTGCCTATAGAATGGCATGGCGAATGTTAAGAAATGGTTAAGAAGACGCCAATCGCTCAGCCGATTCGACCGTGTTTTGTAGGAGCATCGCCACCGTCATCGGTCCGACCCCGCCCGGCACGGGTGTGATGGCAGACGCAACGCGTGAAGCAGATTCAAATTCGACATCGCCCACATCGCCCGTGCGCCCTTCTACACGGTTATAGCCTGCGTCGATCACGACCGCGCCGGGCTTGACCATCTCGCCCGTGATGAACTCTGGCTTGCCCACCGCAGCGACCAGAATATCGGCTTGGCGGGTATGGAAGGCTAAATCGCGCGTGCGAGAATGGCAGACCGTCACGGTGGCGTTGCGGTTGAGGAGCATCAGCGCCATCGGCTTGCCCAAAATCACACTGCGCCCGACCACCACCGCGTGCTTGCCCTCAATCGGGATTTCGTAAGCGTCCAGCAGGGTGATGATTCCCAACGGCGTGCACGCACCGAATGCAGGCTCTCCTGCCACCAGCGCGCCCAACGAAGCAGGCGTAATGCCGTCCACATCCTTGCTGGGGTGGAGCCGATGGAGCAGGGCAGGCTCATCCAACGGAGCGGGCACAGGATGCTGAATCAGCACGCCGTGTACGCTGGGGTCAGCGTTCCACGCATCGATTTGCGCTTCCAACTCCGCTTGGCTCACGCTGGCAGGATAGTGGCGTACAATCGAGCGAATCCCGACTGATTCGCAGGCGCGTGCTTTCGTGCGCACATAGGTGTGGGACGCAGGGTCGTCCCCGACCAACATCACCGCCAAACAGGGCTGAACCCCACGCGCCTGTAGCTCTGCGACACGAACCTTGAGCCGTTCCCGAACTTGCTGAGCGACCGCTTTGCCGTTAAGAAGCAGGGCGTCTGTGCCTGCCACCCGCTCGCGCACAACTCCCTCCATACCGCCGATTGTACCCGAAGGCGGGGAATGGGAAGTGAGGGCAGTGGGCAGTCGGCAGTGGGCGGTGGAAAATGGGACATGGGGAATAGGTACTCGTTATTTTGTCATCCCGAACGCTCTGTTTTGTCATCTCGAGTCCCCTCTTTTGTCATTCCGAACGAAGTGAGGAATCCCAGACCCTTCGCTTCGCTCAGGGTGACGAAAAGGTGGCTCAGGGTGACACATGGGCGAGACGCCCGTGCTACAAGTGCCCACTGCCCAAACATCCCCACTGCCCACTGCCCAACAGGTACAATTCCCCCACTATGAAAACCGTTGTTCTCCTCAGCGTGGTGGTGGCGCTGAGCGTATTGCTCATCGGCTGGTGGTGGCTCTTCAATACACCTAACCCGAATCCGCTCGCCAGCGAATCGCTCAACCCCTACCAACTGCGCTACCTCTCACCCCAGTTTGTACAGGAGCACACGATGATGGAAGGCACTGTGAACGCACCCGATTTCCCTGAAGGCTTAGAATGGCTCAATACCGACCGACCCCTCAGCCTGCGCGAACTGCGCGGGAAGGTCGTCCTGCTTGATTTCTGGACCTACTGCTGTATCAACTGTATGCATATCCTGCCCGACCTGAAAAAACTGGAGCAGAAATACGCCAACGAGCTGGTCGTGATTGGCGTCCACTCAGCCAAATTCTTTGGTGAGCAGGAGACCGAGAACATCCGCCAAGCCATCCTGCGCTATAACATCGAGCATCCCGTCGTGAACGACAACCAGATGGTCGTCTGGAGCCAGTACGCCGTGCGTGCGTGGCCCACGCTCGTGCTAATTGACCCACAGGGCAAGGTCGTGGGTATGCGCTCAGGCGAGGGCATCTACGATATCTTCGACCAAGCCATCCGCAAGGTGATTGCCACCTTCGAGGCACGTGGTCAACTCGACCGAACGCCCATTCGGTTCAAACTGGAGCGCGAGCGCAGACCCCGCACCATCCTGAACTTCCCTGGCAAAGTCCATGCCGACGAGACCACCCAACGGCTCTTCATCGCCGACTCGAACCACAACCGCATTATTGTCGTCTCGCTGAAGGATAACACGGTGGAAGCGGTTATCGGCTCAGGTCAGCCTGGGATGAACGATGGGGCTTTTGAGAAGGCGACCTTCCGCAACCCACAGGGAATGGCGTTTGACCCCACCACCGAACGGCTCTACATCGCCGACACCGACAACCATGCGATTCGGCGTGCCGACCTGCGCAAACGCGCTGTGGAGACAATCGGGGGCACGGGTCAGCAGAGCCAATCCTATCCACCCCGACCGGGCAGGGGAACGGGCACTGCGCTGAGTTCGCCATGGGATGTGCTTCTGCACAACGGTACGCTCTATATTGCGATGGCGGGTTCGCACCAGCTCTGGCGGATGAACCCCACTACGCTGGAGCTGGAACCCCACGCAGGCACAGGGCGCGAAGCGTGTTATGACGCGCCCCACTCGCTGACCGCGCTGGCGCAACCCTCTGGATTAGCCACCGACGGCAAGAAACTCTACTTCGCCGATAGCGAAGTCTCCTGTATCCGCTCGGCAGACCTCACCCCCGAAGGGCGCGTCGACACGATTGTCGGGGGCGACCTGTTCGAGTTCGGCGACCGCGACGGGATTGGGCGTGAAGCGCGCTTGCAACATCCGCTCGGCGTGGTCTATGCTGAAGGCGCGCTCTATGTGGCAGACACCTATAATAACAAAATCAAGCGCATCGACCTCGCCAAGCGCGAAATCACCACTTTGTTCGGTACGGGCGAGCGCGGTGCTAACGATGGAGATCGACCCACCTTTTACGAACCAGGCGGACTCACCTATGCCAACGGCAAACTCTACATCGCCGACACGAACAACCACCTGATACGAGTCGCCGACCTGAAGACCCGACGCGTGGAGACGCTCGTGATACGGGGGCTGGACGCCCTCAAACCACCTGCCCCTGCACCTGTCGCCCTCACGGAACGCCCTACTATTACGGTGGGCACCGACACCCCAACGCTCAACCTGCAGGTTCGGCTTCCAGCGGGACACAAACTCAATCCCCAAGCGCGTTCTCAGGTGCGAATCGTCGCCACCAACGCCACGGTGGACGGCAAGAGCGAGCAGATGTATGACTTGAAGAACACGCAACTCAAGGTTCCGCTCCAACTGAATGCCGAGCGTGCCGCGCTGGAACTGCACCTGCTGGTCTATCACTGTCAAGAGGGGCGCGAAGCTTTGTGCCATATCAAAGAGTTCCACTGGCGCCAACCGATTCAGAAGGGAGTAGGGCAAGCAGAGCAGGGGATTCCGCTCCTGTTTGAGGTGAACCTCGAATAGGGCGCTTACTCCCTACTCCCCCATTCGTCATTCCGAGCCGAAGGCGAGGAATCTGAC
>FWPV01007552.1_pt1 | contig 19632 bp, 34 predicted proteins | sample 2228371 | NCBI WGS metagenome assembly FWPV01 (sample SAMEA103939776, study PRJEB20133) | metagenome
CAGTTGGATCAGGCGCTGTTGCATCAATAATAGAGTAGGGAACGGTTCTAAACCGTTCCGAGGTACGAGGTCGCGAGGTGCGAGGTGCGAGGACTTGGGCAGAGCTTCGAAGGTTTTGCTGAAATCCCCGAACCGCGAACCACGTACCACGAACCAAATGTTTTTTCAGTCTTTAAGGACTAGGACTATTCCTAGTCCTTTAGGACTGTTTTATGAAATATATTTTTCAAAAGGCATTAAAAGTATTGTAATTTGTCCTAAAATGTTATAAAATATTAAAGGTTGCGAAACTTAGCATGCGATGAAGTAAGAGGTTGCAGATTAACCCTTGAAAGAGGTGTATTCTGGGAAGGCACAGCCGATGGTTCTTACGGCTGGCGAATTCTTGCTGAGTATTGTCCGTTTCTAGAATTCGGGCGACTCTACTGACTATGTTGCTGCTTTGGGTGGATATTATAGTGTCTCGGCTTATTGCCGGATACTAATAAAAAAATAGAACACACCCGGGTGAGTGTATAGCAGTATGCGGTTGCACGTAAGCAAAATAAAGCGTGCGATGAAAAGGAGGGAATTGAAAAATGGCAAAACAAAAAATCAGAATCAGGTTGAAGGCATACGATCACATACTGATCGATCAGTCTGCAGAAAAGATAGTTGAGACTGCAAAGAGGACAGGCGCAAAGGTGTCAGGTCCGGTGCCGCTGCCGACAGAAAAGGAAATAATCACAGTACTTCGTGCAGTGCACAAGTATAAGGACTCAAGAGAGCAGTTCGAGATGAGAACTCACAAGAGACTAATTGATATATTGAATCCAACACCAAAAACCGTTGACTCACTTATGAGACTCGACTTGCCGGCTGGTGTTGACATCGAAATAAAACTGTAAATCAGGTGCGAGGTGCGAGGTGCCAGGTGCGAGGATTGAGAAGGGCTACGAAGCCAGGCTTAAACCCACGAACCCCGAACCACGAGCCCCGAACCACAATTAAATTTAGTATGACCGCCAAGCGGTCCGCTGTAAATTTTGGAGGTGTAATTTAAATGAAAAAAGCGATACTAGGCTTAAAAGTAGGAATGACTCAGGTATTCGATAAAGAAGGCAAAGCAGTTCCTGTCACTGTAATAGTTGCAGGTCCGAACTTTGTAGTTCAGAAAAAGACAGTAGAGAACGAAGGGTACTCAGCAATACAGGTAGGTTTTGATGATAAAGCCGAGAAAAAGGTTACAAAGCCTATAAAAGGACACTTCGCTAAAGCAAAAGTTGCAACAAAAAGATATCTTAGAGAATTTAGACTTGAAGATGTAGCAGCTTTCGAAGTTGGCCAGGAAATAAAGGCAGATGTCTTCAAAGAAGGCGACAAAGTAGATATAAGCGGTGTGTCAAAAGGTAAAGGCTTTGCAGGCGTTATCAAGAGACATAACTTCCACAGAGGGCCTATGGGACATGGTTCCAAATTTCACAGGGCAGTAGGTTCAATGGGTGCATCATCAGATCCATCAAGAACAATCCCTGGCAAAAAGCTTCCAGGTCATATGGGCGCAGTAAATACAACAGTGGTAAACCTCGAAATTGTTAGGGTAGATCCGGAAAGAAACTTTATCCTTGTAAAGGGTGGGGTTCCCGGAATAAGAGGCTCACTGGTAATGATTAAAGATACTGTGAAAGTTTAATAGAACGTTCGGGGTAGAAAGGAGGATGTAAAATGCCTAACGTAGCACTTTATAATACAAGTGGCAAACAGGTTGGAGAAATCGAGTTAAATGAAAATACATTCGGTGCAAACGTAAACATTGAAGCAATGCACCAGGTAGTTAAGATGTACTTGGCAAACCAAAGACAGGGAACTCAGTCAACCCTCACAAGAGCTGAGGTAAGAGGCGGAGGAATCAAGCCTTGGAGACAAAAAGGTACAGGCAGAGCAAGACATGGAAGCATCAGGTCCCCACAATGGAGACATGGTGGTATCGTATTCGCTCCGAAGCCAAGATCATACAGGTACTCAGTGCCTAAGAAGATAAAGAGAATTGCAATGAAGTCAGCACTTAGCTCAAAGGTTAACGACAACAGCATAGTTGTAATTGAAGAGTTGAACTTCGATGCTCCAAAGACAAAGCAGGTTATAAGCTTGCTTCAGAACCTGAAGGTTGATTCCAAGACTCTCATCGTTGTTGCTGACAATAACGAGAATGTTGTTAAGTCTGCAAGAAACATACAGGGAGTTAAGACAGCTTTCGTAAATACATTGAACGTATATGACATTTTAAAATACGACAAGTTCATTATAACAAAGGACGCTGTTAAAAAAGTCGAGGAGGTGTATGCATAATGAACGCTTATGATATAGTAAGAAGACCAGTGATAACTGAAAAAGCCATGAGCGAAATGGCAGACAAGAAATACACCTTCATAGTTGATGTCAATGCGAATAAGACTGAAATAAAAGATGCTGTTGAAGAAATATTCAAGGTAAAGGTTGACAAGGTCAACACAGTCAGAGTAATGGGTAAGATGAAGAGAATGGGAAAATATGAAGGAAGAAGACCCAGCTACAAAAAAGCAATTATAAAGCTCACAAAAGATAGCAAGGGCATCGAATTCTTCGAAGGACTGTAAAAGGAGGAGAAAAAATGGGAATAAAAAAATATAATCCGACTTCTCCAGCTAGACGTAACATGACGGTTTCAACCTTTGAAGAAATAACTAAGACAGAACCGGAGAAGTCCCTGGTTGAAATATTAAAAAGTAAAGCTGGAAGAAATAATTACGGTAAGATAACAGTTAGACATCAAGGCGGCGGACATAAGAGAAAATACAGAATAATAGACTTCAAGAGAGACAAAGTTGATGTACCGGCTACCGTTTCAGCAATCGAGTATGATCCAAACAGATCCGCGAACATAGCACTTGTTACTTATGCTGACGGTGAAAAGAGATATATCATAGCACCTAATGGACTTAAGGTAGGAGATTCAGTTATATCATCAGCTAGCGCTGATATAAAGGTTGGTAATACATTACCGCTTAAGAACATACCGGTAGGTACAATAATCCACAATATTGAGCTTAAGGCAGGCAAGGGAGCGCAGCTCGTAAGATCAGCAGGAAACTCCGCGCAGCTTATGGCTAAAGAAGGGGATTATGCTCAGGTAAGACTGCCATCCAGCGAAGTTAGAATGATAAGGATTGAGTGTAAAGCTACAATCGGTCAGGTAGGAAACATTGATCATGAAAACATATCAATGGGTAGTGCCGGTAGAAACAGACATTTAGGTTGGAGACCAACAGTAAGAGGTTCCGTAATGAACCCTGTAGACCATCCGCACGGTGGTGGTGAAGGTAGGTCGCCGATAGGAAGACCAGGACCTGTTACTCCTTGGGGTAAACCAACACTCGGATATAAGACAAGAAATAAGAAGAAATCTTCAAGTAAGTTCATTGTAAAGAGAAGAAATACAAAATAGAACAGTTGGTTACGAGTTGCGAGTTTCGAGTTGCGAGTTTTTGAGAAGGGCTTCGTAGCGTTTGCTTAAATCGCGTAACGCGTAACGCGAAACCCGAAACAGTGTATGAAAGGAGGCAAATCAATGAGCCGCTCAACAAAAAAAGGACCTTTTGTAGATGTAAAGTTATTAAATAAAATTATAGATATGAACAAGGCAAACAAGAAGGTTGTGCTTAAGACCTGGTCAAGGAGTTCAACAATATTTCCTGAAATGGTTGGTCACACCCTCGCGGTATATGATGGCAGGAAGCATGTTCCTGTATACATGACAGAGGATATGGTTGGTCACAAGCTGGGTGAATTTGCTCCCACCAGAACATTCAGGGGTCATGGACATCACACAGAAAGGTCCTCAGCTCTGAAGTAGGAAGCAATACAGAATTAAGCAAACCTAGCGATATTATGGAAGGAGGTATTTCCTGTGGAAGCTAAAGCTAAAATTATGCATATTAGAATTTCCTCGAGAAAGGTTAATATAGTTATCGATTTGATTAGAGGCAAAAAAGTTGGAGACGCTTTTGCAATATTAAAGCATACTCCAAAAGCCGCATCAGTGATAATGGAAAAGCTTTTAAAATCAGCAGTGGCTAACGCTGAGAACAACTTCAACATGAATGTTGACAAATTGTATATCTCAGAGGCTTATGCCACTCAGGGACCTACACTTAAAAGATTTATGGCAAGGGCAATGGGTAGAGGCGTAAGTATACTCAAAAGAACAAGTCATATAACATTGGCGGTTAAGGAAAAAGAGTGAAGAAGGAGGGATTTTAGTGGGTCAAAAGGTAAATCCACACGGGCTTAGAGTTGGTATCATTAAAGATTGGGACACAAAATGGTACGCTGATAAAAAGCATTTTGCAGATTTTTTAATAGAAGATAACAAAATAAGAGAATTTCTGAAACCGAGGCTTTATGCTTCAGGAGTTTCAAGGATTGAGATAGAAAGAACCGCTGGAAAAATAAAAGTTAACATACACGTTGCAAAACCGGGTATGGTAATCGGAAAAGGCGGAGCTGGAATCGAAGAGCTTAAGAAGGCTTTAGAGAAACTCACAAACAATAAGGGTGTTTCAATAAACATCACAGAAATAAAGACAGCGGAAATGGATGCTCAGCTTGTGGCTGAAAACATAGCAGCACAGCTGGAGAAAAGAATATCATTCAGAAGAGCAATGAAGCAGTCAATGCAGAGAACAATGAGAATGGGCGCAAAGGGTATAAAGACTATGTGCGCAGGTCGTCTCGGCGGTGCTGAAATTGCACGAAGCGAATGGTACCGTGAAGGAACAATTCCTCTACAGACTTTGAGAGCCGATATAGATTATGGTTTCGCAGAGGCAAATACAACCTTTGGGAAAATAGGTGTTAAGGTCTGGATATATAAGGGGGAGGTTCTTCCACAAGCCAAAGTTCGTAAGAGCGAGCCGGCTAAGCTGAATGCAACAGCTATGGAAGGAGGAGAAGCATAATGTTAATGCCAAAAAGAGTAAAGCACCGTAAGCAGATGAGAGGCAACATGAGAGGTAAGGCAACAAGAGGCAATGTTATTGCGTATGGTGAATTTGGACTTCAGGCTACAGAACCAGGTTGGATCACAAGCAACCAGATTGAGGCAGCCAGACAGGCAATGACAAGATACACAAAAAGAGGCGGTAAGATCTGGATAAAGATATTCCCGGATAAGCCAGTAACACAGAAACCTGCTGAAACTCGTATGGGTTCCGGTAAAGGTGCTCCTGACCACTGGGTAGCTGTTGTAAAGCCGGGCAGAGTATTATTTGAAATGGCGGGTGTTGAGGAAGAAGTAGCTAGAGAGGCTCTTAGACTCGCAGTTCACAAGCTTCCTATCAGGTGTAAGTTTGTAACCCGCCAGGAAACTGAGGAAATGGTTGGTGATGCAAATGAAAGCTAACAAAGTTCGTGATTTGTCAGTTAAAGAACTGGAACAGAAGCTGGTTGAGTTAAAAGGAGAGCTTTTTAATCTTAGATTTCAGATGGCTACAGGACAGCTTGAAAATCCGATAAGGGTAAGAGATGTTAGGAAATCTATAGCTAGAATAAAAACCATCCTTAGAGAAAAAGAACTTAAGTCCGTATAGGCAAAGTAGTAAGAAGGAGGTTTAGACTTTGGATAGAAAGAATAGAAAGAGCAGATTAGGTAAAGTCGTAAGCGACAAGATGGATAAGACAATAGTTGTAGCTATTGAGACACTGGTTCGTCACCCGCTTTACGGCAAATCAATGAAGAGAACAACGAAATTTAAAGCACACGATGAAAACAACGAGTGCAAAATGGGCGATAAAGTAAGAATTATGGAAACGAGGCCATTGAGCAAAGATAAAAGATGGAGACTTGTTGAAATAATCGAGAAAGCTAAGTAAAATTCCGAAAGGAGGGTTTTGAATGATTCAACAAGAATCACGTTTAAATGTGGCAGATAATTCCGGAGCGAAGGAGCTTCTGTGCATACGTGTAATGGGTGGTTCCATGAGAAGATATGGAAACATTGGAGATATAATAGTTGCTTCTGTTAAAGATGCAACACCAGGCGGTGTTGTTAAAAAGGGAGACGTCGTAAAAGCCGTTATCGTTAGAACTGTAAAGGGTAAGAGACGTCCCGACGGAAGCTATATAAGATTTGATGATAATGCAGCAGTTATCATTAAGGACGACAAGCAGCCAAAAGGAACCCGTATATTCGGGCCTGTTGCAAGAGAACTTCGTGAAAAGGATTTTATGAAAATAATATCCCTCGCACCTGAAGTTCTTTAAGGGAGGTGTATTGAATGGCAAACGCAGAAGTTAAAAAATTACATGTTAAAAAGGGAGATACGGTAGTAGTAATCTCCGGCAAGGATAAAGGCAAAAAGGCTAAAGTGCTTGTAGCATTACCAAAGGATGATAAGGTGCTTGTTGAAGGAGTCAACATGAACAAGAAGCACAAGAAACCCGGCAAGGGCATGCAGCAGGGCGGTATAATACACCAGGAGTCACCAATATTCAGTTCTAAGGTTATGCTTTGGTGCGAAAAATGCAAAAAAGGCGTTAGATTAGGACACAGAGTACTTGATGATAGTTCAAAGGTTAGATACTGCAAGAGCTGCGGTGAAGTGTTAGATAAATAATCTTTGAAGGGAGGTAAAAAAAATGGTCAGACTGAAAGAGAAATTCCAGAAAGAAGTTGCTCCTGCAATGATGCAGAAGTTTCAATATAAGAGCGTTATGCAGATACCAAAACTTGAGAAGGTAGTAATAAATATGGGTTTGGGAGATACTAAGGACAATGCCAAAGGGCTTGATGCCGCAGTATCAGAGCTTGGAACAATAACAGGCCAGAAACCCGTAGTTACAAAGGCAAGAAAGTCAGTTGCAGCATTTAAGGTTAGACAGGGAATGTCTATTGGTGCGAAGGTTACACTCCGCGGCGAGCAGATGTATGAATTTGTTGACAAGTTACTTAATGTAGCTTTACCAAGAGTAAGAGACTTCAGAGGGGTATCAGCGAAGGCTTTTGACGGAAGAGGAAACTACTCCCTTGGGATAAAGGAACAACTCATATTCCCTGAAATAGAGTATGATAAAGTTGATAAAATAAGGGGTATGGATATTATATTCGTAACCACAGCCAAGACAGACGAGGAAGCAAGAGAACTCTTGAAACTCCTTGGAATGCCTTATGTAAGCTAGGTGCCTCTTTACAGGGAGAATTTCTAATCCTGCAGAGGCACAACAGCAAAGAAGTGCATTTTTAACACTTGAATAAATCTAAATTTGTTGTGTTAAAAAGCACTTAGTAGCAAATACTCGTGAAGGAGGTAAAATTGTGGCTAAGAAGTCAATGTTATTAAAGCAGCAGGCAACACCAAAGTATAAGACCAGAGCTTATACCAGATGCAGGATATGCGGAAGACCACACTCTGTTTTAAGAAAGTTTGGTATCTGCCGTATTTGCTTCAGAGAATTGGCGTATAAAGGACAAATACCAGGTGTTAAAAAAGCTAGCTGGTAAGATGATATAGTTGGTGTCTGATAGAGACACTGAGTGAATATAGACGAAGTAACAGATAATTACCCAAAAGTGCTTAGCACTGAATGGACTGCAGATTACAGTGCGTCCATGAATTACGGTATAAGGGAGGTTAAGATTAATGGTTACAACTGATCCAATCGCTGATATGCTAACCAGAATCAGGAATGCCAATATAGTTAAACACGATACTGTTAATGTTCCTACTTCAAATATGAAGAAGGCTATTGCGCAGATCCTGCTTGATGAAGGATATATAAAGGGTTACGAGATAATCGAAGACGGTATCATGAGCGTAATCAAGATAGGCCTTAAATATGGATCAAACAAGCAGAAGGTTATAACAGGCTTAAAGAGAATAAGTAAACCGGGACTTAAAGTATATGCAAAGAATGAAGATATACCAAAGGTACTTGGAGGACTAGGCATAGCAATCATTTCAACATCCAAGGGTATAATGACCGATAAGAGTGCGAGACTCCAGGGCGTTGGCGGAGAAGTGCTTTGCTACGTTTGGTAAAATCTTACGTATAGAGGAGGTGCAAGCATGTCACGTATAGGAAGATTACCTATAGCAATTCCTGAGGGAGTTGTGGTAAATATAGCTGATGATAATACGGTTTCAGTTAAGGGACCAAAAGGTCAGCTTGTTAGAAAGATGAATGAAGATATTAATATAGCTATAGAAGACGGCAAGGTAATAGTTACAAGACCTTCCGATCAGAAAATGCACAGAGCGCTGCATGGTCTTACAAGAGCACTTGTAAACAATATGGTTGAAGGCGTTTCAAAAGGATTCGAAAGAATACTTGAAATAAACGGTGTTGGTTACAGAGCTGCGAAGGCTGGCAATAAGCTTACACTTACAATGGGTTACTCACACCCTGTTGAAATGGATGATCCGGAAGGTTTAACAACTGAAGTTCCGGCTCCAAACAGAATAATTGTAAGGGGTACGGACAAGGAAAAGGTTGGAATACACGCTGCTAATATCAGAGCGGTAAGAAAGCCTGAACCTTATCTAGGAAAAGGTATCAAGTACTCTGATGAAGTAATCAGACGTAAAGAAGGTAAAACAGGTAAGAAATAAATAGCAAAGGGGTGACAAAGGGTGATAACTAAAGACAGTAAAAACAGCACTAGGCTGAAAAGACATTTAAGAATGAGAAAGAAGCTTGTTGGGACAACAGAAAGACCAAGATTGAATGTTTATAGAAGCCTTAATAACATATATGCTCAGATAATTGATGACGTGAAGGGTGTTACTTTAGTATCAGCCTCAACTCTGGATAAAGAGTTAAAGGATAATCCAGGTCATAGCGGAAACAAAGGAGCAGCTAAGTCGGTTGGCGAATTAGTAGCCAAGAAAGCCCTTGAAGCTGGCATTAAGCTTGTTGTTTTCGACAGAGGCGGTTATATATATCACGGAAGAGTTAAGGAACTGGCTGATGCAGCAAGAGAAGCCGGATTGGAATTCTAGGATAAGGGAGGGAAATAAATGCAGCCAATAGATGCAAGTAAACTTGACCTTAAGGAAAAGGTTGTTGCTATAAATAGAGTTGCTAAGGTTGTTAAAGGTGGTAGAAACTTCAGATTCAGCGCTATAGTAGTTGTTGGAGACTTAAACGGCTATGTTGGAGTTGGTACTGGAAAATCAGTAGAAATACCTGAAGCAATACGAAAAGGTATCGAAGATGCTAAGAAGAACCTGGTAAAAGTAGCTATAGTTGGAACTACAATACCTCACGAGATTATTGGAGTTTCAGGCTCAGGTACGGTACTTCTGATGCCGGCAAAAGAAGGTACTGGTGTTATAGCAGGGGGTCCTGCCCGTGCGGTTCTTGAACTGGCAGGCATAAAGGATATCAGAACAAAATCCTTAAGATCAAATAATCCAAGAAACATGGTAAATGCTACAATCCAAGGGCTAGCTTCATTGAAGACAGTTGAAGATGTAGCAAAGCTTAGAGGTAAAACTGTTGAAGAGATATTAGGCTAGGAGGGAATAACCTTGGCTAAAATAAGAGTCAAATTGGTAAAGAGTATAATTGGAAGAAAAGACGATCAAATCGCTACAGTAAAAGCTTTGGGACTCAAGAAGCTTAACAGCGAAGTAGAACATGAAGCTACACCTCAGATAAGAGGTATGGTACAGAAGATTATACATTTGGTTGAAGTAAAGGAAATGTAATCAAGGAGGTGTAAATATGAAATTACACGAACTTAAACCTGCAGAAGGTTCTACCAAGGCTAAGAAGAGGATTGGTAGAGGTACAGCTTCCGGTCAGGGCAAGAGCGCAGGTAAAGGCCAAAAAGGACAGAATTCCAGATCCGGCGGTGGAGTCAGACTTGGTTTCGAAGGCGGACAGATGCCTTTATATAGAAGAATACCAAAGATTGGTTTCACTAATATATTCAGAAAAGAATATGCCATTGTTAACCTCAGTGACCTGGAAAGATTCGACAACGGAACAGTTGTCAATCCAGACGTATTAAAAGAAGCAGGTCTTGTAAAAGCAATGCTTAGTGGGGTAAAGATACTGGGCAATGGCGAATTCACAAAGAATTTGACAGTACAGGCACATAAATTCAGCAAAACAGCTGCAGACAAAATCGCAGCAGCAGGAGGAAAGGTAGAGGTGATATAAGGTGTTTAACACAATAAGAAATGCTTGGAAGATACCAGATCTGAGATCCAAAATGCTTTTTACGCTTGCGATGCTTATAATATTCAGACTGGGAAGCTTCATTCCTGTACCTGGTATGGATACCGCGGCATTGTCACAGCTTATTCAGGGCGGTGGTTTACTCGGATTCTTTGACACTATCTCAGGTGGAGCATTTGAAAACTTCGCAATATTCGCAATGAGCATAACACCTTATATTAACGCAACCATTATAATGCAGCTTCTCACTATAGCTATTCCGAGCCTTGAAGCCCTCGCCAAAGAAGGCGAAGACGGCAGAAAAAAGATAGCACAGTACACAAGATATGGTACAGTTGTACTTGCACTTATTCAGGCTTTGGCTTTATCTTTTGGACTTAGGGGATACCTCTTAAGGACAGATCCTGCATCAATAATACTGGTTGCACTTTCACTTACAGCTGGAACTGCATTCCTGATGTGGTTGGGTGAACAGATAAATGAAAAGGGTATCGGAAACGGTATATCTCTTTTAATCTTTGCAGGTATAATTTCAAGGATTCCGGGAGGAATTTCCAAGGTTATTGATCTTTACAAGGCAAAAACAACTAATCTCATAGAGATAGTATTATTCGCGGTATTTGCAATACTTATAATAATGGGTGTTGTACTTATACAGGAAGGCCAGAGAAGAATACCTGTACAGTATGCAAAGAGAGTTGTTGGTAGAAGAATGTACGGCGGACAGAGCACTCATATCCCGCTAAAAGTAAACCAAGCCGGAGTTATACCGGTTATATTCGCAATGTCGCTAATCGCGTTCCCGGGCCAGATTGCACAATTCTTTCCGAATTCTGCAGCATATAGGTTCTTCAACACATATTTCAACTGGGGAACTTGGGGCCATGGAATATTATATGCTTTGCTGATAATTGGATTTACATACTTCTACACGGCAGTCTCATTCAACCCAATAGAAGTTTCCAATAACATCAAGAAGTATGGTGGATTCATACCGGGAATAAGACCTGGAAAGCCAACTTCCGATTTCATAGCAAAATCATTAAACAGAATAACATTAGTAGGTGCATTTTTCCTCGCTTTTATCGCTATAGTACCTATATTCCTTATGAACTTCACGGGCATCAAGGTGTATTTCGGAAGTACTTCACTGCTTATCGTTGTTGGTGTTGCTATGGACTTTGTAAAGCAGATTGAGGCGCAGATGGTGATGAGGAATTATCAAGGTTTCTTGAAATAGATAATAGCGTATTGAACGCACAAAAGAATTTAAATAAAGTAGTGTGCGAATTCAATAGAGTAAGGAAACGTTGGATTGGAGAGTAGAAATGAGGATAGTGTTGTTAGGTTCTCCAGGGTCCGGAAAAGGTACCCAGGCGGGCCGGATAGAAAATAAGTATTCAATACCGCACATATCCACTGGGGATATATTTAGAGACAACATTAGTAGAAATACCCCAATAGGTGTAGAAGCAAAAAAGTATATTGAGAAGGGCCTATTGGTTCCCGACGATTTGACTCTCAAGATAGTAGAGAATAGATTTCTTGAAGATGATTGCAAAGAAGGATTCCTGCTGGATGGTTTCCCAAGAACTTTGATTCAAGCGGAAGCTTTAGACAAAGAACTTGAAATAATAGCAAAAAAACTTCGTGCAGTTATAAACCTGGAGGTATCTGATAAAACAATTATTGAAAGAATGACCAACAGGAGAGTCTGTGGTAATTGTGGCGAGAACTATAACTTATGCTTTTACAGGCCTGTATTGGATGAAATTTGTGACAAGTGCGGAGGAAAGCTTTATACACGAGAAGATGACAAGTTGGAAACGGTCGAAAGCCGTTTGAATGTATATAAGAACCAGACATTTCCTCTTATAGATTATTACAAGAAAAAGGGTATTCTAATTACTGTAAATGGTGAGCAATATGCCGATAAAGTATTTGACGATATAATCATAGCATTGGAGAGATTTGAATGATTACTATAAAATCTCCAAGAGAAATTGAACTGATGCGAATCGCAGGCAGAATAGTTGCTGAGACCCATGAGCTCTTACGAGAGGTAATTAGACCTGGCATTTCAACATTGGAACTCGATACAATTGCAGAAGCACATATAAGAAAAAGCAGGGGGATACCTGCATTTAAAGGTTATAATGGATTTCCTGCCAGCATATGTTCATCAATAAATGAACAGGTCGTACATGGCATACCGGGTTCCACGGTGTTACAGGATGGCGATATTATAGGTATTGATATTGGGGCTGTATATGACGGTTACTATGGGGATGCAGCCAGATCTTACGGGATAGGGTACATTGACGATGAAAGGAAAAAGCTTTTAAGGGTTACCGAAGAAAGCTTCTTTACGGGAATTGAACATGCTCTGATTGGTAACCGGCTGTCGGATATCTCTCATGCAATACAAAAGCATGTGGAGGCAAACGGGTTTTCCATAGTCCGAGATTTTGTCGGTCATGGAATAGGAAGCAGCATGCATGAAGAGCCACAAATACCTAATTACGGCCCGCCTAACAAAGGACCCCGACTTGTAGCCGGTATGACACTAGCCATTGAGCCCATGGTAAACCAGGGCAAATATGCAGTTAAAGTCTTAAATGACGGTTGGACAGTCGTGACATCTGATGGAAAACCGTCGGCACATTATGAGAACACAATTGTTATTACCAATGGCGAGCCTGAGATATTAACGCGTTTGTAGGACATCGGAAGGTGAATATATGCAGGATTTAAGTATTGGGCAGATAGTAATATCAACTGCCGGACGGGATAAAGATGACAAATTCGTTGTTTTATGTATAATTGATGACCAGTATGTCTATATTTCTGATGGGGGCATTAGAAAGCTTGAGAAGCCTAAGAAAAAGAAGATAAAGCATCTTAAGAAACTGAATTATGTTGCAGAAGATCTAAAAGGCAAATTGGAATCTAATGGGAAGCTTAGTAACAGCGAGATCAGGAAACTATTAAAATCTATTGATTGATATCGGGAACAGGAGGTTTGATTACCTTATGTCAAAGCAGGATGTAATAGAAGTAGAAGGAAAAGTAGTGGAAGCTTTGCCTAACGCAATGTTTCAAGTAGAACTTGAAAACGGTCATAGAATTTTAGCACATATATCCGGTAAACTCAGAATGAATTTCATTAAGATTTTGCCTGGAGATAAAGTAACAATTGAGCTGTCGCCCTACGATCTTACCAGAGGCAGGATCACTTGGCGCGGTAAATGATACAGGGAGGGTTTAAGATGAAAGTTAGACCATCAGTAAAGCCAATGTGTGAAAAATGTAAGATAATCAGAAGGAAAGGCAGAGTAATGGTCATCTGCGAAAATCCTAAACACAAACAGAAACAGGGGTAAAACCAATACAGGGAGCGCGGCTGACCCATTGATAGTGCCTCGGAAAGTATATTCCTACTGGGGTATGCGAGGCACTAGATTAAGGATGTGCTTTTCAACACTTTGAAAGTCAAGAATATTGATGTGTTGATAAGCACCGATGGGTGTTCCCTATTGATTTTAGTATAAACTTAAAACCAATTAGGAGGTGCAAGTACTAATGGCGAGAATTGCCGGTGTTGACTTACCACGAGACAAAAGGGTAGAAATTGGTCTCACATATATATTTGGTATTGGAAGAGCAACATCAAATAAGATTTTAGCAGAAGCAGGTGTAAGTCCTGATACAAGAGTAAAGGATTTGACCGAAGCTGAAATCGGTAGATTAAGAGAAGTAATAGATAGAAACGTTAAGGTTGAAGGCGATCTTAAAAGAGACATAGCTTTAAATATAAAAAGACTAATAGAAATAGGATGCTACAGGGGATTACGTCACAGAAGAGGCCTTCCAGTTAGAGGACAGAGAACAAAGACAAACGCAAGGACAAGGAAGGGTCCAAAGAAGACTGTTGGTGTAAGAAGAAAGTAGTTAAAGGAGGTTTGCTTGAATGGTAGCAAAGCCAAAGGCTAAGAAAACCAGAAAGAGAAAAGAGAGAAAACACGTTGAAAGAGGGGCCGCACATATTCAGTCCACTTTTAACAATACAATAGTTACTTTGACTGACAGCGTAGGTAATGCACTGTCTTGGTCCAGCGCCGGTTCACTTGGCTTTAGAGGATCAAAGAAGAGCACACCATTTGCTTCACAGATGGCAGCTGAAGTTGCGGCAAAGGGTGCAATGGAGCATGGTCTTAAAACAATAGAGGTATATGTAAAAGGACCTGGCGCAGGCAGAGAGGCAGCAATAAGATCACTTCAAGCTGCAGGACTCGAAGTCAGCCTTATAAAGGATGTTACTCCAATACCTCACAATGGTTGCAGACCACCAAAACGTAGAAGAGTTTAGTTATTGAGGAGGTGTGATAGATGGCAAGATATACAGGTGCAAAATGTAGACTCTGTAGAAGAGAAGGAACTAAGCTTTATCTAAAGGGCGACCGTTGCTATACAGATAAGTGCGCAATTGCAAGAAGGGCATATGCTCCTGGTCAGCACGGCCAGAGCAAGAAGAAAATGTCTGGCTACGGTACACAGCTAAGAGAAAAGCAAAAGGTCAGAAGAATATACGGCATACTGGAAAAACAGTTCAGAGCTTACTTTGAAGAGGCTGAAAGACAGAAGGGTGTAACAGGTGATAACCTGCTTAGACTTCTTGAGCTCAGACTTGACAATGTAGTATACAGAATGGGCTTTGGTGAATCCAGAAATGAAGCTAGACAGCTTGTTAGACACGGACATTTCACAGTAAATGGTGGGAAGGTAGATATACCATCCTATCAGGTAGGTCTTAATGATCTTATAGTTGTAAGACCAAGCAGCAAGAGTACTGATAAGTTTAAGGAGCTTGCAGAAAATTCCGCAAGCAAGACAGCTCCACAGTGGTTGTCAATAAATGCTGAAATGATGGAAGCAAGGGTTATTGCTCTTCCTGTTAGAGAAGACATTGACCTTCCAATAGAAGAGCATCTCATTGTCGAGTTGTATTCAAGATAATATATTGAACGCGTGTAAGCAATCATACTGGGTAATACGCGAATTCAATAAAATCAAGGAAAATATTTCGCGAAACTTGAATTCTTAATATAAATTGTTTTTCGTGAAATGTACTGCTCTTAGTGTAGCATTAGCAATAGAAAATGCAGTTTTTTTGATAAATTAAATGAATCAGTTACCCTCAGAATGTTTTTACAAGCTATAGATAAAAGGAGGGTTTTGTCGGATGATTGAAATAGAAAAGCCCAAAATAGAATGTATTGAGATGTCGGATGATTTTACTTTTGGAAAGTTTATTGTGGAGCCTCTGGAAAGAGGTTACGGTACTACACTAGGGAATTCATTAAGAAGGATACTTCTTTCTTCACTTCCCGGTGTAGCAGTTACTTCTATAAAGATAGACGGTGTGCTCCATGAGTTTTCCACAGTCCCTGGCGTTGCGGAAGATGTAATAGAAATAATATTGAACATCAAGAAGCTTGCGCTTAAAATGCACGGGGACAACACCAAGATAATCAAGATAGACGTTCAGGGCGAGAGAGTAATAACGGCTGGGGATATCATCTGTGATGCTGACATTGAAATCATAAACCCTGATCTTCATATAGCTACGCTGGATGAAGGTCATAGATTCTACATGGAAATGACTGTAGAAAAGGGTAGAGGCTATCAGACATCAGAGAAGAATAAACAGTCGGGACAGCCAATAGGATTAATTCCGATAGATTCAATTTTCACACCGGTAAGAAAAGTCAACTACTTGATTGAAAATACCAGAGTAGGTCAGGTTACTGACTTTGACAAGCTGGTGCTTGAAGTTTGGACAAATGGTACAATAAAGCCCGATGAATCAATAAGCTTCGGCGCCAAGATACTTAGCGAGCATTTGAAGTTATTCATAACCTTGACTGAGCATGTTGGTAATGTAGAAATAATGGTAGAGAAGGAAGAGGACAAAAAAGAAAAGGTTCTTGAAATGACTATTGAAGAGCTGGACCTTTCAGTCAGATCCTTTAATTGCTTGAAGAGAGCCGGTATAAACACAGTTGAAGAACTTACCCAGAGGACAGAGGAAGACATGATGAAGGTCAGGAACCTGGGTAAGAAATCGCTGGAAGAAGTGCAGCAGAAGCTTGAAGCCCTCGGCTTAGGCTTAAAGATGAACGAGGATTAAACTTCCAATGCGCAACCTACACCCGAAGGATGTATATATCGGGTAGAGAATACAATACAAGAGGAGGTATTGCGATGGCTGGATATAGAAAGCTGGGACGTCCTACTGATCAGAGAAAAGCTATGCTTAGGAATTTAGTTACTTCTTTCCTTGAGCATGGAAGAATGATGACCACTGAGACTAGGGCAAAAGAAACCCAGAGCCTTGCCGAAAAGATGATAACTCTAGGCAAGCGCGGCGACCTGCATGCAAAACGTCAGGCCTTAGAATTTATAACAAAAGAAGATGTAGTTAAAAAGTTATTTGACGAAATAGCACCAAAGTACAAGGAAAGAAACGGTGGCTACACAAGAATAGCAAAAGTTGCACCAAGACGTGGCGACGCTGCAGAAGTAGTTGTGTTGGAACTAGTATAGCAAGTATTAATTATAACGAACTATCAGGGATTAAGTGACTACTTAGTCCCGTTTTGCTATGGATAACGTTTTGTCTGCAAAACGCTGGTACGAGGTACGAGGTGCGGGGTTCGAGGAGCAGGGGCGACCATTGGTCGTCCGTGCCATGAGCCGCGAGCCGGAAAGTCTATAAGAAGAAGGAATTAATATGGCAAATATGATTACTGCACAAAATGTTAAATTTGAATACAGTACCCACAGCGGCAGCACAAATATGGCTTTGGACGATATAAATATCTGCATAGAGCAGGGCGAGTTTGTAGCAATTCTTGGTCACAACGGATCTGGGAAGTCTACACTTGCGAAGCACTTTAATGCGCTGCTGCTGCCTAGTGGCGGCACTGTATATATAAAGGGAATGGATACAAAAGAAGAAAAGCTTTTATGGAATATCAGGCAGACTGCCGGTATGGTGTTTCAAAACCCTGACAATCAAATTGTAGCCACAATAGTTGAGGAAGATGTGGCCTTCGGACCTGAGAACCTGGGGGTCGAGCCTTCTGAAATAAGAAAAAGAGTGGATGAAGCCATCGCGACGGTGGAAATGACCGAATATGCCAAACACAGCCCTCATCTGCTATCCGGAGGCCAGAAGCAGAGAGTAGCAATAGCAGGGATAATTGCTATGAAACCGGCATGCATAGTTCTTGATGAGCCTACAGCACTTCTTGACCCATCAGGCAGAAGGGAAGTTATGGATACCATAATAAGGCTTAATAAGGAAGATGGTATAACGATTGTCCTTATTACCCACTACATGGATGAGGCCATAAAGGCAGATAGGATTTGTGTCATGAAAGACGGCAACATTATCATGGAGGGAAAGCCAAAGGATATATTCAAGGAAGTGGAAACAGTAAAGAATGCAGGACTTGATGTTCCGCAGGTTACAGAATTGAGCTACAGGCTGAGTAGGGAGGGTATAAAGCTGCCCCCGGATATTCTGACTGTCGAAGAAATGGTGGTGGAGCTATGCCGGTTAAAGTAGAGAACCTGACCCATGTATATATGAAGGATTCAGTCTTTGAGCATGTTGCTATAGACAATATCAGCTTTGAGATACAGGATGGGGAATTCATCGGCCTGATAGGGCATACAGGCTCAGGCAAGTCAACTCTCATACAGCATTTAAACGGACTTTTAAAGCCTAGCAGCGGTAAGATATTTATAGACGGAGCAGAGTTGAATTCTAAAGAGGTACAGATGAAGAAAATCAGGCAGAAGGTTGGCTTGGTTTTCCAATACCCCGAATATCAGCTGTTTGAAGAAACTGTGTATAAGGACATTGCTTTTGGTCCTCAGAACCTGGGTTTAACCGAGGATGAAGTGGATAAGAGGGTTCGGGAATCAATAGACCTTGTAGGACTGGATTTTGATAAGATAAGCAATGTCTCGCCCTTTGAACTCAGCGGGGGTCAAAAAAGAAGGGTTGCAATTGCAGGTGTATTGGCGATGGAGCCCAAGGTGCTTATTTTGGATGAACCCGCCGCAGGCTTGGACCCTAAGGGTAGAGATGAGATTCTGGGTGGGATAAAGGCGCTCCATGAAAAGCAGAAAATCACAGTAGTACTGGTATCCCACAGTATGGAGGACATAGCTAACCTGGTAGACAAGGTTCTGGTTATGAACAAAGGCAAAATTGCATTTTTTGATACTCCAAGGAATGTTTTCAATGAGGCCGAAACTCTTGAGAAAATCGGGTTGGGGGTACCGCAAGTAACTTATCTTGTACGGGAGCTTAGAAAAAGAGGATTTTCCATTGCTGACTGCATAAATATAGATGAAGCAAAAAATGAGCTTTTGAAGCTCTTTAGAGGTAATAAGATATGATTAAGGATATTACCATTGGACAATATATCCCCGGGGATACCCCTATACATAATCTGGACCCCAGGGTTAAGATTATTATAACCTTTGCTTTCATAACATTATTATTTTTGGTTGGGAATTACTTTTCGTACCTTTATATTGTTGCTTTCATGGGTTTGGTGCTGGCACTTTCAAAGATATCCCTGAAGTTTATATTCAAAGGCCTGAAGCCGCTGATTGTAATCATTTCATTGACAGTGGTACTAAATGCTTTTATGACACAGGGGGAAGTGCTTTATTCAATATGGGGGCTTTCAATTACTCGTGAAGGCTTGTATCAAGCGGGCTTTATGGGATTGAGGCTGGTGTTCCTGATAACCGGAGCATCTCTCCTGACCTTGACAACATCACCTATAGCCTTGACAGACGGTATAGAAAAGCTGCTGAATCCCTTTAAGAAAATAGGGGTGCCAGCTCATGAGCTGGCAATGATGATGACTATAGCACTAAGGTTTATTCCAACTCTCCTGGAGGAAACAGACAAGATTATGAAAGCACAAATGGCAAGGGGAGCAGATTTTGAAACAGGGAATCTGATAAGCAGAGCCAAAGCCATGGTTCCACTGCTGGTTCCGCTGTTCATCAGCGCCTTCCGAAGGGCAGATGAACTGGCACTGGCTATGGAGGCAAGATGCTACAGAGGCGGCGAGCAAAGAACCAGAATGAAGCAGCTGAAGCTGGAGTTCAGAGATTACAGTGCTGCTCTTATAACGACTTTATTTAGTGTTCTGATAATTTGGAGCAGGTGACCCTAGGGATGGGCTTCGGTGTATTGGTGCGGGGTACGAGGTTCGAGGTGCGAGGGGTAGGGAACGATGCCCTCGTCGTTCCGTTGTAGACCAGCTAAGTGTTGTCAATAGTATTTGAATAAGATTTTATGGTTTTACAAGAATTAATAAGTGATAAAAAAAGGCATA
>FWPV01007553.1_pt1 | contig 19630 bp, 22 predicted proteins | sample 2228371 | NCBI WGS metagenome assembly FWPV01 (sample SAMEA103939776, study PRJEB20133) | metagenome
ATATACAAAAATTTAACAATGTTATTTAATAAAACAGGAAAAACTGGCGGGAAACGTTGGGGTATCTCAATCGTTTGATCGGAGATGAAAAATTTGGAGGCCGGTGGTTCACGGTTTCGCGGTTAAAAAACCATTGAACCGTGAACCCAAAATTCGGATCGTTTAAACAAGGAATGTCGAATTTCGAAATACTATGCCTGGTTCTGCGGGTCGAAATTCTTTATTCGATGTTTAAAATCAAACATTGATTAGTCTATCCTTTGACCCGCTCCACATACTGGCCGGTGCGGGTATCAATGCGGATTTTTTCGCCCTCTTCGATAAACGGCGGAACCTGAAGCACATATCCGGTTTCAAGGGTGGCGGGCTTGGTGCTGCCGGAGGCCGTGTCTCCTTTCACCCAGGGATCTGCTTTGATGATTTTAAGTTCGATAAAATTGGGCAAAGAGACTGCAATGGGCCGTCCGTCAAACAACAGCACGTTGCAAATGGTGTTTTCTTTGAGAAATTTAATGTCATCGCCGATTTGGTCTTTGGTTAAATAGAACTGTTCATAGGTTGAGGTATTCATAAAGCAGTATTGATCCCCTTCGGCGTAAAGATATTCCATTTCCTGCTCTTCCAGGTTGGCGGGTTTAAATTTTTCGCCGGACCGATAGGTGCGATCAAACTGAATGCCGGAAATCATGTTTTTCAGCCTGCATTTATATAATGCCTGGCCTTTGCCCGGTTTTACAAACTGGAAATCAACGATGACATAGGGATCGCCGTCAATCTCAATTTTGATCCCTTTTCTCAGATCGCCGCTTTCATACATAAACAGTTTCTCCTTAACACTGATTTTTGAAAAGCGTTTTACTGATTCGGTTGGGAATATTCAACAAAATATTTCAATGGACTCGAAAATTCAGCCCCCGGCCCGTTCCGCCCGGCGAACTTCCGCCACAAACCGTTTGACTTTTTCCATATCTTTCTTAAATCGGACCGGTCTTCCATCCGGCCCCGTGGCATTGGTCAGGGTACAGCTATCCACGCCTGCAGGATGAACCTTTTGAATCCCCTCAAAAACATTATCCGCAGACAACCCGCCGGCCAAAAACACTGGAATCCGGCTGTGAGCCACCAAAAGCGCAGCCATATCCCAATCGCAGGTTTTTCCGGTAATACCGATAAAACCGTTGACCGGCTGCCCCCCGCCACTGGGCCCGTCCATGACCACCGTATCTGTCAGAAAAAAATCCGTGATGGGCTCAAAAAGGCGCGCTAGATGCATCCCGTCAACCCCTTGTGCATTTCCGGTTTCCGGAATGGGAATCGATCGCATGATTTTGATTTCCGGAAAACGATCCCGGATCTTTGCCTGCAATTCCATGCAGTTTTCAATCATGGCAGCATTGAATTGCATTGTGTGCGGATCCATCAGCATCTCGCAGAAATGAACGATGTCCGGCCGGTAATAGTCCAGAGATGAAAAAACCAAATCAGGGGTCTGATATAGTAGAATCAAGCTGCTCCGAGCAGAGGACCGTTGCACCCATTGGATGGTTTCTTTGATGGAAGGCTGTTTCCAGTTTGCGGCTGAAACAATAACGCTGCCAATGTGATCCACGCCGGTGCGACGCACTTGTTTGGCTTCCTCAATGGTCTGGATTTCATAGATTTGCGTAAGAATTGAATCTGTCATGACAAATGAAATATAGCGTTGTCCCTGAATTTGATGGAAAAATATTGACTTTTCCAGTCTGCTTTACCATATTAATCCCCGTCAATCAATTTCTTTATAAAATTCGATAACATATATGGTTTATTCGATTTTTTAAGCGTCTGCCGGTGAAATCATGATTGTTGTCATTGATTTTGGTTCCCAATACAATCAATTAATTGCCCGAAGGGTCCGGGAGCATAAAGTATATTGCCAGATTGAGCCCCCGACCATTGATCCGGCCGATCTTCGCTCACTCCATCCCAAAGGGATTATTCTTTCCGGCGGACCGTCCAGTATCTATGAAAAAAACAGCCCGAAAATCAGCGCCGATATATTTACCCTGGGCATTCCCATTCTAGGGATCTGTTACGGTATGCAGTTTATGGTGGATGCTTTGGGCGGCAGGGTCCGAAAAGCCGCCAAACGGGAATACGGGTTTGCCGAGCTCATGATCAAGGAATCCAAAGGGGTGTTTAAAGGCATTAAAGAGGTCACATCCTGCTGGATGAGCCACGGCGATTCCATTGATCGGCTGCCGCCGGGTTTTACGGCCACGGCCGTCACGAATAATACGCCCATTGCAGCTGCAGCGGATTTTCATAACCATTTCTACGGCCTTCAATTTCATCCAGAGGTGGAACACACGCCCAAAGGCAAACACATGATCGCCAATTTTTTGTTTGACATTTGCGGCTGTAAACCCACATGGACCATGAAGGCTTTTGCCAAAGAAACCATTGACACGGTCAAGCAGACCGTGGCGGATAAAAAAGTGATTCTGGGCTTAAGCGGCGGCGTGGATTCAACCGTCACCGCGGTGCTGATCCACAAGGCCATCGGCCGTCAACTAACGGGTATTTTTGTGGATAACGGCCTGCTCCGGCTCAATGAAGCAAACAAATTAAAAAAGGTATTCAAAGAACATCTTCACCTCAATATCCGATTTGTAAATGCATCCTCCACGTTTTTAAAAGCCCTTGCCGGTGTGACAGACCCTGAGAAAAAACGAAAAATCATCGGCAAAATATTTATGGATGTGTTTGAGGAGCAAGCCAATAAAATCAAAGGCGCCGAATATTTGGCCCAGGGCACCCTGTATCCGGATATCATCGAATCCCGATCCGCTTTCGGCGGCCCTACATCGGTCATTAAATCCCACCATAACGTGGGAGGATTGCCCAAAAAAATGAAACTCAAGCTGATTGAACCCCTGAAATTCCTATTTAAGGATGAAGTCCGCGTGTTGGGCAAAGAATTGGGCCTTCCCGATGACCTTGTCTGGCGCCAGCCATTTCCAGGTCCCGGGCTTGCCATTCGGATTATCGGCGAAATCACGGCCAATCGGCTTTCGGTACTGCGTAAAGTCGACGCCCTATTGCTTGAGGAAATCCGAGCAGCCGGATATTATCGGAAGCTATGGCAGTCCTTTGCGGTCCTGCTGCCCATCAAAAGCGTTGGCGTCATGGGCGACAAAAGAACTTATGAAAATATCGTCGCCATCCGGGCCGTCACCTCCCGGGATGCCATGACCGCGGATTGGGCAAAACTTCCCCATAAGCTTTTGGGCAGAATTTCAAACCGCATCATCAATGAAGTCAAAGGCGTAAACCGGGTGGCCTATGACATCAGCTCAAAGCCCCCCAGCACCATTGAATGGGAATAATATGATAAAGGCATGCGCACATGGAGGAAAAACAAGGACCATTTAAAATCGATCTGTCCGCATCCGACGGCTCAGATGAAAATATCAGCAATATCATAACCCCCAAAAAAACCAATGGCTTAAAATCATCCATGCCGGTGTCCGCGGCAACGAAAAGCCATGCCACCGTTTACATATCCATTGGATTGGTGTTGATCGGCATTCTGTTTGTCATCGGATATTTGAGTTTATGGAACGCTATCAAAGCCATTAATATCTCCGGCACCGAAGAAATGGCCAATTTATCCAAAGAGCTCAATGAAAAAATCGCTTCAGTCAATCAACTGATTGAAGATCAAAAAAAATCGCTCAAAGACGATATCGCCGGCATGAATTCAAAAATCAAATCATTAGAATCCAATGTGTCGGCTGTCAATAAAGCAGAAAAAAACAATAAATCCGAACTTCAATCATCCATTTCAGACATTCGAAAAGATCTCGACCCCATCCAAAAGCAGCTGGAAAGCCTAAAGGCCCAAACCGATAAAATGATCGCAAAAACAGACGAAATCACCGGCAGTATGGCCAAATTCCAGAGCGCGATTCAGAAAAATCAACAGGATATTGAAAAATTAGCCGCATCCGCTGTTGATGCGGGAAAACTGGAGAATGCTTTAAAAAAAGAAAGGGACGCCAACAAGCAAACCCTCAATACCCTCACCAATGATATCACCACTTTAAAAAAATCCATCAAGGATATGGAAGACCGCTTGAGCAAAATAAAGGCTTTTTCATCACCATCCACCGCACCGTCATCCCCGCCGTCCAGCGCGCCATCCACCCGAATCCAAACGCCGTCCACCAGACCGTCCGCGCCCAAATCCGGCGGCATTATTGAAGAAGAAATTTATTAGCAGAAAGCAGCTCGATGGACCCCCTACGCCTCAAAACCATCCTTCAATCCGTTGCAACAGGCAACCTTTCAGTAGATCAAGCCCTGGCGCGTTTAAAGCATTTGACCGCGGAGGATTTGGGATATGCGCATATTGACCACCACCGGTCCCTTCGCAAAGGGTTTCCTGAAGTCATTTACGGCCAAAGCAAAACCGCGGATCAAATCATCGGCATCATGGGGAAAATGATCCCCCGGGAAAATGTGGTCATGGTGACCCGCACAGACCCTGAAAAAGCTGAAAAAATCAGGTCTGCATTCCCTCAAGCGGTTTATCATCCGGACGCACGAATGATCACCGTCACCGGCAAAGATATTCCTATTATCGGAAAAGGGTTGATTTTAATTATTTCTGCAGGCACATCGGATATTCCCGTTGCCCAAGAAGCACTGCTCACAGCCCAATTCATGGGCAACAAAACTGAAGCCATTTTTGACATCGGCGTATCCGGCATTCACCGGCTTTTTCAATATAAAGATAAAATTGAATCCGCGGCTGTGCTTGTGGTCGTAGCCGGCATGGAAGGCGCGCTGCCCAGCGTGGTGGGCGGGCTTGTGGACCGTCCTGTCATCGGCGTGCCCACCAGCGTGGGATACGGCAGCAGCCTCGGCGGGCTGACCGCTCTTTTTTCCATGCTCAACTCCTGCAGTTCCAATGTGGCGGTGGTCAATATTGATAATGGATTCGGCGCAGGATATATGGCGTCTATGATCAACCGGATTTGAAAGAAAAGTTCAGCTGATATTTATGAAACAATCTCTTAGTGAGGGGACAGGGTGTAATCAAAAATGAGCAATTTTTTTGCACTGATCAAATCAAACGCCAGGGAAATCCGTTTTTTTGGTTTGTTTATTTTATTCTTTTTTACGTTCCAAACTGCATATTATTTTGCCCGGCCCTATACAACGCCATTTCTTGTGGACAAATTAACCACGGGCGTCAGTTCCAAGATCATTAATTTCATAACCCCCAAAGAACGCACCTTTGTCCGGGAAGGCGCCATTACCGACGGCAATTTTTCAGTGGAAATCCGACGCGGCTGCGAAGGAATCGAGGGCATGCTGCTGTTGATTGCCGCCATAGCAGCTTTTCCGGCGCGCATGGGCACGAAATTGATGGGCATGTGCGGCGGCGTTCTTTTTATCTATGGTTTCAATCTGGCCCGCATCGCGGGTCTGTATTATGTCGTCAAATACAAACCCGCGCTGTTTGATATGATGCATGTTTACGTGGGGCAGATAATTATTATATTCATCGCCCTGGCATTTTTTATGGGATGGCTGAGCACCCTTGAAAAATCCAAAACAAAGCCCGCTTAATTTGATCCGCCGAAACATCACGCGGTTTCTGATCCGTTTTTTGTCAGCCTGCGTGTTCACGGCTTCTGTTTTATACGTGGCAGGGCCATATTACACCCAGGTCTTTCTCCCCATCTTTTCCATACAAATCGAATACATGGACCCGGATCTTCAGGTCACCGAAGCAACCATTATCCAAATCGGCCAAATCCGCTATATTCAATTTTTGATCAAAGTCAACAAACCATCGCCTCCGGGATACCAGGTTCCGGGAGAACTCGGCAATATTACCCGCCATAAGGGACAGGCCAGCGCCCTGGTGATCGCACCGTTGATGATCTTTTCCCTGATTGTCGCATGGCCCTCCCTGACCATACGACGCCGGCTGCAAACGTTTATTTTTTCCATCCCCCTGATTGTTTTACTCCAATGCTTGGATTTTCCCATGATTTTTATATCAAATATTGCATCCGTGTTTTGCCCTGACTCGCCGCTCAACACGGTTCGCAGTGTATGGGTTCACATTTTAAACAATGGCGGAAGGCAGTTTCTTGCAGTCATCGGTTTTTTTCTGCTGATCGCTCCGTATTATCTTAAATCGCAGATGCCGCCATCTGAAGAAACCAGCGCCGGCAAAAAACCCCTCCATAAAAACACCCCCTGCTCTTGCGGCAGCGGAAAAAAATATAAAAACTGCTGCGGAAAAAACCTTAAGATTGATCAAAAAAAATAAGATGGTCACATCATCCCCTTCCCCCCTTGCAGGGGAAGGCCGGGATGGCCGGGAATATCGCCTCGCCTGACCCTGCCCTGCTTGCTTTGCAGCGGAATTTTCGGAACAAACTGATAATCATACACAAAAAATGCAAGAATAAATTCAATGCCGATAAACACCGTCAATGCCGCCACCATGACCGTGCCGGCGGTGGCCGGCCGGCCGCTTTGAATAGAGTGAACCCATGCGTTGCCGCCGAAAATCACGCCGAATAACAGCAAGATAAGCCCCAGGGCCAGTTGGATGGATGCCACGGTAAAATCCCGCAAATAATAGTTATAAAAAATCCGCTTGATAAAATTTACAACATGATATCCAAAAAATCTGCCGATTTCCTTGGATATGTTTAAATTGCTTTTTTCCCGGCCGTATCGGGCGATGATGGGCACATCCACCACCACCGCCCGGATCAGATTCAATCGAAAAAGCATGTCGGATTCAAAGAAAAAGCGCTTGGCGATTTTATCCAAAGGCAGCGCTTCCAATGCCCTTCGATGAATTGCCGTATAGCCGTTGGTGGGGTCGAAAATACTCCAATACCCGCTGGACAGTTTGGATAAAAACGAAAGCCCGGCATTGCCCATAAGGCGGATGGTCGGCATGGCTTTGACGTCTTCAATGTCATAAAACCGGTTCCCTTTTGTATAATCCGCATATCCATTGACAATCGGCGCCACAATGTCCGGCAAATCCCGGGGATCCATCTGGCCGTCACTGTCGATTTTGACGACAATGTCCGCACCGATCGTCAGCGCGTGCCGATATCCGGTCACCACTGCACCGCCCACACCCTGATTGGCTTCATGGAACAAAACCGTCAAGCGTTCATCCTTGCAGTTTTCCAAAACAAACCGTCCGGTCTGTTCCGGGCATCCGTCATCTACAACAATTATAGAAGCCACTTCAGGACCGATTGCGGCAATGACGTCGGCGATAAACTGCCGGCTCTTATAAGCAGGGATGACGACGGCTATGTGTAAATTATTCAATTTCTTCCCTTAAGTTTTGTTCTTTGAGTGGTTTTTAAACTTGATTTCCAAAAACAAAATGGGGTTGTCTAGGCTTGCGGCTTAAGCATCTGCTCCAATCTGTCTTTAATATTTTTTTCTTCTTGAAAACCAAGATTTAATTTTTCCAAACGCCGGGGGATTTCTTTTTGGATCATAAATTTTCCATATCCCTCGAACCAACACTTTGGTTCATAAGAAAGATATATCTTTCGGACCATTTCTAAATGATCCATTGTATCCCAGATATCGATTCTTCTAAATTCTCCTTTATGGGCTCTATAGAGATAGACAATATTTTCGATTGATGAGATCAAATCCGCTTTTGTTAGAACATTTGCAAGAAATACAGGATCTTCTCCATCTTTAAGAGCAGGATAGGAAATTCTGTTTTTTCTAATCATCGAGTTGGAGAACATGTAGGTCGTATGCCACCATGGAATCCAAAAATGGGGATGATCAGCAAATCGCTTTGCATGGATATTCGGTGGAATGTCAGCAGATATGATTGAAGATACATCATCTTGAGTAAAAACGGCGATGCCGCCTCTTGCAGCATTCACCTTGTCATTTGTTATCAAACGATAAAGTGTCTCAATGGATTTGTCTGGCAAAATATCGTCCGCGTCAACAAACTGTAAGAATTTACCTGAGGCCAGCTCCATCCCTTTATTTCTGGCAAGCCCTGGCCCCAGGTGTTGTTGTGATTGATAACAATAGAACCGCTTGTCATTTAATATAAATTGTCTGACAATCGACAGAGAATCATCTGAAGAACAATCATCCACACAGATGACTTCAATATCTTTGAAGCTTTGTTTTGCAATGGATTCAAGGCATTCTATTAAAAATGGGGCTTTATTATAAATTGGTACGATGATCGAAACACGCGGACCGATGCATAAAAAACGTTTAATTGTTGCAGTCAGAAAATGCGATAAAGGATATGTGGCATTTTTTTTCATTTTTGATGGGTATACCAATTTATTATCGACATAAACAATTTTAAAAATATTCTATACACATGAGGGTTTTTTCTTTCAAATTTTTTGATTGCCTGTTTAAAAAGCAACAGATCTTCACCAACTTGATTGTTTGTAGCGAGATTTTGATTTAATGACAAAAAAGCATTTTCGGACATTAAATCCTAGACGGCCAGTGGCGGAAGATTGTTCTGGATAGCAATCCACCTTTTGGATCTTTCCCGACATGTCAGCGCGGCATGACCTTGCGACCATGGCCATGACATGGAATTTTCAGCAAAACGATAAAGGAATAAAGGCTCGCCGACCATCACTGATTTATATCCATGAGCGGTAAAATCCAGCCAAAACAGCCAGTCATCGGCTTCGCCGTTGCGCATGGAACTCAAAAAACCGATTTCCTTCAATACATCTGTCCGAATCAAGCTGGTCATTCGAAAATCATTTTTTAAGAGATGAAAATGATCACCCATTAAATCAAGGATAATAAGTTCGTTGTTAAGTCCGAAATTCTGTCTCCATGTCAAAACTGCATCTGGATCTACTGAACTTTCATTTATTGCGGTCAATGTTTTTTCCAGATAATCAGGGGCTAAAAGATCGTCAGAATCGAGAAAAATTGAAAGAGTGGTTTTGGATGCGTGAATCAACTTCATTCGTGAGGCGCATAATCCTTCATTTCGATTTGAGTAAACAATTTTTATTTTAGGATCATTTTCATATTCATTTAAAGTCTGAATGGCACCCGGATCATAGCTGCCATCATCCAGGATAATCAATTCTTTCGGAGCCAGCGTTTGAGCCCTGACCGATTCAATAGATTCTTTGATTAAGTGGGCATTATTATAAGTGGCCATGAGAACGGTGATATCATCATTTGTATAGCGCAATTTGCTTTGGGAAAAAATTTTTTGTTTTTGAACTTTTAAATGATCAACAGCCTTTTCATAGGATGCTGCAAAGGTGTCAGGATTTGTCAATGTTTGAAGATGAGATATAATTGCTTGATAATAAACTTGACTATTTAATTGAACATCAGCAATCAGTTTGGCCAATCCATCAAGATTAAAATCATGCGGCAACAATAAATCATTACGGATTTCTTCCGGAAGGAATTCTTCCATCGGGGTTTTTGACATGATAAAAGGGAAAAGGCCATTTGAGATCATTTCAACGGCAGCATAATTGAACGTTTCCTGCTCGGAAAAATTCATACTATACCCGCCTGAAAAAAATATTTTCTCAAAATCATTTTGGGAGACATTCCCCAAAAATATCAGGCGTTCCCTAAGGGAAGGTTTGATGCGGCTTCTAATATATTCCTCCGCATTATTGATGCGAAAAGGCGTATACTCATTTTTTCCTAAGAAATACACCTGATCGATCTTCATCAATGGATCAACGGCATTTAAAAAGTGAACTTCATGATCAATGCCTTTTTGAAAGGAGAGGCGACCAAGATGGTAAAAATTATTTCCCTTCCGATATTCCGGAGGCTGATCTAAAGGCCATTGAAAAGGTTCATAGATAACCTTGATATGATCCGTTTTGCCAAGCTGGTATTCTAATACGCGCCGTGCAGTTTGTGAAGGAACAATTATGAGGTCGCACCAGCGCATCATCTGGCGTTCGCCAGCCATTTCCTCCTGTGCAATAACGGTGGGCAACATACCATTGGACGAGTAAATATTTCTTTGTAAACCGTGATTAAAACCAATGACTGGGATATGCTGAAATTTCTTCAATCGACCCGCTCGCCGTTCCGCAAGAAATCCATATAAAGGGGCCTGGTAATCAGATGTCTCAATCACATCAGGTTGAATTTTCTCAATCCGGTGACAAATGTGAGGCAACAGATAATATGACAAGGCGATCTGAAAAGGCCCTCGGGGGAATTTCTCCCATACATCTCTGCCAGAAATGGATAAAATATCATCCTTGTCTGAACTGGGCGGCACCATTTTTTTCATATTCTCCTTAAAATACCAGGTAAATGTAAAAACGTCATGACCGGCTTTTTCCAAAGCCTTACGAGCGTGCTTTAAGTATGTCGCAATGCCGCCGCCGCCGATATCAGGTGTTTCTGGAAGGATAAACAACACTTTCATTGAATCGTGATCTCTTTTTCTTTTTGTCCACGAGGGGGGAAGGTTAACACTGAAAGCAAAATAAACATGGACAACAGCTGAATATACCATACGTACCTAAAACTCTGATGACTCATCAGAATTACCCATGTTAAGGTATTCCCAAGATATGGCAAAAAAATCATGAGCATTTTTCTATTATGGGTTATCCATAGATAATAACCTATCAATATCAATAAAACATTGTAAATGCCCGGTCGCAAGACCAATGAATCTAATATGACATAATTACCAAAAATGTTTCTATATGCCCGTATAATATTTGATAGGAAATTATCAGCCATATAATATTCATTTGTATTGAGTTTAACATTAAAAAGTTTTCCGCCGTCGTGATAACTTGTTGGATACCAAATACCATCAACATATCGATGATTAAAACCATTCAACGGCTGTGTAACAGCCCATAACAAATTCGCCCCATCCAAATCTTTCTTTAATAGTTAAATAAGGATAATGAACAAACATGTCCAAATAAGATACAATTGCTTCTTTATTTGAAATTATTGCGTCCTGCTTATTCAACGATGCTTTATAATTATAAATTTCGGCATGGTATGTATATTTATCGCAATCGAATCTGTCATAATATTTTCTTATTAATTCAGGACTGATTTCTTTGCAGAGAATTTTTTCTGTATTTACACTCAAAACCCAACCATTTTGCAAAATATTCCCTGCTGCTCTGATGACATTGCCAGTTAAGTATGAACTACCACCATAAAAATCAACTTTTTTTATGTCAAAGAGTCTGAATACAGGTCCATTGAAAAAAAGAATGAGTAGAATCGTCATTCCAAACAATGTTATTGGTGCCAATATTTTTTTCTGGAGTGAAAAAAATATCAAAAATGCCCCACAAAATATCAAAGGTCCGATGCCATTATGGCGAAATGCATAAACCCCAAAAAGGGCTATAATTAAATTTATTTTATTGGAAAATTTGAAAAAATAATTTTTTTCTTTTTGATAGATTTTTAAAAACAAGAAAGTTAACCACAAAAGTAAGATGCTATAAGGTGTGTCCTTTAATAGCATAATCATCCACATAAAATTATTCGGAATAATCACCAAGCAAATCAGAAAAAAATATATTACTTTTATAGACAAACCGTTTTTATAAAATATAGAAAAACCATTGTGAATACACAGGCACAAAATATTATTTGAATCATTGTTGCAAAATATATTGAGTCGTAACATTTTATAATGCCTCTTAATATCAATGCCATTATTGGCGGATGCGATGTATTGATCTGCCTTATGCCTTTTGCCTGTAACCATTGATCAACGCCATCAGAATGAAAATTTCCAGGGAAAAAAGCGATTGATACCACCAACCATCCAAGAAACATTATCAAGAAAAATAACACACCTGATTTAAACAAGTCGGTTTTGGGGGATAGGAGCTGTTCCCCTCAATTTGGTATTTGATTCATATAGAAAATTAATAAAATTTATTTCATAACCAACAAGCAGAATAAAGAAACTTATAAAACAAAACCAGTTGCCCAGCTTATCAACAAGATAGTTCCCATTAATAAATAACGGGTAGGAAATGCATAAGATCGAATTAATTAAGGTAATACAATAAAATAATTTTGATTTTAAAATACGCTTCACATGTATCGTTTGATAAATCTCCGCAACATGCCAGAAACAGTAAGCGCTTATAAAAAACAAAAAAATCTCCGAGAGCCAATCAATATTCTTCAAAAATTCTGCGGTTTCTAAAAATAAAAAACATAAACCGAGTCCCAATCCCATAAGGATCATATTGCTTTTTTTGCGTTGGATTTTATTAACTAAATTTTCCATTTTTTTGTTCTATCATTCCCTTAACTTTTGTTGCCCTGAAAACATTCCATAATGATTGATAAAATAATCGCACTGTCAGAGCATCAATCGGGAGTCCCAATCGGGTTTTTTCATTGGTAATTTTTTCCAACTGGAGCGCTGAATGAACTGCAAGATCATAAACCGGTTCGATTTGGCCCCACTCATCCACAATGGAATCTATCTCGCACCACTTTCTCACTTCAAGCCCAGGATGAATTTCGCTAAAAACTGCCTGGGAACGGCCCTGCTTGAGCAATCGGTCTATAAAATCTTTCAACATAACCGGCCGTGTCATGTAACTGACTGCATTGGCGTTATAAACCACTTTCAATCCATGTTTCGAGAGCCTGTATCCAAGTTCGATATCCTCGCACCCGAACCGAAAAACAGAATTGAATTTCCCATATTTATTTAAAAAGGAAATTTTACAGGAAGAACGGCCTCCCCAAAAAAATGTATAATCTAAAACATCTCCATTTTTTATTGTTTGATAAGAAAAAAGATGATCATCCACTTCAGTTAAAAAATGCATAAAAAATGATATTTCCAGGCGGGGAGACCATGTGGTGTAATTCAATACGGCAAAATATTCCTCGGGATATTGCTTGTGGGTCTTTAGATGTTCTTGGAGCAGGTTAGGAGCAGCGGCATCGTCATCATCAAAAAAAAACACAATCTCTCCCATGGCTTCATCCAATCCGCTGTTTTTTGCCGCCGCCAGGCCGCTGTTTTTCTGATAAATATATTTTAAAGGTAGAATTTTCTTATATGATTCCACAACTTCAGCGGTGTGATCCTTTGAGCCATCATCGATGATGATTACTTCGTATTGGTCAACCGGCAGGGTTTGGGTGCATAGACTTTTTAAGGCAAGATTCAGATATTTTTCCCGATTATAGGTGCAAATTAAAACAGTTAACGGCAGCATAATGATGTTTTATTGTCCGAATTTAAAGATTTCAGACATAAGCTGTTTTATTTCATATAATCGGCATGAATAGACGGTTGGGACAGAATATGCATCTATTTTCACATGTTGCTCCAACAGGGATTTTTTTTCGAACTGATCAGCACTAAAAACAATATCCGCGCAGGCAATGTTAAAGATTTCAATTTTCTGTGGGCGGTCATCTGCCACCAAAGGTCGGGAAGTGAAATTGTTTTGAAATTTATCTTCTATCCATTTTTGCCGGCATTTTTCTGTAACGTATATGACCGAGGCATTGACCGCATAAGCGCGCACCATCGATAACAAACTGAATGCATACTGTGAATCAAACAATAGGACAACATCATGGCTGGGCCCCTTTTTTTTGAAATAGTTCTCCAAATTGGTATGCCCATATATGGTTTTTATCCCTTGTGCCTCAAATTGCCGAGAAACTATCATTCGTTTTTGTCTGTCAATAATTAAGGTTAAGCTACATCCAATATTCTTCAGGGCATCGAGAATTTCTTTAAAAATTATCATATTCTTTTCGTTTGTCGGTTGAAAGCAACCGATAATCAGGACATTTTTTGATTTTTTTGGGATGGCAAGAATGTGAAAATAACTCTCTGATATGCTGAAGGGATATGATTCAAATTTCCTCCTAATCTTATTTTCAAATGCAGCAGGATGCATTCGCCCGAAGTTGGAAAAAAATGAGGCAATGGTATCCCGATTTATATGGGACAAAAATTGTCTGGGAGATTCCAAAAAAAGAAAAATGAGGTTAAAAAGCGCTTTTAGGCGAGAAAGATGTAAGCGGTTCCTCAATTTTGATTTCATCTTGATTTTTATGAAATTCCAATAATGGTAAAAAAATTATGACTATCTTTCCATATATGTTGCCCTGTCCCGCAAAATCTTTAGCCCGTAATACTGCGCCCTTTTTTTGAAAGACGATTTTTCAGGCGGTGGAATTTTTTTAATAAAATCATCCATATTGTCGTAGCCAAAAATTTCAATTCTCGGAATACAATACCTGCTTTTTGGTTTAGAGTCGTTTATAAAACCACCGACTGCGTATGAATAGCCTGCCATTTCAGTGACACGCTGGTTAATTTCGTTAAACGGATGACTATATCCTTTAACCTTGAGTTTCAATTGATTTTCAATCTCAGCTTTTGATTGGATAGCTTCATTTAGCGCTTCATCGTCGGTCATTTTAGCCCTTCGGCGATGACTGCAGCTATGGGCCCCAAAGGTGACACCTTGTGAGCTCAAATCGCTTAAATGGTTCCAGTCCATAAGTTTTGCCGGTTTGCCAAAACGATTGTCCCACTCCGCATATCCCCCTACAAAATCGGTTGGAACGAAAACCGTTGCCTGAAACCCATATTTTTTTAACATTGGCCAGGCAGTATCATAAAAATCAAGATAAGCGTCATCAAAGGTGAACACGACAATCTTTCCCAGAAAGAATTCTTTTTTTTCCTCGAAAACAAATTGATAATAATTATCAAGCGATATGCTATGATAGCCATGACGCTGCAGATAGGACAGCTGGCGCTCAAACATAGCTGGCGAAATACGATAAGGCGCCAGATCTACGGGGCCATCATCGGCAATCCGATGATACATCAAAATCGGAACATTTCGGGTTATCCAGCAATGCTTAGCTTCTGCTGCGCTAACAACGCACCCCCCCCATTTTATTGTTGGATGTTGAAAATGTGCATCCCTTTGAATAACTTCGCGCGGGAGACGTGAAGAAGATCGTTTGAAAAAAGCGAATTTAACAGGGGTTTGTCTTCGTCGAAAAACCTGTATCCGATAGAGCGGAGTCTGCAATTCCTTTAAAAATTCAAGACCTGATTTTGAAGAAAATATTTTACCGATAAATTGAGCACCGATTTCGTTAAAATCAAATCCGGTATGGGTTCGGTCATCTGTTACCATATTTGCATGAGTGAGTATAAGATGACCTCCTATATTCAAAGCCTTGATCGTCTTTTTTGCAAATGAATTTAATACAAATCGATTGCGGAGATAGTAGAGTATTTCTGCGCATACAATAAGATCAAATGAACCATATGGTATGCCGTCTTCTATATTATGTTGCAGAAATGTTATGTTGTCGAACCCGGCACAGCGATCCCGAGCCCTTGCTAAAGCGCGCTCAGAGATGTCTACTGCCAATAATTTATTTACCCGTTGAGCAAATTTTTCTGTGAAATGACCTTCTGCACATCCCAGTTCGAGCGCAGAGTTTATTTCCCCTTCCGGCAACATTTCAAGCGTATAGTTATATTTTGTTTGTTCATATTCGCTTGTATAGTTCCAAGGATCTTCTTTAAAAAAAACCGAATCCCAATATTCTTTTTCTGAAATCGAGGTTGACATAATTATTTCTTCAAATATGCTGAAAAAAACGGTTTAATCAAATCATCCAAGTATTGCAACTAATGGATCTGATATCCAAGATACATCACCTCTTCCGAGCCTACATTTTTTGCATAATGAAATTCCATGAAAGTGAAATCCTTTTTTTAATACGTCATCTATGGTTAATCCAACCTGCCCCTCGATATCATAACAACATGCAGCGATTTTCCCATCCCATGTTATGGCAAACATATTATTTTTTTCATAGTCGCAAGGGGCATTAGGTTCATCAAACTCTTTTATTTCAAAGCCTGACATATCCACTTGACCAGCCCAATCATGAAAATTTTCTTTTTTCGGTGACCACAAGCTAATAATTTTAACGATATCTCCTAGATGTTCACGGAGAATTTTTTCTGATTTTACGTGTGTTGATATCATTACGCCTTTCAACCCGGCGTTTGCAAGTTTTTGCCACAGGCTTTTGGGGAAAAGATTTCTATTTTGATCTACACAATTTGAGGCAAAAGAAACTTCGATCCCGCAAGATGTTGCATAAGATATAAAGTCCGGTAACAAAGGATTAAGAAGAGGTTCGCCAAAATGGTTTAACCATACAAATTTTCTCCCCTTATGGTCAGGATTATCAGATCGTTTTACAAGATCCATGCACTTTTGAAATGTTTCCGTACTCATATTCCCTTTTGGACGTACCTGAGATGGATGAGGGCAGTAATGACAACTTAAAGAGCAATAGTTTGAAGTTTCAATCTCCATTATCTTATATCCCATCAGATATATTCTCCGGATAACTATTCGAATATTTATGTTGTTTACAGTTATTAAAATTAAGGCAGTTTTTTCTTTCTCAAAACCATAGATCTACAGGGATATTTAATTGATTAAATACGTTGATTTAAGTATTTCATAAAGACATCCAGGATGAAATTTTTGATTTTTGTCAATGTTATTTAGCCTCCACATTTCATTCCAAAGATGAACAGCATAAACTCCATTAGAAATCATATAGTTAACTTCTGCTTGAACAATTGGGTCATCACTAATGATCTTCCACCAATCAAAGTATGGTATCGGGCAAAATATATGTTGGGGAAGCGCAAATGTCTCAAGGTTCATTTCCTTTACAAGGCGTCCCAACATATATGGTCCTGCTTGACCAAAACGATAGTTTTGCATGTTTATAGCCGCGCATTCATCGCATGCATGGCCAATTAATTCATTTCCAGCAGGTGCTTTTAAAACACAGCTTGCAATTATCTTGGTACCATCAGTATCTTGTTCTGTTGCGAATAAAACATTTGACCGGAAATCAAATTTTTTTAAACAGATAACATCAAGATCAACCCAATAATTTCCTCGTTTATTTAATAAATTATATCGAAAAAAATTCGAAAACCCTGCATAAGTCATTCGATCAGAATCGCGAAATACCATAGATTTTGGGAGTATTTCTTCAGCATTCTTAATAACTGTACCATGAGGAACATTATGAACATGTTCATAAGTGTAAAGATGAAATTTGTGATCATTTTTCAAAAATGATAAAATTGATAATTGTTCCATGATTGATAATTCAGGTCCAATCCAAAGACTCTGAATAACTTCTTGGCTATTTTGAAAAAACGAATAAACTTTATTAAAAAAACGATTCAGCATAATATATAGATCAGCGATTCACGGCGACTACTAATTTTTTGATTTCATTGGTCTGTTGATGCATCAATTAAATGAAAGTATAGACTGATCATATTAAATTGTAAAGGTCAGACTTTTTTTCATGGCAGAAAACAATCAGAAAATGCTGTGATCTGGTGGCGTTGGCAAAATTTGGAAACAGGAATTTAGGCGGATTGGAAATCCGATTTAAAAATAAGGGGCTGTGAGGGAAAAGAGATTATGGCGGCATGGGTTCATGGGGCGGAGCGATAATAAATTCCAGCAGATGTACCCAGGAGTTGAATATGAGGATCCTGATCGTGCATCGCAACTGATTCCACTCATAGATATGAAGGCGTCCTTTTGCGTCATGAAGCTCAAGCCGATTGCTTTGGTTTGATTTTTTGATAATGGATAGGTGATTGAATAAGAATTTATGATCTCCTGGTTTAATCACCAGGATAAAGGATATCCGGTTGGCTTTTTTATCGTCAAAGACAACCAGCTCACCCTCAAGGACGCCTTTCCCCTCAAGGCCAGACCATTGTTAAAAGCCACGGCCGTCTGGAACGCCGAAACATCTGGACCAGCGCCGATATAAACCAGTATGTGCTTTTCCCCCATTGCCGCCTAGTCGTCTGCATCCAGCGACTCAGAGAATATTTCAAAACCGCTCACATTCAAACCGAAACCGTCAATGGCATCACCAGCCTGTCAAAAAACAAAGCCAACCCCAGGCGGTGGACCCCAAAATTTGGACAATATGTTAAGCTATAGGTCAAACCCTAAAAGGAAGGAGGAGACCATGGTAAAAATGCGTAAAAAGTATTCAGCAGAGTTTAAAGCAAAAGTTGCAATGGTGGCCATTAAAAATGAGGAGAGCATGGCGGAGCTGGCTGCCAGGTTTGGGGTCCATCCCACGATGATTGCCAAATGGAAGAAAGTCCTTGTTGATGGTGCTGTGGATATTTTCGACAAGGACCATAAATCCCGAAAGCAGGCGGAATCTACCGTAGATGAGCTTTACCGGCAGATCGGACAGTTGAAGGTAGAACGTGATTTTTTATCGAAAAAGCTCAGTCTCTAAGCCCGAAAGAGCGGCAGCAGGTGATCGATCCCATGGAACCGGATTTAACCATTTCAAATCAATGCCGATTAATGAGCGTCAGTCGATCCTCGTTTTATTATAAGCCCAAGCCGGTTAGCCGTAAGGATTTAAAGCTGATGAGGCTCATTGATGAATTATATTTGAAAAATCCCTGCTGGGGGAGTCGTTCCATAAGGGATCATTTGCGGAGACTGGGCTACAAAATCAATCGAAAGCGCGTTCAGAGGTTGATGCAGGAGATGGGCCTTGAAGCCATTTATCCGAAGCCCAGGACCAGTCGGCCATACCCTGAAAATAAAGTATATCCCTATTTGCTCCGGAACCTGGCGATTGAGCGTCCCAATCAGGTGTGGGCGGCAGATATCACCTATATTCCGATGAGCCGGGGGTTTATGTATCTGGTTGCTATCATGGATTGGTTCAGCCGCAAGGTGTTATCATGGCGGATATCCAACAGTCTGGATAGTGATTTTTGTGTGGAAGCTCTAAAAGAAGCATTCAGATGTTACGGCCGGCCTGAAATTTTTAATACGGATCAAGGCGCTCAATTTACCAGTGATGCATTTACAGCTGAACTGAAAGCCCGCGGCATCCAGATCAGCATGGATGGCCGGGGCCGTGTTCAGGATAATATTTTCATTGAACGGTTTTGGTGGACGCTCAAGTATCAATATCTTTATTTGCATTCGTTTGATACGGGTTCTCAGCTGCGGGCAGGACTTACTGAATGGTTTGGGTTTTATAACCGGGAGCGATCCCATCAATCGTTGAAGGGATTGACTCCGGATGAAGTTTATTATAATTGGGTTAAGCCGTTAACAGAGGCTGCATGATCTGTTTTTCGAACAAGCGGACCAAGGCTCACGTGTCCGAAAACAGCATCCCTGTTTCAAGTGCAACCGCAGGATGGGCGGGGGGATTCTCTGTAGGGTCCCCCCGCCCACCTGCTCGACATCCGATTCCGGTTTCGGCTATCGGATATAATAACCCGGCTTATAGCTTAACAAACCCGCTTTTCTGTCCAACTGATAGGGTCCACCCCATTGGGACCGTTTTTCACGTGCATAACGGCGGGGTTCAGCGGCGGGCCGCGTAGCGAACCGTCCGCTGCAACCGGTTGTTATGTGCTCCATTTCACAGTTCACTTTCATCAAGTCCTGCGACCTTCATAAAGTGTTTCAGCAGA